>ERZ773003.225-NODE-225-length-44338-cov-8.331030_pt1 | contig 44338 bp, 39 predicted proteins | sample MGYA00580668_ERZ773003 | MGnify/ENA primary metagenome ERZ773003 (study PRJEB29015, sample SAMEA2738002) | human oral metagenome | biome: human oral; feature: human-associated habitat; material: dental | place: China | collected 2126 ...
GACGACGATAAAGGCACCGTGACGAAGGCCGAGCCGCAGGGCCGTGACATGCGGGGACAGGGAGTGAGACTGATGGCAGGACAGGAGGGCCAGCAGGTCCAGGCAAGTGGCGACGGCGCCCAGCAGCAGGACCAGGCGGGAGCTCAGCAGGGCGCGAACCAGCAGGGCGCGACCCAGCAGCAGGCGAGGTACACCGACGCCGACGTGGACGCGATCATCTCGAAGAAGTTCGCCAAGTGGCAGGAGCAGCATGAGGCCAAGGTCGCCGAGGCGGCCAAGCTCGCGGATATGAACGAGACGCAGAGGGCCGAGTACGAGCGCGACCAGCTACAGAGGCGCCTCGACGAGCTCCGCCGCAAGGGTGAGGCGCCGCTTCTCGCGCACGGGGATGACACTCGACGTCCATCTATCCAACACCTATCCCTCTCGTAGCATCAGCTCATGCGTCAGGTTGAGCTAATCCATTTCTCATGGGGTGTTGTCTTCACGAGGAACTGACACCGCACCTTCCAGGAGCGGGTGTCGGGTCGCGCCGCCATGCCCTCAACCAAGTGATCGTCTGCCTGCAAAAGCTCCATGTATCCTAGTAGGGCCAAAGAACCTATGCTTGCCATGGTCACCTTCCATGTGATATACGAAAGCTTACTCGTATGAGATGGGGACTGGGGAGAGAGATTGAAAGCACTGAGCGTCAGGCCGTGGTGGGCCACGGCGATCCTGCACGGCGCCAAGACCGTCGAGTGCCGGACCTGGAGGACCTCCCATCGCGGGGACCTGCTGATCTGCTCGTCCGCCCGAAAGGAGCCCGGAGGGATACCGGGCCACGCCCTCTGTATCGTCTCCCTCGAGTCGATAGCCCCACTCACCAAGGACGACCTCGATGACGCCTGTCTGGACGGGATGCCCGACAAGCCGTGCTACGCCTGGCGCCTTGGCAACCTGAGGTACGTCGAGCCATTCCCCGTCAAGGGGAGGCTCAACATCTTCGACGTGCCCGACGAGCTCATACACGTGATTTGGGACGGGGATGACGTCGACGTGCTAGAGCGCGTCTACAAGCCCCTCGTCTACTTTGGGCGCGACGACTCCGCGCGCGAGGTTTGGAACTTCTCGGGCCTGCGCTGACCCAACAGCCGCTCGGTCCATGGTCGCGTTACGTACGCCCTCCCGCGTGAGCGGGGGTGACCCTCGAAGACGAGTACCGCGCCCCTGTGGCAGAGGGGAAACATCGTCAGAAGTGATACTCTTGACGTTGTCGAGACGACCACTGCGAGAAGATGGCGGTACGTCCAAGCCTCGGCCTCTTGCCGGGGGACGCGCCATCCAACTTCAGCGTGTCTCATCCGGGGTGTGGCCATACGGCAAACGCGCAAGCTCTGGGATCGCGAAGGTCTCGACGGGCGCAGGGTCGAGCCTGCCGGTGACGAGAGGACCTGCGAGGTCTGCTCGGCGCTCGCCGGCAAGACCTTCCCGATCGACGGCGCGAGGGTGGGACGACGCTGCTGCTACACCCGAGGCCCTGCTGCCAGATAGCGCCCGCCGTGGACGACTGTGACGCGTGGGTACGCGATCAGGTGGACTGAAGGAGGGTCGGAGGCGATGAGGCAGTGAATCCGCTGCACCCGGTTCCGGGCAGGGGCTCCGTCAGGTATGGGAAGCCGAAGGAAAGGCTTACGGGAAACGAGCAAACATGCGTCAGCCATCTGGAATCACTCGGCTATCAAGTCGAAGTGCTGGACGAGGACCTTGAGAAGCCCGCTAACATCGACCTGAGGCTCGGTGAGTCCGGGCAGCTCTGGGAGATGAAGAACGTCGGCGACGGCAAGCATGCCATCGAGGACAACATGAGGAACGCCTACCACAAGTGGGTGAGGCTCGGGCTTGACGCCCCCAATGAGACGAGGGTGGTCATGACCTCGTACGGTGGCATGCGGAGCGAGTCGGAGATTGTCGATGAGATTAGGCGCAGGATGAGGAGGTACGCCGCGAACGTTATTTACATCTTCAGGGACGGTGCCAGCTCGCTCTTCCTCAGACGCTAATGAGAAAGGGGCCTTGCCCTCCCAATTAGCTGGGTGGGTGTACCCCTTCGCACTGAGTATACCCGATTACGCGGGGAGGATGCATGAGAAAGGTCGTCCGCTGTCCCGCCTGCTCGTCGTGCGCCAGGGTCGTGGGCTACGGCTTTATAGCGCGCGAGCGCCTCTGGTGCACGGAGCTGGGCCGTTGGATAGACGCCGACGGCGGCCGCGTCTTCGGCGAGTGCGGGGAATCCAGGGCGCGCATCGTGCAGCACCTGCGCGAGGAGGGCGTGGAGCGCCCGCCCTCGCCGACGTGGACCTGCGCCCGTGCGCGGCCAGGGACCGGCACGTAGACTGCCTGCCCACAATCATCGCGGACGACGGTGACGATGAGCTCCTGCGCTGCCGTGGCCACCCCACGGAGGAGGCGACCGAGCGCATCATAGAGCTTTGCGGGTAGGGACCGTCCGGGAGGGAGGCCCCACCCGCGCGTCCGAGACGTGACAGTGCTGAAGGCACCATAGCGAAGGCTGAGCCGGCGAGCCGCGATGGTTGGAGGACAGGGGCGTAATAGATGGCAGAACAGTCGGGACAGCAGCAGGACGGGGTGGACGGCAGCAGGACGCTGCGCAGGCACAGCAGGCCGACCGGGGCAAGCACCTCAGGCACTCTGACGCCAACGTGGACGAGGCCATCAACCGGAAGCGTGCAAAGCGGTGGAAGTGGCAGGAGGCCAAGGTGACCGAAGCTGCCAAGCTCGAGGAGATGGGTGTCACCCAGAAGGTCAAGTACGGGCGCAACCGACTCCAAGAGGAGCTCGCCGAGCTTGCGCGTGAGGGCTTCGGGAAGTACCGTGTGGTGCTGGTGGGCGACGAGAGGTCCCACGAGGCCTGCTCCGTGCTCGTCGGCCGGGTCTTTTCAATCGATGGCGCGGGGTGGTAACCTTGCCGTCGCCACATCCCGACTGCCGCCGCCGGATGGCGCCGCCGGGGATGACCTGGGCGCGCGAGCGCGATCAGGTAAACCGTAGGAGGACGAAGCTGGTGATCTGGCATACCACGGAAGACGATGTGCGCAGGGTATTGGCCGATGCCGTCAGGTCTGAGTGTGATGGTATCGAGTCCGACTTCAAGAGGGTGTGGGGGAGCTACAAGGTCACAGGGAAAAGCCGCAGGGGCTACGACGAGACCGTAAACGCTTATCTGGCATCTATCTCCGACGGCCGCGTGAGCGCCGAGTATCGTGCCAAGCCGGAGGCGAAGGAGATCCAGGCTGCAGTTTGGCTGTCATCAGGCGGTGATCCGGTAAGATTCAATCGAGAGTCGAGCGCGCCAGGGTCAAAGAATCCTGACCTGACAATCGATGGGAAGTTATGGGAAGTGAAGCGCATCGAGACAAGCAGCCTTGCCAAGGCAAAGAAGCGCATCGGGTCAGGCTTGAGCCAGTCCCAGAGGGTCATCGTTGATCTGTCGCTGGAGACGCTTGGGAAGGATGACGAGAAGGCGTTGGTTGACTTCGTTTTGAGGCTTCGCGATGTCAGGGGGCTGATCGTCCTGCACCATAGGTATATGGAACGCGTCAAATAGCAAAGACGCCGATTCTCTGCCCCGGCACTAGCCAACCCGGGTGGAGCTCGACGTCAATAACAGTATACCCTGAATTGGGGGCAGGAGGCCATAGGAAAGATCGTCCGTCGCGCCGCCTGCCCCTTATGCGCCAGGGTCGTGGGCTGCGGCTTCGCGGCGCGAGCGCCTCTGGCTCGTCGAGGCGGAGCGGTGGATCGACCCCGACTCGAGGCGTCCCTCGATCGCGGCGTCAGATGTCACCCGTACCGTTCCCTGCGCTCTACCACCCTAAGCTCAATCCACCTCCAGCACATGCGGTCCGCTCGAACACCCCCCGAGCCCAGCAAGGATGCTATGATGCCCAAGGTAGGTGGGTGCGCGGTCAGACGGCCGTTCCCCAAACGTAACGTGAGGGCTCTGCCCACAGTCATGGAGGTACGTCTCCCATGAGATTCCATATCGACAAGAGCATGGCGGCGCTTGGGATACAGCACGTTGTGGTTGGGATTGCGCGCAACGTAGATCCACGGGCAACGTTATCTGACTCATTTTTGAAGAAACAGAGGGAGATGGAGGACTGGGCGCTGAGGTGCGATGTCGACGAGGTGTCGAGCCATCCCGTTATCCAGGGCTACAAGAACCTGCTGCAGCGCGTGGGGCGCAGTGTGAAGAGAAATCCTCCCACTGTTCCGGCGCTTATCCGAAACGTCCAGCATCGCGGCTCCCTACCGCGCATCAACAGCGTTATCGACATCTACAACGTCGAGTCACTGCGCTCGCTGCTGGCGATCGGCGGGCACGATCTCGATAAGGTTCACGGACAGATAGAGTTCACCGTCAACAAGGAAGAGGGGACCTTCCTTCCAATTCTGTCCAAGGCAAAGCATGTTGCCAAGACGGATTACGTCTACCGTGACACAGAGGGAATCATGGCATGGCTGGACGTTCGTGACGGAGAGAACTACAAGTTTGCTGATGAGACACAAAATGCAGTCTTCATCATACAGGGGAACGCAAACACCTCCGTCGAGATGCGCCTAGATGCGCTCGGGAGAATTCAGGCTGACCTGTCGGAGTGCATGCCGGCCATGGAGTTCGAGACGCAGGTCATACATGCCGAGGAGTGCTAGGCAAAGCTGATTTCCAAGCGGACTTTGCGAGAAAGTCGCAGGGCCACTGCTGCCCCCGAGTTGCGAGTGTGCGTATTCCCAAAGGGTCCTTGCGGCTCCCCATGCCCTTGGCAGCGACGCACGACGTGCAATGCCACCATGTGCAGCATAGAGCGTGGCGTGACATTCGACGTTCGCAGACGTTCATGAAAGGCCCCTCGGGATCTCCGAGGGGCAACGTGAATCTCAGGCTCGTAATAGGCGGACAAGGCGACACGGACCAGGCGACTCTCGAAAACCACTTCCAAGGGCGACTCTCTCCCTCTCAGGCGCGACATCGCCTGTGCCAACGATGCTGCCGAGTCCTGCGCGTCTGCGCAGCCGCCTCCTGAGAGGGAGAGGCTCGCCTCTCGCCTCGTGTCACACTACCAAAGCTCTTACAGCCATCTCTCAGCGCGTGCTGAGGCTAGCAGCCCCAGACCTCCTCGGCAATCTCCTTGACGAGCGCGAGTTTGGCCCACTGCTCGTCTTCTGTGAGCTTGTTGCCAATCTCACAGGAGGCAAACCCACACTGTGGACTCAAGTAGAGCCGATCGAGGGGAACGTACTGCTCCGCCTCGCGGATGCGGCGGATCACGCTGCCTTTGTCCTCAAGGGTGGGGCTTTTGGTGGTGATAAGCCCAAGCACGACCTTCTTGCCTGGCGACACCTGGGTCAGGGGTTCAAATCCGCCTGAGCGCTCGTCATCGTACTCGAGGTAGAGCGCATCGACATTCTCCTGGGCAAACACGTAGGGTGCCACGGCGTCGTAGGGACCCGTGCACGCGTAGTCAGAGTGGTAGTTTCCGCGGCAGATGTGGGTGTTGATGACCAGGTCATCTGGCTTGCCCTCGATGGCGAGGTTGTTGATGCGCAGGTATTTTTCCGCCTCGTCCTCAAGGGTGAAGTCCGAGCCGACCTTCGCCTTCCAGTATGAGCTGTCCACGATCATGCCCCAGGTGCAGTCATCCAGCTGTATGGTACGACACCCCGCAGCATAGAGGTCGCTGATAACCTGGCGATACGCTGTGGCGATGTCCGTGATAAGCTCGTCGAGCTTTGGGTACACCCGCGTGGTCTCGATTCCGTTGTCCTCACGGAACAGCTCGGCCAGCGTCTGGGCGGGGGAGGGTATGGTCTGCTTGGCGATGACACCTTCCTCCTCGAACTGCTTCACAAACGCATAGTGCTGCACAAACGGATGGTTTTTGCCCGTTATCCTGCCCGTTACGCGCGCGGAGCCGTGCGTCGTCTCCTCGCTGTGAAACTGATAGCCGTGGTCGAGCTCTATGTGCTCGATACCACCGAGCCCCCACATGAAGTCAAGATGCCAGTAGCTCCGGCGAAACTCTCCGTCAGTGATGACATGGTAGCCCGCCGCCTTCTGCTTGGCGACAAGGTCTTCGATAGCGCCGTTCTCGACCGCTGCGAGCTCCGTCGCCGAGATGGCGCCCGCCTCGAAGTCGGCACGGGCCTTCTTGAGTGCTTCTGGTCGCAGGAAGCTTCCCACGTAGTCATACCTGAAAGGGGCATGTAGCGTAGCCATATCACATCTCCCATTCTCTTGCTATCTTATGTGTCGCATGCGCTGAAAAGAGTATAGGGGGCGGATTCTTCCCTGGGAACTACGCGTTTTCTATCCCGCGTTATCGGTGTGGGGTATAACAGTGTAGGCGTCGGTACGACGCGGCTTTCTCTCGTGCGGGTCGCGCGTTTACTCCGCTCTTCACTCTCTTCAGCTCTCGCGAAGTGAGTGCTCGCGCGAAGTGAGTGATTTTTCCGATAAAACTGAGGTTTGGGAACTATGCAGAAACATAGAACAGCAGGTCAGAGCTCTGTTGAAAGAAAGCTCGATGTGAGTGAATCACTCACATCGCTCCCCCGAAGTGAGTGATTCACTCACATCTCGAGACATCGCCCGTAGCGGAAGATAGAAGCAGGGGCGTACGTTGCGAAAGAGTTGTGAACAAGGTGTGCCAGAGGTCATGGCAAAAAACTACATGTAGCATACGGAGAATCGAAACAAACCTCGTCGTATGGAGGCGACAGTGAGGAAGCTACCATGAAGCTTGCGGAGGCCCTGCAGGAGCGGGCAGACCTGAACAAGAAGATCAGCCAGATAGGGGAGCGTCTCGCCGACAATTGCTTCGTGCAGGAGGGCGAGAGGCCTGCGGAGGAACCCGCTCGACTGCTCGACGAGCTTGAGGCCGCCGTGAGTCGCCTTGAGCTGCTCATTGCCGCGATCAACGCGACGAACAACGTGACGAAGGTGAACGGCAGGACGCTTACCGAGACTATCGCGCGGAAGGATTGCCTTATCTTGAGGATCAACACGCTTGAGCAGCTCATTAGCAAGGCCAGCGCGTCGGTCACCCGCTATACGCGCAGGGAGATCAAGCTTATGCGCACGGTGGACGTCTCTGCCCTGCGGGAGAGGACCGATGCCCTGGCCAAGGAGTTGCGCCTGCTTGACAACAGTCTGCAGGAGGCGAACTGGCAGACAGAGCTTGTCCTTTGAGCATGATGACCTGCAGGAACATCGCAGGGCGGGGCAAATCCTTGAGAGCGGGAGAGTCGGTAGCCTGATCGAGGCGAGTGCCATCTCCAAGGCAGAGAATGTGCCTATACGGCAAGGTTATGGACGGCCTGGGGTTCAACTCCCCCAAGGATCGTGTAGGTCCAAATCGTGCACGAACGTATTGTGATCACGCATCGTCACTACCACGGCACTGATTGACAGGCGAGGGTGGGTACGGGGACCCTGCACTCAAGGACGAGACGCCCCATCTCTGTGGTCGGAAGCACCTGCTCCCATGCTTTCGAACTTCTCGCTTCGGACTCAATGCTCGTCCCGGACCCCCCGCCAGATTGGCGGGGGGTTTGTTTTTCTCGCCAACTGGGCAAACGTCCCTCGAAGTCCCCCCGCCAGATTGCGGGGCACTAAGCACTGAGCGCGCCCTGCCGTCCCACGCCTGGACCCGCCGCCCCGCGCCCGGACCCTCGCGCTCCTACCGCAGCCCGAACGCGAACACCATCCTCGACACGAAGGGGTGGCCCGGCGCATAGATGGGCTGCGGGAAGTTCTTGTGGTGTATGGCATCGGGGAAGAACTGTGGCTCGAGCGCCACGCCGTCGAAAGCCTTGTAGTGTGCCCCACCCTTGCCTCGGGCCTTGAGGCCACATCCCGTGTAGACCTGCAATCCCGGCGCATCCGTGTAGAGGTCCATGGATATGCCCGTCTCGTCTCCCACAAGCGTTGCGACCTTCTCGAGGCGCTCGTCGTTCTTGAGCACGAAGTTGGTGTCAAGGCCATCGGGAAGCGCATACAAGCGATTCTCGAAGTTCGTGATTTCGCGCAGGTCGTAGGGCGTGCCTTCTACGGGTGCGATCTCTCCGGTGGGGATGAGGCCCTTACCCACGGGCGTGTAGGCGTCGGCGTCCAGGCTAAAGCTGTGGCGCAGCACCGATCCCGAGGCATGGCCGTTGAGGTTCCAGTAGGCGTGACTCGTCAGGTTGACTATCGTCGTTTTGGTGACCTGCGCCTCAAGGGCGAGTTCCAGACGCCAGTCCGGGTGCAGGGTGTAGGTCGCCCTCACGTCTGCTGCACCGGGAAAGCCCTGGTCACCGTCGCGACTCACGAGCCCGAACGTGATGCTGGCCCCACCATCGGGATCGTCCTTGGGGTCTTCGGCCACGTCCCACAGGCGCTTTCGCCACACGTGCGGGCCAGAGTGGATGTTGTTCTCGCCGTCGTTATTGGTTAGGCGGTGGGTTGTGCCCCCAAGGTCGAAGCTGGCGCCGGCGATGCGGTTCGCGTTGCGTCCGATGATGGCCCCAAGGGATCCCCCAAAGCGCAGGTAGCCACTCGCCCCGTCGTAGCCCAGGGCCACGTCGATGAAGCCGCCCTTGCCATCTGGAACCGAGACCTCCTGTAGCATGCCGCCAAGGTCAGTGACGGAGACGCGCATGCCGCTCACGCTCTCGAGCGTGTAGAGATGAACCTCCTTGCTATCTGCGGTCATTCCGAAGTTTCTGATATGGACGGACATCATGACCCCTTTCCTCGGTGTAGAGATGGCACAAGGCACCGATATGGTAAAGATACGTGGACCCTGACACTGTCCCTATCATACGTGGGTTGGGTCTACCCGTGCCCCACAGGTCCGCAGAAGGAGAAATTGCTTGGGTGAATACGAAGTTAGGTGAGCATGAAGTTAGGTGAGCACGAAAGCCGTGAGGTATGAGATGATGGGAGCATGCAGGAGCATGAGGCGCACGGCTGGTAGGGCGTGCGGGCTTGGCGAGGCAGGTAGGCGGCGAGGCATGCGACGCATGCCCACGAGGGGGGATGGCGCAAGTGCTTTCGAGAAGAGGGTTCGTCCGAAGGGCAGGTGCCGTGGCTGCGGGCCTTGGTGCCTCAGCCCTCTTGCCCGCGTGTTCGATCGCGCCTTCCGGTGGCGGTGCCGCATTCTCGGATGGCAGGATGAGGATAGGCGTGTCGATCTGGAGCGCTACAGACGCACTCGGCTCCCTCACCATCAACATCATTCAGAGGGCAGCCGACGCCCTTGGCTGCAGCCTTGCCATCGTGGAGACCAAGCACGTCTCGAAGCAGGTCATCGCCTCGGTGAGCACGCTGATCTCAGAAGGCTGCACGGGCGTGATGGTCTGTAACTCAGCTGATAGCGAGATCCCTCACCTCATCAAAGCCTGCAACAAGAATTCTGTATACCTCACCCAGTTCTACCGCGCGATTTCACAGGAAGATTCGCCCCAGGTCTATCAGGCAGCCCTCGACTCCCCCTACTACGTGGGAGCGGTTCACGAGGATGAGGTGAGAAACGGTGAGACCCTCGCTGGCCTCCTCATCGATGGCGGTCGACGCCATATCTGTCTTGAGGGCTGGACCGAGAAGGACGCGACCTTCGAGCTGCGGTGGCGGGGGTATAGGAATGCCCGCGATCAGTGGAACGCCACCCACGAGGCAGATCGAATCGAGCTCTCCGAACCCATATATGTGGGCGTCTCGGCCTCGGAGTCGGCGAGCGCGGTGCAGCGCTTCGAGGGCGACGTGCCCTCTATGGACGCACTTATCGTCTCTGGGGGAGGAGGAGTACCGCTTGTGGGCGCGATCGGCCAGCTCAAGAACATGGGGCTGACGGGGAAGGTTGCTGTGGCGACCACAGACTTCCTCGACAATATGGGAGACCACCTCTCTGACGGCAGCGTCTATTGCGCGACGGGAGGGAACTTCTGCGACGCGCTCTATGCGTTCATCCTCACCTACCAGGCGTGTACGGGTAAATTACAGGTGAGCCAAGGTGGGGATGTGGTGAATATCCTGGTTCCGTATGTCCGCGCCACGAGTGCCAGTGAGTATGCGGCGTACAAGGCGGCCTTTCTGGACGAGGATCCCTACTCTACAGACGAGATGCGCCATATGGCCGAGCTTACCCCTGGCCAGCTGGCCGAGCTCGCCGCATCCCTCTCTATCGAGGAGATCAGGGCACGCCACGGCAGAGCTTAGCTGAGGTGCAATGTACCGCGACGTACGGGTTGCGACGCGAGTCATTTCGCCTGTTTTCCTGTCGCCCGTTGGGGGGTGTGCCGATATCCGCGGGCGCTCGATGTCCTATCATCAGATGATGGATTGACGCGACGTGCTTGGAGGCCCTCATGGTCAAACTCGTTCTTACCGATATGGACAACACCCTGCTCGCGCCGGGGAGGCAGGCGAGCGACCGAGCGCTTTCGGCCATCCATGCCCTGGTGGACCAGGGGGTTTACTTTGGTCCCGCGTCTGGTCGCGACTATGCGAGTGTGCTCGAGTCGTTTCGCGGTGACGAGGCTTGCATGCAGACGGCGCTCCTCTCCAATGGCAAGAAGATCTACGTGAGAGGCGTGCTCACCAACCAGACGGCGGTTGACCGCGACTCGATGGTGCTCATGGCCAAGATTGTGCACGATCTGCCGGGCGTCTATGTGAGTGGGCGTGGCGACGCGGGAGGCTTCGTGTGCGCGCGAGACATGGAGAGCCTCATGGGGACGACCTGGGGCGGCAGGCGCGCGAGCGAGCTCGTGGATCCAGACGACATCCCGACCTGGCCCATCATCACGGCGGGCCTCCACTTTGAGGAGGGCTCTGAGGGCATTGACAACAACCAGTGGGCCGATCGCATTCGTGCCGCCTGTCCCAAGCTCGACCTGCTCTCGCCTGGTAGCCGCATGTTCGATGTCGTTCCGCACGGCTGGAGCAAGGCATCAGGGGTCCGCGTCCTGCAGATCCTGCTCGCCGTGGGTGCCGACCAGATAGTCGCCTTCGGCGACTCGGACAACGACCTGCAGATGCTCAAGGTTTCTGGGCACTCCGTCGCGGTGGCGAACGCCAACGACGCCGTGCGCGAGGTGTCGGTGCACCACATAGGTCCCTGTACCGACGACGCGGTGGGTCGTGCCCTCGAGCAGCTTGCCGAAATGGGTGACGCTGCCTTCAAGCTGTGGGATGAAAAGGCCTAGGCCAAGCTTGCGTCCGAGAGTTGAGCCGCGTCTGCGGGTCGGGTCACACCCGGGGGCTAGGATCGCGTCCGAGGCCGACTTAAAGTTGATGTGTTCCTGCCGCATGTCACTGAAAACAAGGCATGGTATCATACAGCACATACGTGGCCATGACCAAGAGAGCGAGGCACTGCATGGATGACGAGCTCATTGACAAGGCGTTAGGTCTTGGTCGTTACGCTGGGGTACGTCGCGTCATCACGGGTTGCTCCGTGGTCGTTTCCGCCTTCTTGCAGGCCTTCACGTTGATTGTTTTCATACGGCCCGCCGACCTACTCTCCAGTGGGTTCACGGGCCTTGCCATCTTGCTCGATAGGATCACCTCGCTTCTTGGCATCTCATTTCCCACCTTCGTGGGCATGATCACGCTCAACATTCCGGTCGCGATACTCTGTTGGAGGCACATATCGAGGCGCTTCGTGCTCTTCTCCATGGCACAGGTCTTTCTTGCGGCCTTCTTCCTGCGCGTGCTTCCTCCAGACGTCCTGACAGGGCTGGTCTCCTTCGAGTCAAAGTTTCTCGATGTGGTCTTTGGGGGCTTTCTCTACGGCTTCTCGATAGCGCTCGCGCTCAAGGGAGGGGCATCGACGGCCGGCAGCGACTTCATATCGCTCATGGTGTCCAACCGTACGGGCAAGACGATCTGGGGGCAGATATTTGCCGGAAACTGCGTGATGTTGCTCGTCTTCGGCGCGATGTTCGGCTGGGAGAACGCAGCGTGGTCGATCATCTTCCAGTTCATCTCGACCAATGCGATCAGTATGTTCTACCACCGCTACGAGCGTGTGACACTGCAGGTCACGACGAGGCGTCCAATGGAGATCATGGCTGCGTACCAGGCGCGCTATCGCCATGGGGTATCCTGCGTCGAGGGCTTCGGCGGCTACCGCCACCAGAAGATGTGGCTGCTTAACACCGTGGTGTCGGCCTACGAGCAGGATGATATCATCCGCCTGATGCGCGCCGTTGAGCCACATGCAGTGATCAACGTGCTACGTACCGAGAACTTCTTTGGGGGGTTCTATCGCGGTAACATCGATGAGCCGCTGCCGCAGGAGCTTGCGCGCGACGAGGGCACCGTGTCTGGCAAAAAGTGATCAAGGCGAAAGACGAGGTGGAGGAGGTTCTGGGACAGCTGGACATCCCGCTGTCTGCCGCCCAGCGCCTCACGGAAAAGCGCACTTTGGCCGCGCCCCCGGGACGCGTCTCACCAAAAGACGCATTCTGGCTGAGGCGTCACCTCCAGAATGCGCCTTTCCGTGAGGCGTCTTACGAAAAGACACACTCTGGCGGTTCTGGAGCTCGCAAAATGCGCCTTTCCGTGACGTCAAACCCCAGAATGCGCTTTTCCGTAAAATGCGCTTTTCCTCACCTGGGCAAACGCGGCGCCGGCTCACGGAAAAGCGCACTCTGCGATCGTCACCGATCGGAAAGACGCAGTTTGGAGTTGCGTCTTATGGAAAAGCGCACTCTGTTGGCTTGGGGGGCTGCAGACTGCGCTTTTCCGTCACGTCGCCGCCCGGGAGGCGTGGGACGCAACCCCCCGCCAGCCTGCGGGGCACTATGAAAAGTGGCCCAACTGGGCAAATGCGTCCGGGCAACCCCCCGCCAGGCTGCGGGGGGGGGTTGCGCCAGGGCCGCACATTTCGGTTTGGAGTGTTCGAACGTCTGCCATTGCCGTATGCTGGAGTCTCACAAGAGAGATGTGGCTGAGGGAGAATGACGGATGGTGGTACATGTGACGAAGGCGTTTGCCTCGGACTTCGACGGGACGCTCCTCTTCGATGGGTGGTTCAAGACGGGTCTTCTGGGCACCGGGCGCCTCATTTCTCAGGACGTCGAGGCGATCAGGGCGTTTCGCGACGGCGGTGACCTTTTTGGCATCTGTACGGGACGTGCGCTGGCGGGTGTGACGGAGGTTATTTGCGGCGCCTTTGGCCTCGACTTCTGCATCACGGTTAGCGGCGCTCTCGTCGTTGATGGGAAGGGCATGGCTATTGAGTCGCATGTGCTGGCTCGCGATCTGTGCCAGGGGCTCGTGGGCAGGTACGTGACGCCGGGAGTCCTTGCGTACCTGCAAGGGAGGAGCTTCTTCTTCCTCGGTGAGTCGAATGACCCGATGGTCACTCCGATTGCGAGCCTAGATGAGCTGTCCGAGGACGTGCACTCCATCTCTTTCGGCTTCGAGGATGCCGAGTGTGCCGCGCAGTGCGCCGCTTCCATCGAGGAGGAGTACGGAGATGTTGTGAGTGCTTTCCTAAACGTGAGGAGTGTGGACGTGGTGCCGGTGGGCTGCTCGAAGGGTCAGGGCGTGCGTTGCGTGCGTCGCCACTTTGGTGTGGGGGCCATTGGAGGCATTGGCGACAGCTTCAATGACCTGCCGCTTTTGCGTGAGGCGGATGTCGCCTATGCTCTTGATTTCGCTCCCAAGCAGGTACAGGATGAGGCGGACGTCGTGGTTCCCTCCGTCGCCAAGGCTCTCTCTGACCTTGCCGCACGATAGGATCGGGCTGTTAGAGGACGCTACATGCGCGTGCTACCTGCCGATATGCTTGTGCCACTCGGTGACGGCGAATGGCACGTCCATCGCGCACTCGGCGCCATCGAGTGGCGCGGAAGTCGGCATACGCGCAGTTGTTAGGAAATGGCGTGCCACTCGACGCCACCGAATGGCACGCCCATCGTGCACTCGGCACCACCGAGTAGCACGACCAAACCCCGCAGACCCGCTGCCCGCACCTCGCGCCCTTCCCGAGGGGCGCGTCGAGCGAGGCCGCATGCGACGATGTAACGGTAACCGAAATCAATCAAATGGGACTGCAATGAGCACCCTAGGCCGGGTGCCCGAACACACCGAACTGAGGGACGGCCTCGCCCTCATTCTTCTCAGCGTCCAGAACGTCACCACACTTCTCTGAAAGTTGCCCGAAGTCTTTCACACATTGCTGTCATACTCGATTTCAACCGAATGATTCGGTGCAACGAATCTCAAGCTCATACCCCAAGCGATACAATCTGCTCCTTCTTGATCCTCGAGACAAGGAAGAAAGAGACAGCGAAAAGGCCCACGCCGATCGCAAGCGAAACAACTACCAGGTAGCCCGGAATCAAACTTCCAGCCAATTGCACGGAGAGGTTCCAGATCCCCATGTAAGCAAGGATTGGAAATAGTATTCCGAATACATCCATATTCTTAAAATACCAGTATGCGACCGATATCAGGGACAGTAAGCCAAAGCAGAGCATGGGCATCGTTACAAACGTCAGCGCAGCCGACAGGGTCGTGTACCGTATGCTTAGATGATAATACACACTCACGAATCCCGCATTTAGACCTACCGTCAGTAGTAGCAGGACAGTACTGACCAAGACAGCAGCCGCCATCTTAGCAAGCCAGATAGCTGTTTGATCTGCTCCGGAAGCTAGCACGACATGTATCGCCTTGCACTTTCTCTCATCGTAGATATATCTGTTGACCAACGTGTGCCCGACAAAGAGAATCAAGATTACCGACATGTACATAGAGATGCTTCCAAGCTGCACAGCTGTGGTGTCAGGGTCGAGATGTAATTTCATCACCTCCTCCATCGTCATGTATTGCAGAAGATTGGTCATTGCAATGGACATTATCATGACCGTCTTCATCGACCTGAGCGTTTCTAGAAGCTCCTTCTTGAGGAAGGCCTTGAATACAGCCGACCAATTCCTACTCATCTTCAACCACCCTTAGATATCTGCATGCCATGTCTTTCCCCTCGCGCAAGCCGAACCTGTCCAGTGGCTCATCGACCAGAAGCCTGCCCTTTTTGATGATAATGATCCTTGAGGCCAAGTCCTCTATGTCCGCCATGACGTGGGATGTGAGCATCATGGTCATCCCGTACTTCTCCCGACACGCATGTATCACCCGAATGGTCTTCGCCCTGTTCTCGATGTCAATACCATCAAACGGCTCATCCATGAGCAGCAGCTTTGGATGCATGGACAGGCTACGGACGAGAGCCAACTTCCTCTTCATGCCCTTTGAGTATGTGGCGACCCTACGATCGATCTCGTCTCCCATGTCAAGTTCTTCCATCAAGTGGAGTGCGGAACTCAATTCCTCTTTCCGCTGAAAGGTATCAAGAAAGAAGGAGAGATTCTCCCGAGCTGTCAGCCTCTCATAGAGGCCATTCTCATCGAAAAGCGACGCTACAACCCCGTACAAGGCAGTGTACTGCCTCTGTGTGTCAGAGCCGAGGATCTGGATATTGCCAGTTTGGATCTCTATCAGTCCAAGGATGCTCCTTAGGGTCGTTGTTTTCCCAGAGCCGTTCGGGCCAAGGTATGCGAGTACGTCACCTTCGTCGATGGAGAACGTGATGTCATTCAGGGCACGTTTTGTACCATATGTCTTTGTGACATGGTTTACGCACACGATCTGTTTCAATTTTTGCCTCCCCCATCACGCTGACATTCACAACCCCAGATCCCAGAGGGTGGATTGTAAGCACAAATCATTGTAGAGAATTCAGGTTCTGTTTCTAAGAACTGTTCTGTCAGCGCACAATCGGTGCCTGTGAAACGACCCTCGCAATGCTTGCAAATGCTCGCTCGTCTCCTTTCGAGGGTGAGATGGACCGGCATCACGGAGAGTAGAGCGGTAGGGGGGAGACGGAGCCTCGTGTCTGAGGTCCACCTTTCCGAGAAACACATAGGGAGAGCCGAGGGTTGATCTCGTCCTAGTCGTGTGCCACCATGTCCCCTCATCGAGAGAAAAGGTTCGAAATCGTCCTTGACTCCCGACGGTGGCGGCGAATGTGCTTTCATGGTGAGTGTTGGGTTCCATCCGTCGTGTGGTCGCGGGTAGGGCTGTCAGCTCGATGTGAGGGAGGAGTGGTGTCTGCCATGCTCGTAGACAGGGACCTCAAAGGGTTTGCAGATGCGCTTGCCGCCAAGGAGCCGGTGCCGGGCGGCGGTGGGGCTGCGGCGTACGCGGGCGCGCTCGGCGTTGCGCTTGGGTCCATGGTCGCAAACTTCACGCTTGGGAAGCGGCGCTACGCCGCCTACGAGGACGACCTCAGACGCATCCTTACGCAGGCTGCGGACCTCCGTGCGTGCCTCGTTTCCCTGGTGGATGAGGATGCGGCGGCCTTTGCGCCGCTCGCGCATGCCTATGGCATCCCTAAGAGTGACCCCTCCCGCGACGAGGCCCTTGAGGCTGCGGCCAAAGCTGCCTGCGACGCGCCTCTCAAGACAATGGAGCAGGTCTGCCGTGCCATCGCGCTTCTCGAGGAGCTGGAGGAGAAGGGATCGGGGCTGCTCATCTCGGACGTGGGCGCAGGCGCTCTCCTGAGCCGCGCCGCCCTCGAGGCGGCGAGCCTCAACGTTTTCGTGAACACCCGGTCCCTCAAGGACCGCGCGTACGCGGAGGCCGTTGAGGCTCGCTGTGACGAGATGCTCGGTACGTGGTGCCCGCGTGCCGAGGCGCTCGCTGCCAAGGTCATGGGCCGTATCAGGGAGGAAGGGTAGTTATGGCGAGGTTGCTTCGGGGCGCACCTGTCGCCCAGGCGCTCACCTTGAGCCTCAAACCCCGTGTCGAGGCACTCAGGGACAGGGGCGTCGTAGCGACGCTCGCCGTCGTGCGCGTGGGCGAGGGGGCTTCCGACCTTTCCTACGAGCGCGCGGCGCGCAGGCGCATGGATGCCGTCGGCATCGCCACCAAAAGCATAGCCCTGCCTGCCGATTGCTCGCAGGCCGAGCTCACGGACGCGATCGATCGCGTTAACGGGGATGCGGGCATCCATGGTTGCCTGATACTGCGTCCGCTACCTAGGACGCTCGACGAGAGGGCCGCCTGCGCGGCGCTCGACGTCGCAAAGGACGTCGACGGCGTCACCGCAGGCTCGCTCTACGGCATGTTCGCGAACAGGCAGGTGGGGTTCTCGCCCTGCACGGCCGAGGCCGTCATGAAGCTTCTCGACTATTATGGCGTGGAGCTTGCTGGCGCCAAGGTGACGGTCGTCGGGCGCTCGCTCGTGATAGGCAAGCCCGTGTCGATGCTGCTTCTGGCCGCAGACGCCACGCCCACCTTGTGCCATACGCGCACGAGGGAGCTCGCCGTAGCCTGTCGTGATGCGGACGTCGTCGTCGTAGCGGCAGGGCATGCCAAGGTTGTGGGGGCAGCTGCGGTACGTGCCGGGCAGGTCATCGTGGACGTCGGGACCAACTGGGATGAGGAGGCCGGCACGCTCGTGGGCGACGTGGACTTCGACGCCGTCGAACCTAAGGTCGCGGCCATCACGCCCGTACCGGGCGGCGTCGGGGCCGTGACGACGGCGATTCTCGCCAAGCACGTCATCGAGGCGGCGGAAGGGTTAATCTCATAGCCATGGAAGACGGAAGCGTGCGCGAGCGCCTGCACAAGGGCATCGCTGTCCACACCCCGATCGACGGCGCGCCTGGTCCCTGCTCCCATGGGGAGGGAGGCGTCGATGGCCCTCGCATAGAGGCGGCCATCCGTGAGCTCCTCATCGGTATCGGCGAGGACCCCGACCGAGAGGGCCTCAGGGATACGCCGAGCAGGGTGGCCCGCGCCTGCGAGGAGATCTTCGGGGGTATGCGCGAGGACCCGGATAGCCACCTGCGCAGGCAGTTTCACGAGCCGGGCAACGAGGACATGGTCATCGTCAGGGACATCCCCTTTGTCTCCACCTGCGAGCACCACCTCTTGCCCTTCGTGGGTCATGCCCACGTATGTTACATCCCGCGCGACGGTCGCCTCTGCGGCCTCTCGAAGATAGCCCGCTGCGTGAGCGGCTATGCCCGTAGGCCCCAGCTCCAGGAGCGCCTCACGGCGCAGGTGGCCGATGCCCTGTGTCGCGAGCTCGATCCCCTTGGCGTGCTCGTGGTGCTCGAGGCCGAGCATACCTGCATGAGCATCCGGGGCGTCAAGAGCTCTGGCTCGCAGACGGTGACCTCCGCCGTGCGCGGCGCATTTCGAAACGACCCCAAGACGCGCTCGGAGGCCCTGCGCCTGCTTGGGCTTCCCACGTCCGTGCGGGGCGGCTAGGCTAGGGGCAGGTCGTAACGTCGAGTCGGGTGTAGCCTCTCAGGGTACGGATGACGGTGTGTCTCGGCTCTTGGGCCCCATACCCGGCGTAAGGGCCTATACTCAACGGGCAGAAGGGTGGCCGTCGGATGGAGGGGCGATGATATATAAGAGCATACTTGAGGCCGTGGGACATACGCCACTCGTGCGCCTCAACAGGGTGGTTCGCCCCGGCATGGCGCGCGTGCTCGTAAAGTACGAGGCCATGAACGTGGGGGGCTCCATCAAGACTCGTACCGCCCTGCGTATGGTTCGCGAGGCGGAAAGGCAAGGCAGGCTCCATAAGGGCAGCATCATCGTCGAGCCCACGAGTGGCAACCAGGGGATTGGTCTGGCCCTCGTGGCGGCGGTGCTCGGCTATAGCGCCCGAATCATCATGCCGGACTCGGTCTCCATCGAGCGGCGCCGTCTCGTGAGCCAGTACGGGGCGCTCGTGCTCACCGAGCACGACGACGGTGACATCGGTGCCTGCATCCAGGCATGCATCGCCCGTGCCCAGCGGATGGCTGCCGAGGACGAGAACGTCTACGTGCCCCAGCAGTTCGAGAATCCCGCCAACGTCGTGGCCCAGTACGAGGGCACGGGCGCCGAGATACTCGCAGACGCCGACAGCCCCATAGACGGGTTTTGCTCGGGCGTCGGCACGGGTGGCACCATAAGCGGTGTGGGCAGGGCGCTGCGCGAAGCTAACCCCCAGACCCTCATCTGGGCGGTGGAACCCGACCAGGCGCCCGTCCTTTCTGGCGGCAAGGTGGGGACGCACCTCCAGATGGGTATTGGCGATGGCATCATTCCCGCCATCCTCGATCGCGGCATCTTCGATGACGTGGTCACGGTCAGCGACTCCGCTGCCATGGGCATGGCGCGAGGCCTCGCACGCGAGGAGGGCCTCATGTGCGGCATCACCTCGGGTACCAACGTGGTGGCGGCGCTTCGCATGGCCGAGCAGCTCGGAAAGGGCAAGACGGTGGTCACGGTCCTGCCAGACACTGCGGAGCGCTATATATCCACCCAGCTCTTCTGCGAGGGGTAGCGTATGGCGCGAGGGCAGAGGAGGGGAGTCAGGGCCGAAGGGTACCAGGTTCCCTTCGAGGTCTTGGACCTCAGCTACGCGGAGGCGCTCCAGACGCTGCACGCGGCGTGCAAATTTGGCATCCAGCCCATGCTCGAGACGGTCGTCGATATGCTCGCTGAGCTGGGCGATCCTGACCTGAGCTTTCGCAGCCTGCAGATAGCCGGCACTAACGGCAAGACGTCCACCTCGCGCTACGCGGCGGCGATCCTTCGCGGACAGGGTCTTCGCGTTGCGCTCTACACCTCGCCTGAGCTCGTGAGCCTTACCGAGCGCATGGAGGTGGACGGTGTTCCCGTGAGCGAGGGCACCTTCGCTCGCAGCGTCGCGGCCGCCGCCGAGGCAGGCCGTCGCGTGAACGTACGACGTCGCGCGTCAGGGGAGCGACCCTATGACGTGACGCAGTTCGACATACTCACCGTAGCCGCCTGCGTGGCCTTCGCACAGGCGGACGTGGATGTCGCCGTGCTCGAGTGCGGCATGGGGGGCCGCTGGGATGCGACGAGCGCCGTGAAGTCGATAGAGGCGGTGGCCGTCACGGGCGTGGGACTCGACCATACGCGCATCCTCGGTGATACGCTCGAGGCCATCGCCGGCGAGAAGGCAGCCATCATCAGGTGCGGGCAAAGCTGCGTGCTCGGTGTGGGCACGGCGACGCCCGACAGCGTGGAGGACGTGTTCTTGGACCGGTGCCGCTCTCAGGACGTCACCCCTGTCCTCCTTCGCCCGGAGTGCCTTGAGGACGCGGCTGGCGAGATGCACGCGGGCGTTCCGCGCAGGCACGCGAGCCTCTTGCGGGCGAGCTACCGTATCACCAGCAGGCCCAGGCGTCTCGGTGCCCCCCTTGAGCTGACCGTCAGGACGCCGCGCAGGGCCTACACGGGCCTCACCGCCCTCAAGCCGAGCTACCAGGCGGCCAACATCGCCTGTGCCGTCACGCTCACGGAGGCCTTCCTGGACGGCGAGCTTGACGGGGACCGGCTTCTTGAATCCGTCAGGCAATGCCCGACACCGGGGCGTTTCTCCCTGCTTCGCCCTAACCCTCCCGTGCTCGTTGACGCCTGTCACAACCCGCAGTCTGTGGATGCCTTTCTCGCTGCCCTGCAGGACATCGCCCCCGATCCAGCCACGCGCCCACCCCTGCTCTGTGCCGTCCTTGCCGACAAGGACGTGGGAGGCATCGTGTCGCGCCTCGCTCGTGCATTTCCCGCCGTCGTCTGCACGCAGACGTCCTCGTCGCGCTCCCTGGGTGCCGACGAGCTTGTCCGACGCTTCTTGGCGGCAGGGGCAAAAGTCACAGGAAGCTACGGGAGCGTCGCTGCCGCACTTGCCGCCATGAGCGCGGGGCCTCTCGTAGGTTGTGGGTCTATCACGCTTGCTGGTGCGCTTGCTGCACTCCTTGCGTAGTTTTGCTAGAATTGCCAGAGCGGTGCCAGTAGGCCAGCAGCAGACAACCGGATGACAGAGTTCACACAGCCCTGCCCCTATCGCGAAGGAGCCCACGCTTCATGTCAGACCTCCTTGATCAGCTCATCACCCCCGAGGTGCGCATGGTCCTCTACCTCTTGGTAGCCTGCGTCGTGATGCTTTATGTCTTGGCCATCGTCTATGTGATCCGCGACGCCCAGCGCCGTGGTGCCGAGCCTTGGTGGCTATGGGCGCTGATCTCCGTGATCCCCGTGGTGGGCCTCTTGGCATACGTGATCCTGCGGCCCAGCTCCTACCTGGTCGATCGCGAGGAACAGGACCTTGATATCGCGTTGCGTGAGCACCAGCTCTCACACTACGGTATCTGCCCCAAGTGCGGTGCGCCCATCGATCGTGACTTCGTCGTGTGCCCTATCTGCAACACGCAGGTGCGAAACGTCTGCCCCACCTGCCACAGGCCGCTGAATGCAGACTGGAAGGTCTGTCCCTACTGCCGTACCCGCATCCAGTAGCCCGGCAGGGACGCGCCCTAGCCGATGGCGCCTTGGTGGCGATTGCATCGGTTTGGGCAGGAATACTTCGATTTATGACATGACATGACGGCCCTTCTCGCATAGATTTCGTCCCAAGAAGGCGAAGCGAGCGAGAAGGAGGCTGGTGTGTCATGGGGTATGCGGGTTTGCTCTGGCGTTGTGTTCTCAGAAGTCCAATCGTCTATGTGATCGTCGCGATCCTTGTCGCGACGATGGGAGCGCCGGCGCTCATCCCCACCCTCGTGTGGGGGGACGAGATGGTTCGCCAGAACCTTGCGTCAAGCCTCACGCTCGCCGAGGAGAACGAGGCGAGTGGGGCCTACGCCTCTGCTCCGCAGCGTTTGCAGGACCTCGCGCGCGATGAGCTCTCTGAGATGAGGCTGGCACGCGGCGCCACATCACGGCACGACTTCTGGGTGCATATGTACCGCTCTCAGCTCATTCAGATGGAGGATGCAAACGCAGGTTACCTGTCTGCCGATCGGCTGCTCCTTGAGGCTGATCTCGCGTACTTCGAGGGCATGTCAAAGCTCGTCGAGCCCCGTGAGATCAGCGATTCGACCCAGATGCCGGCGACGGAGTTTCTCTCCTTTGCGCTCGCATCGACGCCAGGCATCCTGTGGCTGCTTCCCGCCGTTGCCATCACATACGCGCTGCAGCAGTCAGCGCGAAGGGGGCGCCTCATAGATGCCCGGACTCGTTCGCGTGCGCGCAGATTGCTGTCACTGTGCATGGTGGGGCTACTTTTGACGTTCGCCGTCCTTGTCGTCGCCTGGGCGCTCGTGCTCGCGCCCGTGATGGCGCGAAACGGTATGGGTGACCCGTCCTACCCCGTTGTCCTCATCCGGGGCGGAAAGGTGAGCGTCTCCACGGCCCTACGCTCAGGTTTGGGCTGCGTTACGCTCATACTGCTTTCCAACTGGTTTCTCATCCTGTTGTCCACGGTCATCAGCGAACTGACGGGTCGCTTGGCGGCCGGCCCTGCCGTGACGCTTGTTCTTTGCGCTGTGCCGCTCTCGGACAGCTACTTCCTGAGCGCGTCTGTGCATGCGTCCGTGCTTGGCATGCTACCCACCACGTACCTCTTCCCATCACCGACGACGGGGTACGTGGGCGGTTTTTTTGTTGACCTCACGCCCGGGGTGCAGCTCAGCCTCGCTGGTGGGGTTGGCGTGCTTGTTGGCTGCGCGGCCCTCGCGCTCGTCGTGGGGGTCGGATCCTGCGGGCTGCGCCGTATGGCGAGAGGGGCTATCCTGCGAGGAAGGGGGCAGGTGTCATGCTGAGCCTTAAAGGCGGCTCCATCGGGTATCGCAGGGACAGCGTGCTGCTTACGGACGTCGAGCTCTCCTTGCCAAGCGGGGCTGTCTGGGGCCTCATTGCCCCGAACGGCCGGGGCAAGACCACGCTCATGAGGACCATGGCGGGAGACGATCGTGCTCTCATCTTGGGTTCGCGCTCTGCCGACGGCGTCGAGCCCCTCGACGAGGCAGAGTACTCCCGCTTGGTCCTGTACGCCCCGGGGGACGACTCGCTGCTCGACCCTGGGATGAGCGCTCGCTTTCACCTTAAGGCGACTCGAAGGCTCTGGGCCTCCCCGCGCGAGGTGGCCGAGGTGGCCGAGGAGCTCATGGTCACGCCCTTTCTCGACGTGCCGGTGCGCAGGCTCTCCCAAGGCATGCGCCAGCAGGTGACCCTTGCCATAGCTCGCATGGCAGGGGCGCGCTACACGCTGCTCGACGAGCCGATGAACGCACTCGACCCGATCAAGGCGCAGAGGGCCTCCCTGGTCGTGGCGAGGATGGCTGAGGAGGGAACGGGAGTCATCATCTCGTCGCACATAGTGAGCAAGCTTGAGGAGTTCTGTGACTCGGTCGTGGTCTTTCGCGGCACGGTGCCAATCGTCGTCAGGGGCTCGGTCGACTACGAGAGGCTATTCGAGGAATGCTACGGGGGAGGTGATGACGCTATCGGTTGTACAAGGGGAAGGCATAGCTGAGTGCTACCCCCTCCTTGAAGTGAGGAGGGCGATGAGCTCGCGCTGAGAATGGACGTTGAGCTTTCCGTACGTCTTCTGCCGGTGCGTTGCCACCGTGCTGCGGGCCAGGCAGAGTTCGTCAGCTATCGCCGATACGTTCAGCCCCTGTCCGAGGCGGAGGGCAACGGCGCACTCTGCCTCGGACAGCCCGTGCCCACGCAGCCAGGCTTCTGCAGGCTGGGCACCCTCGGCCTCTCGCAGACGTGCCATTGCCCTAAAGTCCCTTAGGGTCAACGTCACCGCGACCGTTGCGAGCGCAGAGGCTGCCACAAATAGCAGGGCGTAGGTCACGGTGCTTTGGGCGACAGGCAGCAGGCCATCCAACGGTCCCGTCCCGCAAAAGACGCCGACAAAAAACGGGGCCGCTACGCCCAACGTAAGGTTGGCAGCTCCTTTCTGCTCCCTCAAGAGGAGTGTCGCTAGCAGGGGAAGGGCGCAGACGACTGGTCCGAGGGCAAGGACGGGGCTGCGAGTGTCCATGACGCAGAACCATGAGGATGCGATGCCAGCCAGAAACCCCGCCAGGGCCAGGGCAAGCATCCCCGATGGGAGGGGCAGCCGTCGCTGTGAGGGGTCGGCGTCGGCAGGGATGTCGGGGACGGCCGCGAGCGCGCCGGCAAGACCGCAGGCAAAGCATGTCAGCCACCCCCAGTTGCTGAGCGCGCGCGTCCTGGACTCAACGAGCAGGACGAGCAGCCACTGAAACGTGAGCATGAGCCACGGGAGGGCACCGGCACATCTCTTGCCCCTACCGCCCGGCTGGCCCTGGGCAGGACGGCGGTGGGCCCCATATGCCTCGCCAACAAGTATCCCTACCAGTAGGCCGATGGTGACGATCGGCTTCTCGTGTTCGATAGAGCTGGGGTACCAGGCGACAAAGCCGAGCGGAAGGGCGGAGAAGCTGAGCGCGACGATTGCGAGCGTCTGCCTGACATCACCCAAAGGCCCCGATCCCCTGCGGGTCGGCCGTCTCTCAAGACGGGCCTCTTCGCCCTGCTCGCTCTGCCTGCGCGCAATCAGGGCGAGCAGGGCGGGTGTGCCCTTTACCCCCGCCTTCTTGCATATACGCGAGCGATATGTGCTCACCGTTCCCATGGAAAGTCCCAGGCGCGAGCTGGTCTCCCTGACCGTCTCGCCCGCGACGATGCCTGTGAGCACGTCACCCTCGCGCGAGGAGAGACCAAGCTCATGTGCCATGGCCTGAAGGTCTTGCTTGGGGCAGGCCTGCGTGCTAACCCGTTCGGCGGCGCCACCTTCCGTTGCGCTTGCCCTGCCAAGTCGCACCAAGGACACGCAGGAGACGATGGCCAAGACGAGGGCTGTGGGGACAAGCAGGGGCTGCTTCTCGTCCAGGGGATAGATGACGCTACCGCTCCCATAGAAGCCCTGCTGCCAGAGGAGAAACGCACAGGTTCCACAGGCGGCCGCAATCGACAGCAGGGCCTCGTCCCAGCCGGCCCTCTCCCTTTGTACCATGAGGGACGAGAGGAGCACGGGGGTGCCCGCCCACAGAAGGCACGACCAGCCAAGCAGAGGTCCGCTTACAGGCAGCCAGGACTGGAGTAGGGAGCAGAGGCCCGGACCGAGCAGCAGCAGCGAGTAGGCATACGAGAGGGGAGAGCGGCGCGGACCCGACAGCCGCATCAGGGCGGATGTGGCCGATAGCCCTACTCCGCAAAGCGCCAGCGTCGAACCGATCGCATCTGCCGTGCCCGCGTCCAAGGGTGTGAGAGGGATGGTCTTGCCCAGCAGCCGCAGGCCAAGGATGACCATCAGGGGCATCGAGAGGTTGGCAAGCGCGAGTGAGATAGCCCTCCCGGCATAAAATGTCCGCTCTGGCCCGCTGCGGTGGGCCTGTGAGGCGGTCCCCAGTCCCACGAGAAGTCCTGACAGAAACTCTAAGGTGGGGATCAGGTACGATACGGCGGGCCAGGGCGAGAGCGGCTTGGCGGCGCAGAGGAGCAGCAGGAGGAGGCCGGATACCTCCATGCGACGGAAGGTGGTCTTTCTGAGGCTGCGCCCCTGCCAGGACAGGCCGACCGTCTCGGCAAGCAGCCCCAGCGCAAGTCCCGTGAGCCCGCTCATCGACGTCCAGACTCCCAGCAGGCAGCACAGGTAGAGGTAGCCCACAAGGATCAGGAGGAAGGTGGGGACGGGACCCCTGTGCCCAGGTCCTGAAGTTTGGGGGGACATATCGGTCTTTGTTCCGTCCGTGGTACCGTCCGACCTTGCCATCTGTCTCTGAATCTCCTCTGAGCTGGTAGCGTCGACGCTCCATTATAGGGTACCGAGCACCCCGTCCGTCACCCCCACCGTCCCGCCTGCTCCAACGCCCCTCTGCCCCACCGTCCCGCCTGCTCCAACGCGATGTGAGTGAATCACTCACATCATGTTCCTGAAGTGAGTGAATCACTCACATCGAGATTCTATTCAGTAAGTCTCTGAACTGGGCATATGTAATTTGTTCTCCTAAGATAACACCATTTTTGGGTCGAAAAATCACTCACATCGCGATGATGATGTGAGTGAATCACTCACATCGCGCCATCTATGCCTGGCGAAGCTCCGCGCGCCGCGCCCCGGGCCGATTCCCGCCGACGCGTGCCCCACCCCTCAGAGCGGTTGGTGGCAGGGATGTCGCATCCATTCGAAGAGGGACAGCCGCGCGCGAGCGACATCTGGGTCGTTCTCTGCCCCCATGATGTCGGCGCCCATGTAGCGTGCGACCCTCCGCATTGCGCGCAGGAAGTCCCCTCTGCGTCTGAAGTGTAGCGAGGAGAAGGTCACGACGGAGTAGCCCACAGCCCTCAGGCCGTCGGCGCGGTCCTTGTCCCGATCTGAACTCGAGCGTTCCTCGTGGTGCAGGCGGCTGTCGTATTCGCAGATGACCGGCCTGGCACTGAACAGCAGGTCAGGGTAGCGTAAGCCACTGCCCACAATGCGGGAGTCTTCGCCCAGAAATGTCAGCGGCGCGTTGAGCGCGAAGTCTCCCATCCAGTAGCCGCCCTGCGTTGCGGGAAGCGCGAGCGCCGTGGCGAGGTCCGTCTCGCGCGGGGAGAGGCTGCCATCCCTGACATGGCGGATTGCCTCGCAGGCCCTTCGCACGTATCGTCGTCCCTTGACCTTCCCAAGGTACTCCTTGATGGAGCCCGTTGAGCTCACTGGCTCAAGAAATGGCACAAAGCCGTTCTCGTGTGTTGCGTCGATGCAATAGTTGCCGCATAGCTCGTGGCCGACGGCGATGAGCTCCCACTGGGTAAGGGCGCCGGCGAGAAGCAGAAACAGGAGCTCTGTTGATGGGAGGTAGACCCCATCCGATACCATCATGAATGACCCTGGAGGGAGGGTGCCTGTCAGCAGGTGGTGGCGTATGCCCTTGAGCCTGTGTCGTTGCGAGCGATCGGGAACGAGTAGGTCAAGCTTGCCGGTGCCTGTCAGGGGATGGGTGGAACACGTGCGCAGAAGGAGGGGAATGGTCTCCTCTCGGGAGACGGACCGATGCCCGACCGCGCCCTCCCGATGTCCGCCCGCACCCTCCCGGTGACTCGCCTGCTTGTCGCCTGGAACGAGGGCATGCAGGTCACCGGCATTGCCGAGCGAGTGGGCGCAGGTCTGGCACGTCACGACTCGGGGCCAGGGGAGCTTCCCCTGGCGAATCCGGCGCCATGCCCTCAAGGCGGTCATATGTCCCAGAAAGAGTCTCATGGCAAGACCGTAGCGCATGTTGGGGCACTCAGGCGGAAGTTCTCGATTCCAGCTTGCGGCACGCGTGCGGTCAGCATGCGCGTAACTTGCAGAATGGCCTCGTTTGCGCAGCTCCGGGTTGTAAGGGTAAGCGAAGATCTTGGGAAAATGCTCGGTGATGGAGGCGACTCGGGGTGCCGATGGCCCTTGGTGGCCCTTAGCGACCCCCGCGCCCGTCAGTGACCAAGCGTCTTTCTGTACTCGCTCGGCAGCATGCCTACCTCGCGCCTGAACAGCGCCGAGAATCGGCTCGCGCAGTTGTACCCCACCGAGCGCCCGACCTGCTCGATGGTGAGGTCTGGTTGGCGGAGCAGCAGCTCTGCCTGGCTCATGCGCCGTCCCTGCACGTATTGGGTGACTGTCTTGCCGTTTGCCCTCTTGAAGGCTGCCTTGAACTTGGTGGGGCTCATGCAGGCTATGGCGGCCAGATCGGCGGTGCGCAGCGTGGCCGAACAATGGTCGTCGATGTAACATATGACGTCGTGTATGCGCTCCCGGTCGGCGGGACTCATCGATCCCGCCTCCTCGGTCTCCTCCCTCCTCGATCGCTCTACGATGAGCCCCATCGCCTCGAGGACCTTACCCTCGTAGTACAGCTGGCTGCGCCCCTCGTCGCCCCTTTGGGGCCAGAGCCGACTGAGCAGGGCCTTCATCTGAGGGAATTCGTCATCGCGTCCCAGCGAGGCGAAGGCCTGCTCCACGTTGCGAAACTTGCCCTCGTACTCCTGCTCCAGGAATCGTGCCGAGAATGCGGGCGACACCTCGATTGACACGCTCTGGACGGGCATGTTGCCATGGGCCACGCCCCGCCATGGACTGCCGCCAATGCTCCGTCCCCAGATGCTGTTGGGCCTCAGCTTGCGATAGGGACTGAACTCCTCGCCCGCTATGGACTTGAACCAGGTGACGGTCAGGTAGTCAGGTAGCCTCGAGTCCATCACGTAGTCGCCGTCCATCACGAAGTCGTGAATGCTGATGCTCCACAAGGCCTCTTCGGGTGAGAGAAAGTGGAACCATCCCCTGCACGGCTCACCCTCAGACCGATAGGAGCGCCAGAGCGGGCCAAAGCCCTCCGGGGAGGGTGCTCGTGCGAAGCCCGAGCTCCTGAGGGCCGGTCCTTGGAATGCGTCCTTCATAGCCTTGTCCTTCCATCGTATGACGATGAGACGTTAGTGGGAGACGATTCGACAGACATCGCCAGGTAAGGTCAGGTTGCCCCCATCCCTCCCTATACTCATGGGATAAAGATAGCAGAGGTTTACATAGCATGAAAGGACGGAGATGACACAGACGAGAGACGCGGGGACGCCCGAAAGGGGCCTCACCGCCAGGGACCTTGTTACAACCGGCATATTCACGGCCCTCTACCTGGTGTTCATGATGGTGGGCGGTATGCCGTTCGCGCCCAACCCACTGCTCACGTTCTGGATGCCGGCTGCGGTCGCCCTGCTCACGGGTCCTGTCTACCTGCTGCTTATTGCCAAGGTCCCCAAGCATGGACCGCTGGTCGTCCTCGGCGTCGTCGAGGGGCTCATCCTGTTCGTGACCGGCATGTACTGGGGCTGGGCGGTCGCCTGTGTCCTTCTCGGTGTCGTGGCGGACGTCGTTGCCGGCATCGGTCGTTTCAGGAGTAAGGCCCTCAACCTCTTGGCATTCGTCGTGTACTCGCTCTCGCCCATGGGCTCCTACCTTATGCTCTGGCTCGACCCGGAGGCCTATGGGTCGTACCTGGTGGGCAGGGCCACAGATCCGGAGAGCGTAAAGACACTGACTGTCTACATGGACACCATGAGGTCTGCGGCCACTGACTGGATGCTGCCCGCGATGATCCTCGCTGCCGTGGCGTGCGCCGTCGCGAGCGGCCTTTTGGGCCTGCGACTGCTGCGCAGGCAGTTCGAAAAGGCCGGCGTGACGGCTTAGGGTGGGAACGAGTCCGCGCATGCAAACGAAGCGGGGGGTGTTCGCCCCGTCTGTCAAGGAAGGCCCTGTGCCTGGGAGGGAGAACCCTGTGCCCGCCCTCACGAGCGAATCGCGGGACTCCGGGCGGGGCCTGCGCCTTGACCCGCGCACCAAGCTCGTCGCGATGTTGGTCATGGCCGCAGCGGTGGCACTTGCCCCGAGCGTGACCTGCGAGGCCGTGCTTATGGTCCTCGCAGCTGTCTTTGGGGTACTGTTGGGCAGGTGGAGGGCCTCTGTCGCCATGCTCCTCTTGTATGCGATGACGCTTGCGGCCGTGCAGTTCGTCCCACAGCTGAAGGACGTGGCCCTGCGGACCATGCTCTTCTCGTTTGCCCTGCTCGTGCGCAAGGTGTTCGCCTGCAGCCTCATGGCTTACGCCACGGTGGCGACCACCCACGTGAACGAGCTTATGAGCGTGCTCGCAAAGGTCGGTGCGCCCCGTACGGTGGCGATTCCCGTGGCCGTGGCCCTGCGCTACCTGCCTGCGGTGCGCGAGGACTGGGGCTACATCAGGGATGCCATGCGCATGCGTGGTGTCTCACCGAGTCCCCTCGGGTTCATGAGGGACCCCATGCGCACCATTGACTGCATCTACGCACCCCTGCTCATGAGCGCGAGCCGCGCCTCCGACGAGCTTGCCATGGCGGCCGTGGCGCGCGGCATCGAGAATCCCGTGCAGCGGACCTGCTATCTGCACATCTCCATGGACGTCGCGGACTACGTCGTGCTCTCGGCCTTTCTCGTCGCTATGGTCGGGACACTGGTCCTGAAGGTGCTCGCGTGATCGGCTTCGAGCATGTCTCCTTCTCGTACCGCTCGGCGGGCGCGCTTGGCAAACTCGTGGTCAGGGACGTGTCGCTGTCTGTGGCCCCCGGCGAGCTGGTCGTGCTCTGCGGACGCTCGGGGTGTGGAAAATCGACCCTTCTGCGCCTGGCCAATGGGCTTGCGCCCCGCTTCTTTCCCGGAGACAAGGACGGCCGCGTATCACTCGACGGCAGGGACGTGGACGACCTTGCCAGTTGGGAGATCGCCCAGAAGGTTGGCTCGCTCTTCCAGAACCCGCGCACCCAGTTCTTCAACGTGGACACCACCGGCGAGGTGGCCTTCGCGCTGGAGAGTGCCGGATGGGAGGAGCAGGACATCCGCTCTCGCGTGGGCGAGACCTTCGAGGAGCTTGGCCTGACGGCGCTTGCAGGTCGCGACATCTTTCGGCTCTCGGGTGGCGAGCGTCAGAAGGTGGCCTGCGCGAGCATCTGGGCCATGCACCCCTCGATCCTGCTTCTGGACGAGCCGACGAGCAACCTCGACCTCCCCTCCATCGCGGACATGGCGAGCTTCGTCAGGCATGCCAAGGCCAAGGGGTGCGCGATCCTCGTGGCTGAGCATCGGCTCTCCTGGCTTACCGGTATCGCCGACAGGTACGTGTACCTCAAGGAGGGTCGCGTGTCTCGCACCATGGAGGCAGCCGAGTTTCTTGCGCTCGACGTCTCTGAGCTTGAGCACATGGGCCTGCGCTCGCGCAGCCTGGACGAGGTGGCTCCCACGACAGCCCCTGCGAGCGCGAACCCCGTCGGCAGAGGGGACGTGCTGCTCGCAGCGCGGGACCTCTCGGTCTCCTATGGCGGGGATCCCGTTCTGAGCAAAGTCACGATGGAACTGCATACAGGCGAGGTCACAGCCCTCGTCGGTCGCAACGGCGCGGGCAAGACCACGCTCTGCCGGGCCCTGTGCGGGTTCGTGCGCCGGGTGCAGGGACCCGTTCTGCTCGGCGGCACTCCCTCCTCGCGCAAGAGACGCCTGCGGGCCTCGGCGATGGTGTTCCAGGATGTCAACTACCAGCTGTTCGCCGAGAGCGTGCGCGATGAGGTGACGTTTGGCCTGTCGCGGCGCGAGGCTGTAGGGGTGGACGTCGACCGCATCCTGAGGAGCCTTGCGCTCGAGGGGCTGGACGGACGTCATCCGGCCACCCTGTCAGGGGGTCAGAAGCAGCGGCTTTCCGTGGCGGCGTGCGTTGCCGCCGACAAGCGGGTGCTCGTGTTCGACGAGCCGACGAGCGGCCTTGACCTCGACGGGATGCAGCGCATTGCCCGTCTGCTCGGGCGACTTGCTGACCAGGGTTGCGCGATTCTGGTCGTCACGCACGACCTGGAGCTCGTCGCACGCGTATGCGAGCGAGCGCTGTACGTGAAGGGTGGAAGGGTGTGCGCCCAGATCACGGTTTCCAAGCAGTTTGACCTCATGAAAGAAATGATGGACGTGCCTGCGCCCCGCTAAGGAGAGTTTTATGGAAGAGAACAAGGACACGCATGAGAAGAGGGACGCAAACCCCATCGCCCTCGTGTTCAAGTGGGCGGGGCGGCATAGGAAGTACCTGGTCGCCTCGGTCGCGTGCGCCACGCTGTCGGGACTCATGGTCGCCGTGCCCTACCTCGCCGTGTTCGACGTCATGCGCGCCGTCTACCTGAAGACATGCACGGCCGAGCTGATAGCTGGCGACGTGGGCATGCTCGTGGTGGGTGTCGTGCTGCGATTCATCCTATTTGGCCTTGCAGGTACGCTCTCGCACAAGGGCGCCTACGGGGCGCTCTTCGACGTGCGCTGCCGCATCCTCGAGCGCCTCTCGAGGGCCCCGCTCGGCGAGATGGACGAGCGCAGTACGGGAAGGATCAAGACGGTGCTCTCCGATGATGTGGAGAACCTCGAGCTTTTGCTTGCGCACAACCTGCCCGAGGCGTTCATGTACGCTTCGGGACCCGTCGCGACGCTCATCTTCCTCCTTACCGCGAATGTCGCGCTGGCCTTGGCCACGCTCGTCCCCGTTGCCGCTGCCCTCGCGGTGCTCGTCTCGCTCTTCAAGATCATGGGCTCGATCATGGGCCGGGCCATGGAGTCGCTCGAGGACATGAACTCCGTCATGGTGGAGTACGTGAGCGGTATGCGCACCGTCAAGGCGCTCGACCTGGGCTCGCGCTCGTTCAGGCGCTTTCGCGCCGCAGTGGATAAGGAGCACGAGATCTGGTGCGAGATCTCGCGCAGGACGGGGCCGGGCTTTGCTGCCTATGTCATCATCATAGAGGCCGGCCTGATCATCATGGTGCCGATGGGCGCGCTCATGTTAGAGAGCGGCCTCGTCGACGCCTCGACCTACCTCCTGTTCGCCTTCGTCGGCTCGCTCTACCTCACCGAGATCAGGCTCCTACAGGACTTCTCGAACAAGCTCTCGCAGGCTACCACGAGCGCCGGGCGCATCGAGGAGCTTCTGGAGCTGCCCGTGTTCGGCGCGGGCGCGCCGTTTCCCGACGATGTCTCCATCCGTCTTGACGACGTGTCCTTCAGTTATGGGGAGAGGGATGCGCCCGAGGTACTGCACGGCGTCTCGCTCGATGTCTCGGCAGGCGAGCGTCTCGCCATCGTGGGACCGTCCGGCTCGGGCAAGTCGACCCTCATCCAGCTGGTGGGGCGCTTCTACGACGTGACTGCGGGCAGCGTCTCCATCGGCGGCATCGACGTGCGAGAGATCGACTACGACGACCTCCTGTCTCACGTGTCGGTGGTGTTCCAGAAGACCTTCCTCACGAGCGGGACTATCCTCGAGAACATTCGCATGGGCTCTGACGCCACGCTCGAGGAGGTGCGCAGCGCCGCGCGCCGCGCTCAGGCAGACAGCTTCATCATGGCGCTTCCGCAAGGCTATGACACCGCGATCGGCACGCTGGGCGGCCGGCTCTCCGGGGGTGAGCGACAACGCATCGCCATTGCCCGTGCCATCTTGAAAGACGCCCCCATCCTCATCCTCGATGAGGCGACGAGCTCCGCCGACCCCGAGAACCAGGAGCTCATCGATGCTGCCATGGACAGTCTCTGCGAGGGCAAGACGGTACTTGTCGTCGCGCACCGGCTCGACGTGGTGCCCTCCTGCGATGCCGTTGCCGTGATGGGGGACGGACGTGTCAGCTGCGTGGGAACGCACGATGAGGTGCTTGAGAAAAGTCGCTACTATCGTGGCGCTTGGGCCGCCTGGACGCGCTCGCGCTCCATGAGCTACCGCGTCGGTGCGGACGTCTGTGGCGCCTGCGCCGGCGAGGGGAAGGAGGGGGTCTCCCATGCCCGATAGGACCAACGATATGGCGCGCAGCCCATTTGCCAAGAACCGTGACTTCTATCTCTCGTGTGCCTGCACGGTCGCAGAGGGTCTGCTCGGCGGGTCTAACTTCATGCTCATCTGGCTCGTGATGCACCAGCTCTTCTCAGGGGCGTTCGAGCTTGCGCCCCTTCTGCACATAAGTGCGGCACTCGTCGCTGTGTTCGCCGCGCGCCTTGTGATCTATCGCTTCGGGTACGTGCGCGGACAGGTGGGAGGCGCGCGCGTCAGCCATGACCTACGAGTGACAATGGGAGACACCATCAAGCGCATCCCGCTGTCCCGCTTCAACGAGCGCACGAGCGGCGAGTACCTGCAAGCGCTCACGGTCAACGTGAACGACTACGAGCAGATCCTTACGCACCGGACGGGCGAGATTGTCAAGTCTGCGGCCCTGGCCGTTGTGCTCGGCGCGTTCACGCTCTGGCTCTACGTTCCCGCCGGTATCGTCGTGCTGGCGTCCTTCCTGCTGCTGGCGCCCGCCGTCGCGCTCTCGTGGCGGCAGGTCAGGGTCTTTGGCCCTCATAAGGACGAGGTGCGCGCGAGCAATTCCAGCGCCATCATGGAGCATGTCGACGGCATGCAGACCCTGCGCGCCTACGGGGTCGCAGGGGTGCACAACGAGGCCATCGTCGAGAGCATGCGCGAGTTCTCGCACGTGAGCTACGTGTACGAGAAGGCCATCATCCCCGTGGGGGCGGGGCTTTCCATCCTTGTGGGCCTCTCCCAGCCCCTGCTCGTGTGGCTGTGCTACTGCGCGTGGACGACGGGCTCCCTTCCCACAGAGTCGTTCCTGCTCCTCTCCATGCTACCCCTGCTCACGCTCAAGCTCGCGGGTGCTCTGTTCATTCACCTGACCGCCTACCGCAACCTCGAGATCGCCAAGAGAAACATCTCGGATGTGCTCGCCGAGCCCCAGGAGGCGGGCAGCTTCGAGGATGTGCCGATGCGCGATGCGGGAATCGAGCTCGCTCACGTGGGGTTCTCCTATGGTGACGGACCGGCCGTACTCAAGGGTTTCGACCTGGTCATTCCTGAGGGGCGGCTGTGTGCCCTCGTGGGTGACTCGGGCTGCGGGAAGTCGACGGCGCTGGGCCTCATCGCGCAGCTATACCGGCCAAAGGACGGCACCGTGAGCTTCGGGGGCGTGGACGTGGGCGCCTTCGCGCCCGAGAGCGTCCTGCGCAACGTTGCCCTCGTGGACCAGGATGTGTTTCTCTTCGATGACTCGGTGATGGACAATGTGCGCTATGCGCGTCCCGCTGCGAGTGACGAGGAGGTACGTGAGGCGTGTCGGCTCGCCAACGCCGATGGCTTCGTGAGCGCCCTTCCGCAGGGCTATGACACACGCATCGGCGAGCGAGGAGGGAAGCTTTCTGGTGGCGAGCGACAGCGACTGTCCATCGCCCGTGCCATCCTGAAGGACGCCCCTATCGTGCTTCTCGACGAGGCCACGTCGAACCTGGACATCGATAACGAGCTGGCCGTGAGGGAGGCCATCTCCAACTTGCTCTTTCGGCGAAAGACGGTGGTGATGGTGGCCCACACGCTGCCCTGCATCCGCACCGCCGACATGATCGCCGTCATAGGGGGTGGACGGGTCAGCGAGCAGGGTACGCACGACGAGCTGGTGGCGCTTGGGGGCAAGTATGCCCGCATGTGGGCCGCGTCAGGGCGAAAGGGGCGCTAAGCAGCTTGCGGATGGTGGCCTCTCTCCGATGGTCAGCCGCGACAGTAACGATCCCACCGCACGCCTCCTGTCGGTTCCCAAGCTCAGGAACGTGCTCGACACCAAGGGGTTTCTCCTTACCCTGAGTTTCCGGCACCTCCGTAGCCCACAACTGGCAGCCTGATGGTGTCCCGGCCTGGCCCAGGGCGCGCCATCAGCGAGGCCCTCTGCCCAGACTGCGCTTTTCCGTGAGGTGCCGGACCTCAGGCCGAGGCTTGCAGGTCCCAGCGCAAACCCCCCGCAGCCTGGCGGGGGGTTGCTCGAGCGCATTTGCCCAGTTGGGTCACTTTTCATAGTGCCCCGCAGCCTGGCGGGGGGTTGCGCCCCGCGCCTCCCGGGCGGCAATGTAACGGAAAAGCGCATTCTGCGCGACGTGGGAGCCACAGACTGCGCCTTTCCGTGAGGCGTCGGGCCAGGATGCGCCCCTCCGCAAGGTCGCGCGCGGGCAGCGGCCCCATGGCTCTCCGCAGCTGGGCGCAGACTCTCGGGGCAGGCGATAGGTCGGGTCTGTGTCCAGTGGGCTAAGGAAGCGCTGGGAAGTCAGGCTAAGTCTTTCCTTGCCAAGCGGGCTTCTTGGGTCATACGTTTGGCTTGTTCTGCGTCCGGGCAAAGTGCTGAGTCTCAACTGGGCTTCGGGCCATGAGCACACCTCTTGCCGGTACCTTGGCCAGCGTTGAGTCTCTCACGCCAAGCGATGTAGTATATGGGCGTAGGGGCAGGCCCAGACTGAAGTCAGAAGGAGAAGATGGCCTATGGGCGAGCCAATCTTCTCAAGCTGTTCGCAGCTCCTCTCTTCCATCCGAGCCTCCAAGGTCGTTTTCGGGCAATGGGCAGGTGATACCCCGGCACGTTAGGCCTCGGTGCCCCACAACCTGCGGGGTACGTGCCCGACGCACTCGTCTGACGGGACAGGGGGCTCTGCGGCCGGTCGGCGGAGCGCCTCACCAGACAACTTGTGGGACGCTAGCCGAGTGTAGCCTCACCGAGCGCGCTCGTCTCGGCGATGCCCGCCTCTGCGGCCTCAAGGTCAAGGTAGCGGCCAGCTCCCAGAACACGCAGGCCGCCAAACGCGTCACATTCGAACTTGTAGACGCGCGGGACCCCCGTGGGCACGTTGACGGTGCGGATCTCCTCGTCGGAGAGGCCCTCGATGACCTTGATGAGGGAGCGCACCACCGAGCCGTGCGTGACGATGGCGACCGTCTCGCCGAGCGAGAGGCAGGGGGTGACGAAGGACTGCCAGAACGGCTCGAGTCGCACGACCACGTCTTTCAGGCACTCGCTGCGGATCGTGGAGGGGTCGAGCTCGTCGAGGCCGTCGCGGGCTACGATGCCGTAGCGCGCGTCGTTGCCCTGCCACCAAGGAGAGTCCTCGGAGATCTCGGGCGGACGCACGTCGTAGCTGCGGCGATAGGTCGAAAACAGCTCATCGCCGTAGCGCTTACGCATGGCGGGACGCGTCTGTCCCTGGAATGAGCCGTAGTGGCGCTCGTTCAGCCGCCAGCTTCGCATCACGGGAACCCAGAGCCGGTCAACTGCGTCGAGCACGATGTCGCAGGTCTCTATCGAGCGGCGCAAAAGCGAAGTGAACGCCGCATCGGGCTTGATGTTTGCGTCGCTCATGAGTTTGCCGGCGTGTCTGGCCTGATCGCGCCCACGCTCGGTGAGCGGGATGTCCACCCACCCGGCAAAGCGATTCTGCGTCTTGTCCGTCCATGTGGACTCACCGTGCCTCATGACCACCAGCGTCGCGCTTCTCATGCCATCCTCCCCGGTCTTGGCCCCTGCAGACGCATGGACGGCCCTGTCGCCCCGCCGCCACTTTGGGAGCTGCCCAAGACCCGTCCGCCTGCCATCATCATAGCCTCTTGCCAGCTTCCGGGCATCGATAAGACGGTGGGCGTGAGGGCCTGTCTTGGATGTAAGGAAGGCCGTATATTCTACCTCACAGCAAAATTGCAGGCAAACCCACAAATCGCTTCTCGCCTTGCATCAGGCGAGGGCGCTTCGTCCCCGGACTCCTCCTGACGGACCCAGGTGTGCCAGGCACATGTTGCGGCACACTGGCGCCAGGCTCTATACTGTGGAGACACCATCGTCAGGGGGAATGCCCATGCAGCTCGGCCAGCTCAGATATGCCATCGCCGTTCACGACGAGGGCGGCTTCACCAAGGCGGCCGACGCCTGCCACATTGCGCAGTCTTCTGTGTCGCAGGCCGTCTTAGCGCTCGAGCGCGAGCTTGGCGTGGCGCTGTTCGAGCGGCGGGGTCGTACGGTGGTGCCAACCGTAGCGGGGGAGTACCTGGTGCGACGCGCACGGGCGCTGTTGGTGGAGGTCGACCAGCTCGTACGGGAGACCTCGCGCCTTGGCAGCGATGCCGAGCTCACGCTGCGCATCGGCTTTGTGGGTGGCGTACGCCACGAGATAGTCGAGGCAACCGGGCGATTCGCGGAGCTCTACCCTGAGGTCTCGCTCGTCATCGTTGGCGGTGACCACCTCGAGCTGACCGAGCGCCTTGCTGCGGGGGAGATTGACCTCGCCATCTACGAGCAACGCGAGCGTCTGCCCGAGCGCTTTGCCACGGCACTCGTCGCGGAGCTGCCCAGCTGGATCGAGCTCTCCACGCGCGACCCCCTCGCGCGCAGAGACGGCGTCACGGTCGCCGACCTGCGGGGCAAGCCGCTCATCATCACCTCGTCGGAGACGCACCGCGACGTCGAGCGAGGCTACTTTCGCGAGATGCTGGGATATCCGGACGACTTCGTGTACGTGGGTTCGCGCGACGAGTCGGTACTGCTCATCGTGGGCAACCAAGGCTACGAGCAGTGCGACCATGTGCCCGGGCACGAGACCTTTCGTCCGGGCCTCACCAAGGTGGCGCTCGTGGGACCCGACGGCACGCAGCTGCATCGTCCGCTCATTGCCGCATGGCTTGCCGAACGTGGTGGCTACTACGCCGAGGAGTTTGCCGAGACGCTGCGTCGGACCTTTTCGGAGGAACTGGGGGAGGCGTAGCGCAGAGTCATCGGCTTTGTCTATGGATGGGATACCGCATCGGAATTGCTCGTGCGCTGCGCATGCGCTTTAATCGCCTCAATGACCGTGCGTGTCGCCACGAGCGCGACCTCAAGGAGAAGGGATCTTGCCATGCGTATCGACCACCTCGCCATCCACGTCCGCGACCTCGACGGAGCCGCCAAGTTCTTCAAAGAGTACTTTGGCGCCCAGGTAGACGAGACCTACCACAATCCCAAGACCGGCCTGCGCTCCAACTTCCTCAAGCTCGACGAGGGCCCGCGCTTCGAGATCATGACGCGGCCAGGTCTCAAGGAGCAACCTAGCCCCACCATGTGCTACGGCTACACGCATATGGCCTTCGCGGTGGGCAGCGAGGCCGCCGTGGACGAGCTCACCGAGCGCCTGCGCGCCGACGGCTACAAGATCCTCTCTGGCCCGCGCGTGACCGGCGACGGCTACTACGAGACCTCGCTTCTGGGCTGGGAGGCCATCAACATCGAGATCACGGTGTAGGTGTCGAAACCTTTCCACGTACGCCCTACGTCGCTTGGGTGGCTGCGACGTCGTGGCAGATTCACTCGTTCTCTTCCGCCGTCTTGCGGCTCGCGTTGATGGGCGCATCGAACGTGAGACCCACCGCCCGCGCAGCATTGACGGCATCAGTCGATGCACGACCCTCTCGCGCCAAGCCTTTGGCACTAGTGCAAGAAGTTTCTCTCAATTTACAATTAAGATAGCGTTATTGTAGAGGTGTGTCCGATTTGGGAGAGGGTCGGCGTCGTGTGGGGATAGGGAGAGGGCGATAGCCATGAGGACGTTGTCGGACGAGCGTACAGAAGGGAAGAGAAGGGCGGCTTGCGTGGAGGACGACACCCGTGCAAGGGGTGGGCGAACGCAGGCTCGCGCCCCGATGACGCTGACGGGGCTTGCCCCTGGCGAGACGGCGACGGTGACGGCGGTGGGAGGTGAGGGTGCGCTTCGCCAACACCTGCTTGACATGGGCGTCATTCCAGGGGTGAGGATGACCTTTGTCAAGCCGGCCCCCATGGGCGACCCTTTGCAGTTCAGCGTCAGGGGCTACTCCCTCACGCTGCGCGTGGCAGATGCTGAGGAGGTCTCCATCCGGAAGGACACATCCGCCGACTCTAGCGCCACAGGATCGCATACGACTTCACCTCCCTCGCACCCCGTGACCCACCCGGGCATAGGCGAGGGCGGCATCCGTCACGTGCGCGCCGGCCATGCGAGCGAGCCGGCGATTCCGGAGGGGACGACCCTTACCTTTGCGCTCGCCGGTAACCAGAACTGCGGCAAGACCACCCTCTTCAACCAGCTCACGGGGTCGAACCAGCATGTGGGTAACTTTCCGGGCGTCACGGTCGACCGCAAGGATGGATCCATCAGGGGGCATCCCGACACGAACGTCACGGATCTCCCGGGAATCTATTCCATGTCACCGTACAGCCCGGAGGAGATCGTGAGCCGTCGCTTCATCCTCGACGAGAGGCCCTGCGGCATCATAGACATCGTGGATGCCACCAACATCGACCGCAACCTCTACCTCACGACGCAGCTCTTGGAGCTGGGCATCCCCATGGTGCTTGCCCTCAACATGATGGACGAGATGCAGGGCAACGGCGGCTACGTGCGTACCAACCTCATGGAGTCCATGCTGGGCATCCCTGTGGTCCCCATATCCGCCATCCACGACGAGGGCGTGGACGAGCTCGTTGACCATGCCGTGCATGTGGCACGCTACCAGGAGTTCTCGGGAGTGCAGGAGTTCTTCGACGACGGGACTGAGCCTGGCCCGGTACAGCGCTGCTTGAAGGCCATAGCACAGCTCATATCCGATCATGCCCAGCGGGCGCGGATCCCCCTGCACTTTGCGGCCACCAAGGTGGTGGAGGGGGACCATGACGTGATCTCCGCGCTCGATCTCACCACGCGCGAGGAAGAGACCATGGAGCAGATCGTGGCGCAGATGGAGGAGGAGCGGGGCCTCGATCGCTCTGCCGCCATCGCCGACATGCGCTTCTCGTTTGTCGAGAGGGTCGTGTCCGCCTGCGTGGTGAGGCCCCACGAGAGCAAGGAGCAGCTGCGAAGCGAGCGCGTAGACAAGCTGCTTACCAGCAAGTGGACGGCCATACCCGCCTTCGTCGCCATCATGTCGGCGGTGTTCGTGCTCACCTTCAACGTCATCGGTCCCTTCTTGCAAGACCTGATGCAGCAGGGGATAGACGGGCTGTCCGACATGGTGGGCCCTGCGATGGAGTCTGCAGGCGTCAGCGCTGCCATCCACTCGCTCGTGATCGACGGCATCTTCGGCGGGGTCGGCGCGGTCCTCCTCTTTCTGCCCATCATCGTGACGCTCTTCTTCTTCCTGTCCCTCCTTGAGGACACGGGTTACATGGCTCGCATCGCGTTCGTCTCGGACAGGCTGCTGCGGCAGATCGGCCTTTCCGGTCGCACGATCGTGCCCATGCTCGTCGCCATGGGCTGCACGGTTCCTGCCGTCATGGCAACGCGAACCCTACCCTCGGAGCGCGACCGAAAGCTCACGGTCATGCTCACGCCCTTCATGGGTTGCTCGCCCAAGCTTGCCACCTACTCGTTCATTGCCGCAGCCTTCTTTCCGGGGCATGCGGGGTGGATAGTGGTCGCGGTCTACCTCTTTGGTATCGTGATGGGCATCCTGACCGCCATCGTGTCGAGGAAGGCGGCGTTTCGTGGCGAGGCGGTACCCTTCATGATGGAGCTACCCACCTACCGCATGCCAAGCATCCGCAGCGTGCTGATGCTGGTGTGGGACAAGTCCCGCGATTTCGTGAAGCGCTCGTTCACGGTGATCTTCGCTGCCACGATCGTCACGTGGTTCCTGCAGTCGTTCGACCTTAGGTTCACCATGGTCGAGGATACGAGCCAGTCCATGCTCGCCCAGGCGGCGGGGTGGGCCGCGCCCCTTTTCGCGCCCCTGGGACTGGGGGATTGGCGCATCGCCTCCATGCTCTTCACGGGTTTCATCGCCAAGGAGACGATAGTCTCGACGCTCTCGGTGCTCTTTGGGGGCGTGGACGGCCTCGTCCAGGCGCTCTCCCCGCTCTCGGCCGTCTGCCTCATGGTGTTCGTGCTGCTCTACACCCCCTGCATCGCCGCCATCGATGCCGTGCGCCGCGAGATGGGAGGGAAGTGGGCCGTCTGGGTCGCCTTCTACCAGTGTGCCCTCGCGTGGGTGGTGACCTTCGTGGTGCATCTGTGCGGAGTTGTCCTGGGCCTGGGGTAGGCGAGCCTCGACGCACGCAATCCCCCTCACCCGCGAGGGAGCGTCCGACACGCTCGGGGCCGCTTGGCAGTGTGATCGTCACTGCCAAGCGGTGGACGTGCGAGTCTGCACGTTCACGCTCACCTGGCGGTGCTTGCCTGCACCTACGTGAAGAGGCCCTTGACGAAGTAGGTCACCAGGGTTCTGATCGCCTGTTCGAAGCCTGGGAAGTCCTGGCTGGTGATGTGCGTGTCCATGAAATAGATGAGCTCGTAGACCTGTTGGACCTGACGTATCCTCTCCTCGTCGAAACCCGCCTCGGTCATCCTCTGAGAGAACGTCTGCGTAAGGAACTGGTGGAAGGGGTAGCTCTCCCTCTTGGCGTCGGACCAGTAGTGTGCGTGCAGCGCGCTCGCGATGGCCGGGTTGTCCCACTCCGACAGGATCTTGTTGCTTGCGACGAGCCTCAAGGAGCAGTCGAACAGCTGGCCAGCAACCTTTACCGGCTCGGCCGTCCAGTCGATCTCGTCCATCATCTGCCTTCGGACACGGTCGTTCTCCTCGTCGTGGACGTCGATGAAGGCCTCCTCCTTCGATCGGTAGTAGTTATAGAAGCTTCCTACGGCGACCTGTGCCTCCTTGGCGATGGCCGCTATGCTCGTCGCCTTATATCCCCTTTCGGAGAACACGCGTCGGGCGGCCTCCCTCAGGGTGCCTTTCTTGTCTTCCACTGTCCTCAGCTCCTGATGAATGAACAGCACGATATGTTCGCTCGCACCATAGACCGGCACTCAGAATCTGTCAAGGGCAAACGAGTGGGTACGCAGGTCCCTGTCAAACGCCACATCGCTTCTCATGGAAGTGCCACCTGGTGTGCACGTGCCGCCCGACGTCACCGAGTGGCGTGGTCGAGTTGTCCGCCAGCTTCGACAGGGCCGCAGATGGGTCCGGCGCGACAGTCTGAGAGGACATCACTGGCCTAACTGTGAAAAGTAACAACGCTACCTCGCGAGCCGATCGGTACACTTTTGCCCCGATCGGGCTAGCGCAGCTCCCCGCAAATCTTATCATGATGGAGTAAGTATTATCTAACACGGCTCGGGTAGACCATGTGGGTATGCGAGCGAAAGGTGTGAAATGCGAGAAGCAGCAGCTGGTTCCACCTCGCTGTGGGGGGCTCGCCGTCTCAGAGGACGAGACCTCATCACTATCGGCATATTCTTCGCCCTCTACGTTGCCGTCTCGATGGTACCTATGGTCATGTCGGGCATTCATCCGCTGGTTTGGGTGCTGTTTCCCGGACTTGCCGCCATCGTGGGTAGCGTGCCGTTCATGCTTCTGTGCACTCGTGTGCGAAAGCCCCTCGCCGTTCTCATCATGGGGGTGCTCCTCGCCTTGCTGAGCGCCTCTACGGGCAACCTCGTGCTTGCGCTCGTCCTGGTCGTTGGCAGCTCGGCCCTCTCGGAGTTCGTGCGCTGGCTCACCGGCTATGCCAGCTACAGGGGAAACGCGGTCGCTTTCGCGTTCTTCTCGTTTGGGTGGATGATCTCGCCTCTGCCCATCTGGCTTTACCATGACTCCTTCATGGCGCAGATCTTGACCCAGGGCATGCCCGATGACTATGTGCGAACATGCGAGCAGGTTGCCGACCCCTCTTTCCTCGTTCTCTGCGCCATGTTCACCCTCGTGGGCGCGACTACAGGTTCCTTCGTTACCCATCGGCTGTTCAAGAGGCATTTTGTCAGGGCGGGACTCGCCGAGGGATGACAGGCGTGTGGCTGGGTTCCTTCAGGCTCGACCCGCGCACGAACATGGGCCTGCTCCTGGCGCTGACGCTCGTCTCGTTCGTCGGCAAGCCCCTCTGGCTTGAGGTTGGTTTCGTGCTGGCACTGGCCTTTCTGCAACTACTCTGTGGGTATGGGAGGATGGCAATGAGCTTCGTCGTTGCCTTCGCCCTGCTCGCGTGGGTGCTCGACCATGCCTTCGCCGCAGGCGCGGTGGCATTTCTGTCCTCACTTACCTACATCCTCACGCTTGTGCGTCGCGTCTTTGGGGTGCTCATGGTAAGTTCGCTGCTTGCGGCCGACAACTCGGCGCATCGCATCACGGCGGCGCTCAGGCATCTTCGTGTGAGCGAGACGGTGCTGGTTCCCCTTGCGACGGCGCTGCGCTACTTTCCGACGCTCGCAGAGGAGGTGGGCCACATACGCGACGCGTTGCGTCTTCGCGACATATCCCTCTCGGAGCGCGTCGAGGCCCTCGTCGTCTTGCTCATGATGTCTGCGACGAACATGGCCGACGAGCTGTCGCGTGCGGCGGTGTGTCGCGGGATCGAGAACCCGGCTCGTCGCCCTGACACGGAGCGGCTGCGCATGGGCGCTCTCGACTGGGTCGTGCTGGCCCTTGCGGTCGTGGCCTGTGCCCTCGCCTGTGGGGGTGCTTACACATGAGCGTATGGCTTCGGGGCGTCTCTTGTCGAGCGCGTGGACGTCTGCTCTTTGGTCCCATCAACCTCGAAGTTAAGAGAGGGGAGTGCGTGCTCCTCTGTGGGCCCTCGGGTTCGGGTAAGACCACGCTCACCAGGTGCGTCAACGGGCTCATTCCCTCGTTCGAGATGGGCATAGAGCTCTCGGGTGAGGTCGAGGTCTGTGGGCTCAGGCCCGGCTTCTGCGAGATGTACGAGCTTGCGGATAGGGTGGGTTCGGTCTTCCAGAACCCCAGGTCCCAGTTCTATTACCAGACCTCGGACGACGAGCTTGCCTTTGGGCTTGAGTGCGCCGGCGCAGACGTCGGACTCATAGAGCGGCGGGTCGCCGAGGTCGTGAGCGGCATGGGCATCGAGCTACTCTTGGGCAGGGACGTGGCGCGAATGAGCGGCGGAGAGCGACAGGCGCTCGCGTTTGCTTCGGTTGCCGTGGCAGATCCTGACGTGTACGTTCTCGACGAGCCTACCGCCAACCTGGACGTCGCCTCCATCGAGACGCTGCATGCCCAGATGGCCAACGTGCTTGCGCGAGGTAAGACGGTGATCATCGCC
>ERZ773003.231-NODE-231-length-43428-cov-6.503055_pt1 | contig 43428 bp, 39 predicted proteins | sample MGYA00580668_ERZ773003 | MGnify/ENA primary metagenome ERZ773003 (study PRJEB29015, sample SAMEA2738002) | human oral metagenome | biome: human oral; feature: human-associated habitat; material: dental | place: China | collected 2126 ...
AGCCGAAGCAGCCAGCGAAACAGCAGAACGTCCAGCCTGCCGTGCAGCCACAGGGCGCACAGAAGCGCGAGGCAGGTGCGCGGCCATGATCAGCTACCGCAGGATCTTCTTTTGGCTTGCGTTCGTGATCGCGCTCTTCATCCTGCAGACCTCATTTTTTTCCATATTTTCCTGGAACGGTGTCTCAGTGAACCTCATGCTGGTTCTGACCGTTTCGTGGAGCCTCCTTTATGGAGCGCGTCGTGGTGCTTTTCTGGGCTTTATGACGGGGCTTCTGCAGGATCTCACCACAGGCATGTTCTTTGGCATGGACGTCTTCGCCTTGACGATCATTGGCTATGCCACGGGCGCCTTTTCGCGCAACGTGTTCAAGGACCCCGTGTTTTTGCCTGCGATGTCGACGATGTGGGCGACGGCCGCGCACTATTTCCTTGTGCTCGTTCTCATGCTGCTTCTCGGCTATGGTTTCAGTCTGCTCTACGTTGTTAAGACACTTCTTCCGGCGCTTTGCTGGAACGTTCTTTTCGCCTACCCCGTCTATCGCGCGGCGAGCCGCATGCAGTCGTGGCTGGGGCGGCGAAAGTAACGGCCGGGGCGCAGCGCCTCTCAGGGAAAAGATCAAGGCGCCTTGCGGGGCGTCTTCTTGTCTGAATGGGGAGATATACCTTTGGAAGAAAATGAAAACGAGTATGCAGGGCGCATGCATGTGCTCGGCGGCGTCATCGTCGCCGTCATCGCCGTGCTTCTGCTGCGGCTCGTCTATCTCCAAATCTACGACGGCGACTATTATGCGAGCCTTGCGGACGGCAACCGCATCCGCATCATCCCGAGCGTCGCGCCGCGCGGCAATTTCTTCGACCGCAACGGCACGCCTCTCGTCATGAACCGCCCGAGCTTCACCGTGTCGCTCTTGCCACTGTCGGGTACGATTCCCGAGGACGTCATCGAGCGATTGTCCGTGCTCCTTCATGTGCCGACGGAAGAGATTCACAAGAAGATCGACGCGCATGTCGGCTTCGATCCCATACGCATCAAGCAGGATATCGGACCGGAAGTTTATACGATCATCGAGGAACAGCGCGACAAGTACCCGGGCGTCATGATTGAGGCGCAGCCGATCCGCGATTACGTCTACAAGACGTGGGGGGCGCACGTCTTCGGTTACGTCAGCGAGATCAGCAACGAGGAGCTGGAAAAGCGCAAGGCGGAAGGCTACAAGTCGGGCGACATCGTCGGCAAGTTTGGCTTGGAGCGCGTCTACGACAAGACGGTGCGCGGCACGGACGGCGGCAGGCAGGTCGAGGTTGATGTCGCGGGCAAGCCCGTGAATAATCTCGGTACAAAGGAGCCGGTCGCGGGCAACGACCTCGTTCTCACGATCGATGCGACGATCCAGGTTGCCGCCGAACGCGCCATCGATCAGCAGCTTTCCTCCATCGGTGCCAATGCGGCGGCGGCCGTCGTCATGAATCCGCAGACGGGCGAGGTGCTCGCCCTCGTGAGCCGCCCGTCCTTCGATCCTAACCTCTTCGTCAACGGCATATCGACGAAGGATTGGAAAGTCATCAACGAGAACCCGTATCATCCGATGGATAACAAGGCGATCACGGGCGAGTATCCGCCAGGATCGACCTTCAAGATTGTCACGGGCACAGCCGCATTGCAAGAAAACGTCGTCTCGCCGAATGAGATCATCTACGACTCGGGACGTCATTGGATCATCCCAAAGGGAAATGCGGGCGGCGAAGCGCTCGGACCGATCAATTTCATCCAGGCGCTTGCCCACTCGGATAACGTCTACTTCTACGAGATGGGCAATCGCCTCGGCGTCGACCGTCTGGGCGAGTACGCGCGCATGTTCGGCATCGGTTCGAAGACGGGCATCGACCTGCCCTACGAAGCCGAAGGTCTCGTGCCGAGCCGTGAATACAAGAAGAAGGTCTACGAGGACGACTGGTATCTGTCGGAGACCTTTGATGCGGCGATCGGGCAGGGATTCGACCTTGTGACGCCGCTGCAGGCGGCCGCCATCATGGGGACGATTGCAGCGAACGGTGACCGCTATCAGCCGCATCTTGTGCAGCGCATCGTAGGACCTGACGGCAATACGGTCGAGACGATAAAGCCCAAGCGCATCGGCAGACTCGATGTGCGCCCAGAAGTCATCGCGCTCGTGCAGCAGGGACTCAGGGACGTTACGAAGTACGGCACGGCGGCGGCGGCCTTTGGCGCGAAGTATCCCGTCGACATCGCGGGCAAGACGGGGACGGCGGAGAACTCGCACGGGCGCGACCACGGCTGGTTCGTCGCCTATGGGCCGTTCAACAACCCGACGATCGTCGTCGCGGTCATCGTCGAGCAGGGCGGCTTCGGCTCTCTGTCCGCCGTGCCGATCGGCAAGAAGATCCTCGACGCGGCTTTTGGCCTCGATACGCCCGAAGTCAAAGCTGTTCGTCAAGAAGTGGCGGCGCGGCAGAAATCTTGATATAATAGAATCGTATTACAGCAAGGAGAAACGACAGGGCAAATGCACCGAAGCCGTTTCTTGACCCTTTGTGCGGCGCATCGTCGCACACGCACGCAAAAGCGAGGAAATCATGGAGAAAGAAAGCGTATTGTTCAAGGGGCTGAAGACGGGGCTTCTGCTCGTGCTGGTGGGAAAGCCCGAGTTTTCTGTTGTTGAGCGCGAGATTCGTGAAAAGCTGGAATCGAGCGCCCTGTTCTTTCGGCGCGGCACGGTCATCGAGTGGCGCACGGGGACGTTCACGGCGAAGGAAAGCCTCGCTCTGAAGAAGCTCTTCCTGCAGCACGGTTTGTACTTCCGTGAGATGAAGGAAGAAGCTGATGCAAAGAAGCCTGTCGTCAGCGCGGTGAGCGGGGCGGCGGCAGCGGCGCGGGCGGGAGCCGTCCTCGGCAGGAAGAAGGCGGAGTCTTCCGAGATGAAGACAGAGCCGGACGCGGACAAGAAGGACGTGCAGATGCTCGTCGTGAACCGCACGCTTCGCGGCGGGCAGGAGGTGCAGAGCCAAGGCTCGGTCCTCATTCTCGGCAATGTGAACCCCGGTGCGCAAGTCATCGCGGGCGGCAGCATCGACATACGCGGCACCTGCCGCGGCATCGTCCATGCGGGTGCCTATGGCGACAGGGATGCTATCATCATCGCGGATCACTTGATGCCCGTGCAGATCCGCATCGCTGACGTCATAGCGCAGTCACCCGAGCAGTATGAGAAGCCGGAGCTTGCCGAAAGGGCGAGCGTGCAGGATGGACGAATTGTGATTGAACCGATAGAAAGGTAGGAAGCAGCCGATGGCAGAAGTTATCGTTATCACCTCAGGCAAGGGCGGAGTCGGCAAGACGACGACCACGGCGAATATTGGCGTGGGACTCGCGAAGCGCGGCAAGAAGGTCGTGCTCATCGACACCGATACGGGGCTCAGGAATCTCGATTTGCTCCTAGGACTCGAACGCCGCATCGTCTATACACTCGTCGACGTCATCCAGAAGCGCACAACGTACAAGCGGGCGCTCGTGCGCCACAAGAAGTATGAGACGCTCTTCTTGATGCCGACGTCACAGGTCGCGGACAAGTCGGCGATCGAACCCGAGCAGATGAAGGAACTCATCACTGAGATGAAGGGAGAGTTCGACTACATCCTCGTCGACTGCCCGGCGGGCATCGAGCAGGGCTTCCAGACGGCGGTCATCGCAGCGGATTGGGCGATCGTCGTCACGATGCCCGAGATCGCCGCCGTGCGCGACGCCGACAAGATCATCGGCAGACTGCAGAACGACGGCAAGGAGATCAAGCTCGTCGTCAACCGCATTCGCTCGCAGATGGTCAAGGACGGCACGATGCTCGACATGGATGCGATCAATGACATCCTGTCCCTGCCGTGCATCGGACAGATTCCCGACGATGAGAAGGTCATCGATTCGGCGAACCGCGGCGAGCCGGTCATTGACAATGCGAACTCGCTCGCGGGCAAGGCATATGCCAATGTTGTCTCGCGCATCATGGGCGAGGACGTGCCCTTCCTCGAGGCACCGAACGAGAGCTTTCTGCAGCGGCTCAAGAACATGATCCTCGGAAGGGGGAAGCGTGATGATTGAAGCTTTGCTCAAGATTTTCGGCAAGTCTGGCAAGTCGTCGCGCGAGATCGCTCATGATCGTCTGAAGGTCGTTCTGATTCATGATCGCTTGAGCGTTTCACCCGAGGTCATGGACAAGATCAAGACCGACATCATCCACGTCATTTCCAACTATGTGGAGATCAATCAGAAGGACATGGAGATTTCGCTCGCCAACGACCAAGATTCCGTCGCGCTCATCGCGAACATTCCCGTGAGCCGAATGAAGCCCAAGGAAAGTAACAGACGCTAGGAGGAGCAGGGGAAAATGAACAAGCGTTGGCTCAGGCGCATGGACTTCACGTTGATCGGTGCGACGGCGGCGATCATCGTCATGAGCCTCATCGTCATCGGCAGCGCCACGCACATCAATACGGCGGGCGGCGATCACTACTGGTTCGTGCAGAAGCAGGGCGTATTCGTCGTCTTGAACGTGCTCTTCGCCATATTCCTCATGAACTTTGACTACAAGGCACTGCAGAACTATGGCAAGAATCTCTACATCTTCAATGCCGTCATGCTTCTCCTCGTCATGATCATCGGTCAGACGGCGCTCGGCGCACAGCGCTGGATTCAGCTCGGCCCCATCACCCTGCAGCCGTCGGAGTTTTCGAAGATCATCATGATCATCGCGCTCGCCGCCATGCTGGAAGATCGCGTGGGAAAACTCAACACGGTAAGCGACATCCTGCCCGTCGTCGGCTATGTGGCGCTGCCGTTCTTCCTCGTCCTCAAGCAGCCCGATCTCGGCACGTCGCTCGTTTTCATCGCCATTCTCTTGGGCATGATGTTCGTCGCGGGCGTGAACCTTCGCATACTTGCGGCAGGCTTTGCGGCGGGCATAGCGGCGTCGCCTCTTCTCTGGCTCTTTTTGAAGGATTACCAGAAGATGCGCCTCAAGGTTTTTCTCGATCCGAGCGTCGACCCGCTTGGCTCGGGTTATCACATCATTCAGTCGAAAATCGCTATCGGCTCGGGGCTGATCTTCGGCAAGGGGCTTTTCGGCGGTACGCAGAGTCAGCTGAACTTCCTGCCTGAGAACCACACGGATTTTATCTTCGCCGTTGTCGGTGAGGAACTGGGCTTCGTCGGTGCGGCGGCGCTGCTTCTTTTGTACCTCGTCGTGCTCTGGCGCGGCGTGAAGATCGCGCGTGACGCGAGCGACACTTTCGGCCGGCTGCTCGCCGTCGGCATCACCTCGATGCTCGCCTTTCATGTGCTCGTCAACGTCGGCATGACGACGGGCATCATGCCCGTCACGGGCATACCGCTGCCGCTCATGAGCTACGGCGTCAGTTCGCTGACGACGAACTTAATCGCGATCACGATCTTGCTCAACATCCACATGCGCAAGGCAAAATTTGTATTCTGAGAGAGGAATTATTCCAGGGAGGATTTATGGTCAAGTTGGAACAGGAGATGCTTCAGGCTGTCGAGAAACCCGCACGCTATACGGGCGGTGAATGGAACGCGCAGCCGAAGGCCTCCGCCGCCGTCCTTTGCCGCATCGCGCTCGCGATGGCGGACGTCTATGAGGTCGGCATGTCAAACCTCGGGCTGAAGATTCTCTATGAGATTTTGAACCGCCGCGATGACATCGCGGCGGAACGTGTTTATGCGCCCTGGCTCGATATGGAAGAGGAAATGCGCCGCCGCGGCATCCCGCTCTTTTCGCTCGAAACCTTCCAGGAGGTTTCTTCCTTCGACATCCTTGGCTTCTCGCTGCAGTACGAACTTCTCATCACGAACACGCTCAACATGCTTGACCTCGCAGGGCTGCCGCTCCATGCGGCGGAGCGCACGGACGAGCAGCCCTTCGTCATCGGCGGCGGCCCTTGCGTATACAATACGGAGCCGATCGCCGACTTCTTCGACTTCTTCGTGCTCGGCGACGGCGAGGAAATCGTCGTCGAGGTGTGCGACGCCTTGATCGCCTGGAAGAAGGAGGGTCGCCCGGACGGCAGGCGTGGCTTCCTGCGCCGCGCTGCGCGGATTCCGGGCGTCTACGTGCCGTCCTTTTATGCGCCCGAGTACGATGCGCAGGGCATGTTCACAGGGCTTCGCATCCTCGATGAGGCAGCTTCGCCGCAAATCTATCGGCGCGTCGTCAAGGATCTCGATGCCGCGCCCTTTTTGGAAAAGCCCGTCGTGCCGTACCTCGGCATCGTGCACGACCGCCTCATGCTTGAGCTTTTCCGCGGCTGCACGCGCGGCTGCCGCTTCTGTCAGGCGGGCATGGCGTACCGTCCCGTGCGCGAGCGCCGTCCCGAGACACTCGAATTTCTGGCGCGCACGCTCTTCGACTCAACGGGCTACAACGAGATGTCCTTGACGTCGCTCTCGTCCGCCGACTACTCGTGCCTCTCGCCGCTCGTCGACGGGCTTCTTGCCGGCACTCAGGGTGAGCGCGTGAGCTTTTCCCTGCCGTCTTTGCGCATCGACAGCTTCTCCGTCGACATCGCCGAGCGATTGCAGCAGGTGCGAAAGAGCGGCCTGACGTTTGCGCCCGAAGCGGGCACGCAGCGTCTGCGCGACGTCATCAACAAGAACGTGACGGAAGACGACTTGCTGCACTCGGTGCGCACGGCGTTCGAGCAGGGCTGGAAGGCGGTCAAGCTCTACTTCATGATGGGGCTGCCGACCGAGACGGACGAGGACATCGTCGGCATCGCAGAACTCGCGCAGAAAGTCGTCGACTGCTACAAGGAAGTCAAGGGGAAGCGCGGCGTCAAGGTCACGGTGTCCGTCTCGTGCTTCGTGCCCAAGGCGTACACGCCGTTCCAGTGGTTTGCGCAGGTGCCGCAGGAAGAATTCGAGCGCAGGCAGCGGCTCTTGAAGGAGAGCATACGCGACCGCGCGATTTCGTTCCATTACCATGACGCACGCGCGAGTGTCCTTGAAGGAGCGCTGTCACGCGGCGATCGCAGGCTCTCCGCCGTCATCGAGACGGCGTGGCGAAACGGCGCGAAGTTCGACGGCTGGACGGATCAGTTCAAAGACGAAGTCTGGAAGGACGCCTTTCGCCGCTGCGGCGTTGCGCCCGAGTTCTACAGCCAGCGCACGCGCGATCTGGAAGAAGTCCTGCCGTGGGCGCACACGAGTCCCGGCGTGTCTGAGGACTTTTTGCGCCGCGAGTGGCAGCGTGCAGAGGAGGCGGCGCTCACGCATGACTGCCGGCGCGAAACGTGTACGGGCTGCGGCGTCTGTCCCGAGCTTGGCTGCGACGTCGTCGATTGGAGGGGAGAAGCATGAAACTGCGCGCACTCTTGACGAAGGGCGAGGAGATCCGCTTCATCTCCCATCTCGATTACGCTGCGCTCATCGAGCGGGCGATCCGCCGCGCCAAATTGCCCGTCGCCTATTCGGAGGGGTTCAACCCGCACATGAAGTTCTCGTTCGCCTCGGCGCTCGCCGTGGGTGTGACGAGCGAGGCGGAGGTCATGGACGTGGAGCTTTCGCGCCCCGTCGCGCAGCCCGAGGCGTGGGACAGACTCGCCGCCGCCCTGCCGCCGGGCGTTCGCCTCGGTCGCCTCGTCCCGTACGAGGGCAAGGCGAAGTCGCTGATGGCAGCGGTCGACCGCGCCGAGTACCGCGTGCGCGTGCCCTATGCGGGCACAGAGGAGGAGGCGCGGCGCAGCGTCGCCGCCTTCTTCGCCGCGTCCGAGGTCATCTATCGGCGCGTCCTGCCGAAGAAGACGCGCGAGGTCGAAGTGAAAGCGTACCTGAAGGAAATCCGCGTCGAAAAAGAGGGCGGCCGCCTTCTGCTCTTCCTCGCCATCGCCGTCACCCCTGAGGGCAGTCTGAAGCCTGGCGAGGCGATCGGGCTTCTGGCGCACGACTTCGGTCTCGCCGTCGAGCCGAGGGAGGCCGAGATCTGCCGCACGGCGCTCCTTTCGGGCGGCAAAGACCTTTTCACCTTGATCGAATCGTAAGACCGATACTCATCGATGGAGTTGATGTGATGAAAACCATTCTTGTAAACTGCGCCCCCGAAGAGACGCGCATGGCGATCGTGGAAAGCGACGAGCTTCTGGCAGTCGAGGTTGAGCGCGAGTCGCAGTCGCACCTCGTCGGCAACATCTACAAGGGACAGGTGCAGAACGTCCTGCCGGGCATGCAGGCGGCTTTCGTCGACATTGGCTGGGAGAAGAACGCCTTCCTCTACATCGGCGACGGCGTGCCGCACGGGGGCGCACAGAAAACGACGCCCGCCGCACGCATCCATATCGGCCAGCGGCTTCCCGTACAAATCACGAAGGACGCCATCGGCACGAAGGGTCCGCGTGCGACAATGCACCTGTCGATTCCGGGCAGGAACGTCGTGCTCATGCCGACGGCCGCCTACATCGGCATCTCGCGGCGCATCGAGGGCGAGGCTGAGCGCATGCGGCTTCGGGAGATCGCCGCGCGCATCTGCCCGGCGGGCATGGGACTCATCATTCGCACGGCGGCGCACGGGCAGACGGAGGAGAGTTTCCAGGAGGACGTCGACCGCCTCGTGCGCCTCTGGCAAACCCTGCAGGCGAAGAACAAGATGGCGAAGGCGCCGGCGCTCCTCTACCGCGACGCCGACCTCATCGTGCGCCTCGTGCGCGACTCCTTCACAGAAGAGATTGATGCGCTCTACATCGACGATGCTGACGCCTGCCGCCGCGTGAAGGAACTCGTCGAATCCATCTCGCCCGAGCTTACACAAAGAGTCCATCTCTACGAGGAACGCGAGCCGCTCTTCCGCCGCTACGGCGTGGAGGAAGAAATCGAGCGCCTCGGCGAGCGCGAGGTCGTGCTTCCCTCGGGCGGCTCGATCGTCATCGACAAGACGGAGGCGCTGACCGCCATCGACGTGAACACGGGGCGCTACGTCGGCAAGGCAAACCTCGGCGACACGGTCTACCGCACGAACCTCGAAGCGGCGGCAGAAATTTTGAAGCAGATCCGCCTCAGGGACATCGGCGGCATCATCCTCGTCGACTTCATCGACATGGACACGGACGAGCAGAAGGAAAAGCTCCTCACCTTCCTGCGCGACCGCGTGCGTTTCGACCGCACGAAGACGAATATCGTCGACATCACGGCGCTCGGCCTCATCGAGATCACGCGCAAGAAGTCGCGGCAAAACTTGGAGAGCATCATCTACAGCCCGTGCCCTTACTGTCACGGCCGGGGCAGGGTCGAATCGCCCGAGACGATCGCCATCCGAATCTGCCGCGACATCCGCCGATTAGAGAGCAAGGCGCACGCGGGCGCCTATGAGATCGAAGTAGCGAGCCGCATCGCACGCGCCGTGGAAACCGCCGAGCCGCTCGCGCACCTCGCCGCCGAACTCGCACTTTGCCTGACCGTCGTCGCTAAGGACGTCATGGCGCTCGAAAGCTACACGATCTTGCCCAAGGAAGAGTGATTTTCCCACTTGCTTTTCCGCCTCATCTATGCTAAAATTTTTCACGGTGTCTATATAACGCACGCGCACTGATGTCTGCCCTGTGCTCCTTTGGGAGTGGTGCAGAGGATGAGGGGCGCGGAGGAAAAAACAGGAGGTGCACCAATTATGGCAGTAGTTTCTATGAAACAACTTTTGGAGGCCGGTGTCCATTTCGGACATCAGACCCGCCGTTGGAACCCGAAGATGGCGAAGTACATCTTCACGGAGAGGAACGGCATCTACATCATTGATTTGCAGAAGACCGTGCGCAAGGTTGACGAGGCGTACAACTTCCTTCGCAGCTTGGCGGAAGAGGGCAAGAGCGTTCTCTTCGTCGGCACGAAGAAGCAGGCGCAGGACGCCGTGAAGGAAGAGGCGACGAAGGCTGAGATGTTCTATGTCAACGAGCGTTGGCTCGGCGGCATGCTGACGAACTATCAGACGATCCAGAAGCGCATCCGTCGCTTGAAGGATCTTGAGCGCATGGAAGAGGACGGAACGTTTGACGTCCTGACGAAGAAGGAAGTCCTGCAGCTGCGTCATGAGATGACGAAGCTGGAGAAGTTCCTCGGCGGCATCAAGGAGATGAACCGTCTGCCGGGCGCTCTCTTCGTCGTTGATCCGCGCAAGGAGCGCATCGCCGTCGCTGAGGCGAGAAAACTCAACATCCCCATCGTCGCAATCGTTGATACGAACTGCGATCCCGATGAGATCGACTATGTGATTCCGGGCAACGACGACGCGATCCGTGCCGTCCGCCTTTTGACGAGCGCGATGGCGAGCGCCATCGTCGAGGGTCGTCAGGGTCAGGCCGGTGCAGGCGAGGAGGCGCAAGATGGCAAAGATTGACGCAAAGATGGTCAAGGAGCTGCGCGAGCGTACGGGCGCAGGCATGATGGACTGCAAGAAGGCGCTGACGGAGACCGACGGCGACATGGACAAGGCGATCGACTACCTGCGCGAGAAGGGCATTGCGAAGGCTGAGAAGAAGGCCGGCCGCATCGCTTCTGAAGGCGTCGTCGCAGCTTATGTCGCGGACGATGCGAAGGTTGCGGCGCTCGTCGAGATCAACTGCGAGACGGACTTCGTCGCCGTTACGGAGAAGTTCCATGCGCTTTGCGATAAGATCGCCAAGCACATCGCAGAGACGAATCCTACTGACCTGGATGCCTTGAATGCGAGCACACTTGAAGGCAAGACGGTGGCAGAAATCGTCACGGAAGCTGTCGCGAGCATCGGTGAGAAGATTTCACTGCGCCGTTTCGAGCGCTATGAGAACGCTTCGGGCCGCATTGCAAGCTACATCCACATGGGCGGCAAGATCGGCGTGCTCGTTGACCTTTCGGGCGGCACGGCGGAGATCGGCAAGGACGTCGCCATGCACATCGCAGCGTCTGCACCGACGGCAATCGACCGTTCGGGCGTGAAGGCGGAAGACCTTGAGCACGAGAAGGAAGTTCTGCGCGCGCAGGCTCTTGAAGAGGGCAAGCCTGAGAAGATCGTGGAGCGCATGGTCGAGGGCCGCATCAACAAGTTCTATCAGGAAGTTTGCCTGCTGGAGCAGCCCTTCGTCAAGGATCCGGACAAGAAAGTTCAGGAGGTTCTCGGCGATGTCAAGGTCGAGCGCTTCGTTCGTTTCGAGCTGGGCGAAGGTCTTGAGAAGAAGTCGGAAGACTTCGCAGCTGAGGTCGCTGCTCAGATCAAGGGCTAAGAGATTGGAAATAAGAAAAGCTGCTGCATGGCGATGGATGAAAAATGTTTCTATGCGGCAGCTTTTTTCCTGCCATTTTCAGGAAGGTGTCGTACAAATACACAACACCTTAGGAAGCTCTAACGGCAGGACGGTTTTCTGAAAAGTGAAGAGGATTATTTCCAGCTTCGTCGAATAGGGAAGAGAAGCAACGAGATGGGAAGATACTTCTGCAAGGGGGACGTTCATTTTGGATATTGCCAGTTACAAGCGTGTCGTTTTGAAACTCAGCGGTGAATCTCTCGCAGGAGATCAGGGCTTCGGCATCGACCTGCCGACCGTCGACGCCATTGCGGCCGAGGTCAAGAAGGTGCGCGAGCACGGCATTGACGTCGCCGTTGTCGTCGGCGGTGGCAATATCTGGCGCGGTCTTGCGGGAAGCGACAAGGGCATGGATCGGGCGCAGGCGGACTACATGGGAATGCTCGCGACCGTCATGAACTCGCTCGCCTTGCAAAGTTCTTTGGAGAACATCGATGTCGATACGCGCGTGCAGAGCGCCATCGAGATGCGTCAGATCGCCGAGCCGTACATTCGCCGCAAGGCTGTGCGCCATCTCGAAAAGGGACGCGTCGTGATCCTGGCGGCAGGCACGGGAAATCCATACTTCTCGACCGACACGACCGCGGCTCTTCGTGCTGCTGAGATCGAAGCGGACGTCATCCTCATGGCGAAGAAGGGGGTTGACGGCGTCTACGATTCTGACCCGCGCAAGAATCCTGCGGCAAAGAAGTTCAGCCGCCTCGCATACATGGAGGTTCTGAATCGTGGCCTCGCTGTCATGGACTCGACGGCGACGAGTCTCTGCATGGACAACAAGATTCCCATCGTCGTATTCAACATTGACAAGCATGAGAATATCCTCAAGGCTGCGGTCGGCGAGGATATCGGCACGATTGTAGGGGGAGAGGAAGCATGATCAAGGATATTTTCCATGCGCAGGAAGAGCGCATGAAGAAGACGCTCGAAGCGCTGCGCCGCGATTTTGGCTCGCTGCGTGCTGGACGCGCAACCCCTGCGCTCCTCGATCGCGTGATGGTCGACTACTACGGACAGCCCACGCCTGTGAGCCAGGTCGCGGCAATTGCTGTGCCCGAGCCGCGCATGCTCATGATCACGCCTTGGGAGAAGACGATTCTGCACGACATCGAGAAGGCGATCATGAAGTCCGATCTCGGACTCACGCCAAACTCCGACGGTACAGCGGTACGGCTTTCCATTCCGCAGCTCACGCAGGAGCGTCGCACGGAACTCGTGAAGTCGCTGAACAAGAAGACGGAGGATGCGAAGGTCGCGATCCGCAACATTCGCCGCGATGCGAACGAGCAGATGAAGAAGCTCGAAAAGGCGAAGGAAATCACCGAGGACGACGCGAAGAAGGGCCAGGATGACATGCAGAAGCTTGTCGACAAGTACATCAAGGCCGTGGAAGATGCGCGCGTCGTCAAGGAAAAGGAAATCATGGAAGTCTGATGGAAGAAGTCGATGTTTTGGGCATTCCCTGGCAGGAGGCGAAAGAGCGCCTTGAGGCGCTCGGAATCCTCTGTGATGTGGAGTGGACACATCCCACACGAGATTTTTTCCCGATAGATGAGCAGTCTCCCTATGTCGTGCGGCAGAGGCGAGACGGCGATAAGATAAAGCTCGTGCTTGCGGCACGGCTGCGAAAGGAGGTGTCCTGTCATGGCTTACAAGATTAGCGAAGAGTGCATTTCGTGCGGCTCGTGCGCTGGTACCTGTCCCGTCGAGGCGATCTCGGAGGGTGAGTCCCAGTACGTGATTGACCCGGAGAAGTGCATTGAGTGCGGTGCGTGTGCGGAAGGCTGTCCCGTCTCCGCGATTTCCGCGCCCTGATGCGCAGAAATGCATGAAAAAACCGCTGCCTGGCAGCGGTTTTTTTGTGCGCTTTCGAGGGAGCGATTCCTCAACCTTCGCTTTCAGAGAGCTTTTTCTCGAAGCGATCCTTGGTTGTATTCTTTGGGATGCTCGTCGGATAGTCGCCGCTGAAGCAGGCGTCGCAGCATGGGATGTTGCCGGCGAGTGCGGGCAGCGATTCGATTGGCAGGTAGCCTAGGGTGTCGGCGCCGACGATCTTCGTGATTTCCTCAAGCGTGTGGTGCGCGGCGACGAGGTGATCGGCAGAGTCGATGTCCGTGCCGTAATAGCAGGGATGGAGGAACGGCGGTGCGGAGATGCGCAGGTGAATTTCCTTCGCTCCCGCCTTGCGGATGAGGTCTGTGATGCGCTTGCTCGTCGTGCCGCGCACGATGGAGTCGTCGATGAGCACGACCCTTTTTCCGTAGACGGTTTCGGCGATGGGGTTGAGCTTGATGCGCACCTTGTCGACGCGGTTTTCCTGCCCGGGCGCGATGAAGGTGCGGCCGATGTACTTGTTCTTGATGAGCCCGATGCCGTAGGGGATGCCTGAGGCGCGGCTGTAGCCGAGTGCCGCGTCGAGTCCCGAGTCGGGTACGCCGATGACGACGTCGGCGTCGATGGGATGCTTGGCGGCGAGAATCTCGCCGGCGCGCGTTCTTGCCGCATGGATGGAGACGCCGTCGATGATGGAGTCGGGACGCGCGAAGTAAATATACTCAAAGACGCACGATTTTCGCGGTTTCGTATGACAGTGTTCCAAGCGGCTCGTCATGCCGTTCTTCGTGAAGACGAGGATCTCGCCGGGCAGGAGGTCGCGCTCGAATTCGGCGCCGACGGCGCTCAGAGCACAGCTCTCAGAAGCGACAACCCAGGTGCCGTCGGGCATCTTGCCGTAGCAAAGCGGACGGAAGCCCTGCGGGTCACGCACGGCGACGAGCTTGGCGCTCGACATCAGACACAGTGAATAAGCGCCCTCCAGGCGGTTCATCGTCTGACTAACCGCGTCTTCGATGGAGGGAGTCTTGAGCCGTGCCTGCGTGATGAGGTAGGCGATGATCTCTGTGTCGATCGTCGTGTGGAAGATTGCGCCCGCGAGTTCGAGCTTGTCGCGCAGGACATCGGCGTTGCTGAGGTTGCCGTTGTGTGCGAGCGCCAGCTTTCCCTTCTGGTGGTTGATGGCGAGCGGCTGACAGTTGCGGCGGCTCGTCGCTCCCGTCGTGCCGTATCGTACATGGCCGACGGCCATCGTGCCCTCGGGGAAGTGAGAGAGGACTTCGCGCGAAAAGACGTCGTTGACGAGTCCGAGATCCTTGTGCGAGGAAAAGACGCCGTCGTCGTTCACGGTGATGCCGCAGCTCTCCTGGCCGCGGTGCTGCAGCGCGTAGAGTCCGTAATACGTCATCGCGGCGACGTTCGCCGGCTCGGGGGAAAATGCGCCGAATACGCCGCATTCTTCATGTATGCTCATTCCTGTGCCTCCTGCTTGGGGGAAACTTCTTTTTCCCCTACATCGTACACCATGAGAAAAGTCATGTCAATGGAACGACTGTATACAAAATACGCAGAAGGATGTGTACGGCTGGCAGCGGATTAAAATTTCTCGCGAGGCACAATAAATGATTCTGAGGGAAGGATTTCAAAAGGTGCATGTCGAAAAAGAAAAAAGCTAGGCTATGTCTGATGGATTGGCTTTTCCTGCAAACGGGTGGGCATACGTCCGGCAGGTTCCTATTTTAGGAGAAAGACTGCACGAAGCAGCATATCCATGAATTTAGAGCAAGGGAGATCATTGGCATGAAAAACAAGCTGCACCATACTTTGACGAGGGCGGTGCTCTTGGGGCTTCTCGCGAGCACGGCGGCGGCGCCGGTGTATGCCGCGTCTTCGCTGTCAAAGCCCGGGCAGGACATCGAAAGGACGCTGCCTGGGGCAGAGGCGGGCGTCGAGAACAACATGAAGAAGAACACGGCGACGAACGAAGTGAAGTTCCTCGTAAAGAACATCCAGCTCGACGTCGAAGATGAGATCAAGTTCAACAATGCCGAGATTCGCGACATTCTCTTAGCGCGCATCGGCAAGGAGACGACGCTTGCGGGGCTCAACGACCTGCAGGATCAGATCACGGCGTACTGCCGCAGCCACGGCTATCCGGCTGCTGCCGCCTACCTTCCCGCGCAGGAGTCCGAGGACGGGAATGTCATCATCAAGGTCATTCCTGGCCGTTACGGTGACGTGAAGCTCGACAACAAGAGCCGGTTCAAGGATGCGGCGGCGCAGGGTTTCCTTGCAGGGCTAAAGAAGGGCGAGATCATCCGCACGAAGGATCTTGAGACGGCGCTTTACACGATCAGCGACTTCAGCGGAGCGCGCGCCGTCGGCACGCTCAGTGCAGGAAAATCGTTTGGAACGAGCGACGTGACTGTGCACATCGAGGATGGCAAACCGTCCTCGACCATCGTCTACGCCGAGAACTATGGCAGCGAGTCTACAGGACGCTACCGCTACGGCGCACAGCATTCGATCTACAACGTCGACGGCATGGGATCGAAGGTCAATGTCGGCGCCTTGATTTCCAACAAGTCGCTGCACAACTACTATGTGAACTACGAAGCGCTCGTTGGACACGGCGGCACGTCGCTCGGCATCGGCTACAGCCGCATGGACTATGAGGTCAGCGGCCCGCTGAAGCGTCTGGGAGCGCATGGCACGGCGGATACGATCAGCGTCTATGGCAGCCGTCCCGTCTACCATACGACGGATGAAAAGCTCGCCCTTACCTACGGCTACGATTATCGCAGCCTCAAGGATGATATGGACGCTTTCGGCGGCATGGCGGACAGCAAGAAGCATTCGCACGATATCCATGCCGGCGTAGAAGGCTTTTGGCGTGACCGCAAGAGCGGCCTTTCGCTGAACTACAATTTCGTGCTAACAGCAGGCAACGTTACGGCGGATTCGTGGTATGCAAAGAAACTGGCAAAAAGTGCGGGAACAGACGGTGGCTTCACGAAGGTGGAAGCCAAGGTCACGGCTGTGCAGTCGCTTGGCAAACAGGCGGATGTCATGGTAAAACTGTCAGGTCAGGCGGCATCGAAGAATCTCGACAGTTCCGAACAGATGTATTTGGGCGGTGCTAATGCCGTACGCGCCTATCCGCAGGGCACAGGCACGGGGGATAAAGGGATACTCGGCACGATTGAGTTCCGTTACTACACCAATGTGCCAGGGCTTGTCGCGAGTACCTACCTCGACGCAGGCCGCAGTTCGTTTGACGGCAGCACGACGACGCTGAAAGGGTGGGGTGTCGGTCTCGCCTACAATGCGCCCGACTGGTTCGCGCGCATCGACTATGCACGTCGCATCGGCTTGGGTCGATCAACCAATGAAACCATATCGGCGGATCGCGGACGCTTCTGGTTTCTTGCGGGCAAGATCTGGTAATGGCGAAAAATACATAAGGCAGGCTGCCGTACGAAGCAAGAACGGGCTTCGTGCGGCAGCCTTTTTGTATGGGCGGCTCTCGCGGGACATGTGCAAGGTTATTCTGATCGAGGTACGATTCTTCTGATTTGTGCAAAGAGGAGATAAAATAATAAAAGGGCTTCAACTTCCGCCGCCTTTCCTATATAATAGGGGGAAGCAGCAAACGGAGGAAAATACTTTATGGAGAATGTGATTCGCATACAGGGCGCGCGCGCCCATAATCTGAAGAATATCGACGTGGAGATACCGCGAGACAAACTCGTCGTCGTCACAGGGCTTTCGGGATCGGGCAAGTCCTCGCTCGCTTTTGATACAATTTATGCTGAGGGGCAGAGGCGCTATGTGGAGTCGCTGTCATCCTACGCAAGGCAGTTCCTCGGTCAGATGGACAAGCCCGATGTTGACAATATCGAGGGACTTTCGCCGGCGATTTCCATCGACCAGAAGACGACGAGCCGGAACCCGCGCTCGACCGTCGGCACGGTGACGGAGATTTACGATTACATGCGATTGATGTTCGCGCGCGCCGGCCGCCCGCATTGTCCGAAGTGCGGCAAGCCCATCGCGCAGCAGACGGTCGATCAGATGATGGACAAGCTTGAGGCTTTGCCCGAGCGCACGAAGCTCCTGATCATGGCGCAGATCGTTCGCGGCAAGAAGGGCGAGCACAAGAAGATTCTCGACCACATCCGTCGCGAAGGATATGTGCGCGTGCGCATCGACGGCGAGGTCGTCGACCTTGGTGAAGAGATTCACCTCGACAAGGCGAAGAAGCATACGATCGAAGTCGTCGTCGACCGTCTTGTCGTCCGCGAGGGCATGGAGCAGCGGCTTGCCGATTCCTTGGAGACGGCTTTGAAGATGGGCGAGGGAGTCGTCTACGTGCAAATCGTCGACGGCGAACTTTTGATGTTCAGCGAAAACTTCGCGTGCGTCGACTGCGGCATCAGCCTGCCCGAAATCACGCCGCGTATGTTCTCGTTCAACAGCCCTTACGGCGCATGTCCGACGTGCAGCGGCCTCGGTAGCAACATGGAGTTTGACCTGGAGCTTGTCGTACCCGACGATTCGCTGTCGCTTGCCGAGGGAGTATTCGCGCCGCTTTCCAAGAATCTCAACACCTATGCGAACTGCCAGATGGAGGCCGTTCTCAAGCATTACGGCTATACGGTTGACACGCCGTTTCGCGACTTGGACAAGAAGGTGCAGGAGTTCCTTCTCTACGGCACGGGCGAGGAGAAGTTCGAGTTTGGCTACGAGAACATGTTCGGCGAGTACAAGCTGCATCATTCGGCCTTCGAGGGTGTCATGCCGATGCTTACGCGGCGTTACCGCGAAACGGATACGGACGCGATGCGCGAGGACTACGAGAACTACATGACGATCACACCATGCCCTGCGTGCCATGGAGCGCGTCTTCGTCCCGAGGTGCTTTCCGTCAAGGTCGGCGGCAAGAACATCGCCGAGGTCACGGCGCTGACGATTCGAGAATGCGATGAATTCTTCTCCGAGCTTTCGCTCTCGGAGCGCGAGGCGAAGATCGCCGCGCAGATCTTGAAAGAGATCCATGCACGCCTCGGCTTTCTCTTGAACGTCGGGCTTGATTATCTGACGCTCTCGCGTGCGGCGGGGACGCTCTCGGGCGGCGAGGCGCAGCGCATACGGCTTGCGACGCAGATCGGCTCGGGACTCATGGGCGTGCTCTACATCCTCGATGAGCCGAGCATCGGACTTCATCAGCGCGACAATAACCGCCTCTTAGCGGCGCTGCAGCATCTCCGCGATCTCGGCAACACGCTCATCGTCGTCGAGCATGACGAGGATACGATGTACGCCGCCGACCATATCATCGACATCGGTCCCGGCGCAGGAGCGCATGGCGGACGTGTCGTCGCCGAGGGCACGGCGGAAGAGATCAAGAAGGTTGCCGAGTCCGTCACGGGGCAGTATCTCGCGCGGAAGAAATTCATCCCCGTGCCGAGCCGCCGCCGGACGGGCACGGGAAATTTCATCGAGATCGTCGGCGCGGCGGCGAACAATCTCAAAAACCTGCGCGTGAAGTTCCCGCTCGGGGAACTGATCCTCGTCACGGGCGTTTCCGGCTCGGGCAAGTCGACGCTCGTCAACGAGATCCTCTACAAGGGCGTCGCCTCAAGGCTCTACCATGCGAAGGGAAAGCCCGGCAAGCACAAGAAGATTCTGGGACTTGAGCACGCCGACAAGATCATCGACATCGACCAGCAGCCGATCGGGCGCACGCCGCGCTCGAATCCTGCGACGTACACGGGCGTATTCGATGCTATCCGCCAGCTTTTCAGTCAGACGACGGAGGCGAAGATGCGCGGCTACAAGCCCGGACGCTTCAGCTTCAACGTCAAGGGCGGACGCTGCGAGGCGTGCCGCGGCGACGGCATCATCAAGATCGAGATGCACTTTTTGCCTGACGTCTATGTGCCGTGCGAGGTCTGCAAGGGAGCGCGATACAACCGCGAGACGCTTGAGGTGCGCTACAAGGGAAAGACGATCGCCGACGTGCTCGCCATGACGGTTGACGAAGCTGTGGAGTTCTTCAAGAATATCCCGCGCATCGAGACGAAGCTCAAGGTCATTCAGGATGTCGGACTCGGCTACATCAAGCTCGGTCAGAGTGCGACGACGCTCTCGGGCGGCGAGGCGCAGCGCGTGAAGCTCGCGACGGAACTGGCGCGTCGCTCGACGGGGCGCACGCTCTACATCCTCGACGAGCCGACGACGGGACTGCACACTGCCGACATCGCGAAGCTCCTCGGCATTCTGCACCGTCTCGTCGACGGCGGTGACACGGTCGTCGTCATCGAGCACAACCTCGACGTCATCAAGACGGCCGACCACATCATCGACCTCGGACCTGAGGGCGGTTCGGGCGGCGGCACGATCGTTGCCGAAGGCCGTCCCGAGGACATCGTGAAGGTCAAGGCCTCGTACACGGGCAAGTTCCTGAAGCCGCTGTTGGAAGAGAATTTTGAGAGGAATGCGAAATGAACCGATTGAAGAAGAAGGATCTTTTGACTTTGGGCTTCATGATGTTCTCCGTCTTTTTCGGGGCGGGAAACCTCATCTTCCCGCCTGCACTGGGGCAGGCGGCGGGGACGAACACGCTGTCCGCCATGCTCGGCTTCATGACGACGGGCGTCGGTCTGCCGCTTTTGGGCATCATGGCGATCGCGCTCGCGGGCGGCGAATATGTGCAGCTTCTGAAGAGGCGCACGTTCCCATGGTTTGCGACGGCGCTTCTCATCATCCTCTACCTCATCATAGGGCCGTTGTTCGCCATGCCGAGGACGGGCGCCGTCTCATTTGAGATTGGCATTCGTCCTTTCGTCGGTGCGGGCGATGTCACGATCCCACAGGCTGTCTACACGGCGCTTTTCTTTGGCGCATCGTACTATTTATCGCTCAATCCGAACAAGCTCATCGACCGCGTGGGCAAGATGCTCACGCCCGCGCTGCTCGTCGTTCTTGTGATTCTCTTTTTGCGTACCTTCTGGTCGCCGATGGGCGCGGTGCTCGCTCCGACGGGTGTTTACCTGGAATCGCCCTATGCGCAGGGATTCCAGGACGGCTATCAGACGATGGATCTCCTCGCGACCATCGCCATCGGCGCACTCGTCGTCAATGCCGTGCGCTATCGCGGCGTGACCGACACGCGCACCATCGGCAAGGCATGCCTCGCGGCGGGCTTCATCACCGTATTCCTCATGGCCTGCGTTTACGGCTCCTTGGCCTATCTCGGAGCGACGAGCGTGACGGTTCTCGGACACTCGGAGAACGGCGGACAGTTCCTCGCCGAAGCCGTGCGCATCTTCTTCGGCGCGGCGGGCAACGTGCTTCTCGCGCTCATCATCATTCTCGCGTGCATCACGACGTGCTGCGGCATCACGTCGAGCGCCGCGATGTTCTTCCACAAGCTTTTCAAGAAGAAGATTTCCTACGAGCGTCTGCTGCTCTTCTCCACGCTCTTCAGCTTCGGCGCGTCGAACATCGGCCTCACGCAGATCATTGCGCTCGCCGTGCCGTTCCTCGTGGCGATCTACCCGCTCGTCATCGTCTTCGTCATCCTTTCGCTCTTCGACCGCTTCATTGGCTGGCGAAAGAGCATCTACCAGGGAGCCGTCCTCGTCACGCTCGCTTTCTCGCTGACGGACGCGATGCATGCCGCAGGCTTCGGCTCTGCCGCTCTCTATGAAATGCTTGCCGCGCATGTTCCGTTCTACGGCGTCATGATGGGCTGGGTCTGCCCGGCGGTCGCGGGAGCAGTCTTGGGATTCATCATCTCGCTCGGGCAGAAAGCGCCAGCGCCGAAGGAAGCGTAGTGAGCGCATGCGGGATGCCGCCGTACATGAAAAGAACCCGACGGATGGCCGTCGGGTTCTTTTCATGTGCGGTTTTCACGCGTAATACATGCTCGCGTTGATGGAAGCGGCAAGATCGAGCTTGTCCTTGAGCTTGAGCTTTTTCGGCTCGTTCTCGTAGTGGGTGATGCGGCGCTTGATGAACTGCGTGTCGATATTGCCCGTGCGGAAGTAGCTGTCCTCAAGAATTTTCTGGTGCAGGGCGATCGTTGTCTTGACGCCTTCGATGCGGAATTCGCTCAGGGCACGTTCCATGATCTTGATGGCATCGCCGCGCGTTCTGCCGTGCACGATGACCTTGGCGATGAGGGAATCGTACCACGGCTCGATTGTCAGTCCCGTCGTCACGCCGCTGTCGAAGCGTACGCGCGGACCGCTCGGCTCGTGCATGAAGGTGATGAGACCGGGAGACGGCAGGAAGTTGTTGTCGGGATCTTCGGCGTTGATGCGGCACTCGATGGCGTGACCGCGGATCTTGATATTCTTCTGCATGAGCCCCAGAGGCTCACCGTCGGCGATCTGGATCTGGCGGCGCACGATGTCGACGCCTGTGACGGCTTCCGTGATGGCGTGCTCGACCTGGACGCGCGGATTGATCTCCATGAAGTAGAACTTGTTGTCGGCGAGGTCGAGGAGGAATTCCACCGTGCCGGCATTCGAGTAGTGGACGCTCTTCGCCGCCTTGATGGCAAGGCGGCCGATCTCGCGGCGCATCTCTTCCGTCAGGGCGACGGAAGGCGACTCTTCGAGGAGCTTCTGATTGCGGCGCTGCAGCGAGCATTCGCGCTCGCCGAGGAAGAGCACCGTGCCGTAATTGTCGGCGAGGATCTGCGCCTCGATGTGGCGCGAATGCTCGATATAGTGTTCGAAGTAGTGGACGACTTTCTTGAGATCGACGAGATGCAGGATGTTCTTGAGATCCTCTTCGGAATGTGCGACGAACATGCCCTTGCCGCCGCCGCCTGATACAGGCTTCAAGATGACAGGGTAGCCAACTTCCGCGGCAGCCTTCAAGGCCATCTCGTTGCTTTCGAGAGGTGCGCTGCCCTTTGACATCGGAATGCCGGACGGCGCCATGGCAGCGCGCGCTGCATCCTTATCGCCGACGAGGCGCAGGGTCTCGGGCATGGGGCCGATCCAGACGATGCCGGCCTTCGTGACCATCTCGGCGAAGTCGGCATCTTCGGACAGGAAGCCGTAGCCCGGATGGATGGCTTCGGACTTCGTCTGAATGGCTGCCTCAAGGACGGCCTTCTTGTTGAGGTAGCTTTCCGCCGCATCGGCGGGGCCGACGCGGTAGGTGAGGTCGGCGAGCTGGACGTGCAGGGCGTTCTTGTCGGCGTCAGAGTAGATGGCGACCGCCTCGACGCCGAGCTCTTGACAGGCACGGATGACGCGAACGGCGATTTCGCCGCGATTGGCGATGAGGATTCTCTTGAACATGATGTAGCCTCCTGATTCGTATTATCCTTTGAGTCCCGAGCCTGTTAGCGGCACGACGACACGATAGTTGTCGGGTTTTGCCGTACCGAAGATCTGCATGGCGCCGGCGAGAGCTGCGGCGCTTGTCGTTTCCACATAGATGCCTCGGCGTCCGAGCATTTCTTTGCACTTCACGATTTCTTCATCCTCAACGATGAGGACGTCACCGCCGCTGTTCGTGACGGCAGCGAGCATATCGTGCAAACGTTTGGGTGTTTCGATGCGAATCGATTCAGCAATTGTCTCCGTCTTCGGGTTTGCTGGTATCTTGTTGAACGCCTCGTAGAGCGGTGCACAGTTCTTGCTCTGCACGGGCACGAGGCGTGGCAGGCGGCCGATCTCGATGAAGCCGTAGTAAAGACCTAAGAGCATCGTGCCGTTACCGACGGGCAGGAAGATGTACTCGGGCACACTCTCGCCGAGCTGTTCATAAATCTCGTATGCCATCGCCTTCATGCCCTCGAAGAAGAGCGGATTGTAGACATGCGAAGCATAGTAGGCGTCGCCGAGGTTTTCCTTGACCGCCTGACACGCATCCATGCGGCCGCCTTCAGTTTTAACGATTTTCGCGCCGTAGGCGGCAATTTGACGCAGTTTGTCGGGTGACGTCTCCTTTGGCACGTAGACTGTGCAGTCAATGCCTGCTGCTGCTGCGTGCGCGGCGATGGAGGCGCCGGCGTTGCCTGCCGAATCGAGCGCGATCTTCTCGATGCCGACGTGGTGGATCTCATTGATCAGCGTGTAGGCCCCGCGATCCTTGAAGGAGCCGGTCGGCAGAAGGTTCTCTGTCTTCAGCAGATACTCGATGCCGTCAATCTTGATGCTCAGAAGATCGGTGTGCATGTGTCCGATCGTGACGTCATGCACCGTTTCTTCGTTTGCCGCCTTGTTCAGATGGAACATGCCGCCGCATTCGCAGCGGTAGTTCATCGAGCTGATGGGATATTTCTTTTTGCATTTTTCGCAGTAAAAATACACGGAGCATCCCGCCTTTCGTCATAGCATGTGATTTCCTTTTGTTCAGTATTTTGTCGTCATGAATATATTCGCTTTTTCCTGCGCATTTCCTTTTCTTATGTAAGTTTTCCTGCATTTCAATCAGAAATTTTAAGAGAAAAATAAGGACAGCTCTGTGTTTCTCCAGAGAAAATGTGGTTGGCAAAGGAGAAGAAATGATGTATGATAGCATGTGAGAGGTTTTTATGACCTTTGTTTTTACTGCAGGGACGGCTTTTTTGATATAAGAAGAACGAGGAGGGGAGGCCCTCTTTTTCTTTTTCGCCGGCCGTGCAAACGGCCTTCTTAGGAGAGGATTATGACAAACAAGATTTATGCGCTGGTCGGGCCGCACGCTTCGGGCAAGACGGTGCTGATCGGCAAACTTATGCAGATGGGGATTCATTACATTCCTTTATATACGACACGGAAGCCGGGAAAGATCGATTCCGATACGAGATTTTATCGCTTTGTCGGCAAGACGGAATTCTTCAAGCAGGAATTCATTGTGCACGTCACATATAAGGGAGACTATTATGGCGTTTTAAAAAAAGACGTTCTCTCGGCACTGCAAGAGCATAAGATCAGCCTTGTGATGTTGGAGGCGAATGGCGTCAAGCAGCTCGCGCGCCTTTTGAAAGAGAATTTCGAGACGATCTTCCTCATGGTTGACTATGTGACACTCGTCGAGCGCATGATTCGTCTTGGACATAAGAACAGTGAAATAAAATATCATTTGGAATATGCGGAAAACAACAGTGAGTTTGACAACTGGAAGGACGCCACGCATGTCGTGAAGATCCGAAATGTGGCGAATCCAGGGGCGGCATTTGATCAGATCTTGGCAATCATGGGATTGATGCGCCTCCTGCCGCCGGAGAAGCTCAAGGAATGCGTGCAATAAAGGGGCAGCCTGCAAGGGCTGTTTCTTTATTTTACAGAGAAATTTAGGCGACGGAAAATATTTCAAGATTTTTCAAAATATTATTGACAACTTATAGGAGATGTTTTATAATAAAAGTGCAGATGGAAGGAGGCATCCCTTGCGAAGATGTTTGCAGAAAGAGGAGAAACTTTAGTATGCAGACTAGCAAAAATAGCAGAAAAGCTTAAGGTAAATCGAAGGTTCAGGCATGAGGCGCATCGTGGAGGAGGAAGAGCGTATTCCGAGACCATGATGAACAAGCTCACGGAGAGAATCCAAAGGGCGGCAAGCCGTTGCAGTATGGCGGCAGGAAGCGGAACGAATATTCATGAAGGGTTGAGGGGCGCTTGCGGAACTGATGTAAGGCAAGACGCAAGTGCCGAAGAATCCACGGATACGAATCCGTGCGTCAAGGCGGAAGCTCATGCAGGTGCGAAGAACAATGCATGCGTTTGACGCAGAAGAAGAGCAGTTCCGATCAATTCCGAGTCCGAGTAGAAGAATCATGCGCAGGAAAAGCAGGGCGCATAATGCCGATACCGCTTGACTGTTGAAAGAGAGCGTGCTGAAGGGCGCGTTTCCATGTAGCAGGGCAAAGGCTTCATGGCTTCGGTGAAACTTGGGAAATCTGCGGGGGTCGACTTTCAAACAAAAAGAGGCTGCCGCATAAGTCATGTCTGACTTATGCGGCAGCCTCGCTTTTTCATCGTTGCTCTGCTATCGTTGTTCGTGCGCTTCGTTAAGGTCATTGGAGAGAGCGCTGAGAGAAGTGCTGCTGAATTTATCGATGTTTCCTTAATGCCCGCTTTTCTTGAATCTGCCGCCGACGATATCGTGGACGGCGTTGATGGTCACGAAGGCGCTTTCGTCGATGTCGAGGACGGTCTCCTTGAGTTTGTTGACTTCGAGGCGCGTGACGACGGAGTAGAGAACCTTTTTCTCCTCGCCCGTGTAACCGCCTTCGCCGTAGAGGAGAGTGACACCGCGTCCCAATCGCTCGGCGAGGGCGACATTGATTTTGTCCGGTTCGTTCGTGACGATCATGACGGCGTAGGATTCGTCGAGTCCTTGGACGACGACGTCGATCATCTTGGCGATGACAAAGTAGGCGACGAGCGAGTACATCGCCTTGTCCCAGCCAAAGAGGAGGCCGGCGCTCGACAGGATGAAGAGGTTGATGAACATGACGACTTCGCCGACGGAGAATACGGATTTCTTGTCGAGGATGATGGCGACGATCTCTGTGCCGTCGAGCGAGCCGCCCGAGCGAATGATGAGTCCGACGCCAAGGCCGACGATGATGCCGCCGAAGATGGCGGCGAGAAAGAGATCCTGCGTGACGGTCGGAAATGGCGCGAAGTAGGCCGACCAAAAAGAGAGCAGGAAGATGGCAGTCATGGTGGCGACGGCGAAGGCTTTGCCGATTTGCTTGTAGCCGATGTAGAGGAACGGGAGGTTGAAGAGGATGAGAAAGACGCCCAGAGGCTGTTCTGTGATGGCATGAGCCATGATGGAGAGGCCGACGACGCCGCCGTCGATGATGTTGTTCGGGATGAGGAAGATTTCAAGACCGACGGCCGTGATGACGGCACCGATGAAGATCATCACATATTTTTGCGTGAGGGCGAGCAGGCGCTTCTTGCGACTTTTCTTTTCTTTTTCCATAAAGCAGATCCTTTCGTACAGCCGGACGCTTCCTCAAGGAAGCGGATTCATTCAATGATGCTTTCATTATACGGAAAAAACAGGACTCGCGCAAATTTTATTTGACAACGGGTGTTTCCTGTGATAGAATCACTTATGTTGATTGCGAGAGCGGTCGGCTTGTGACTCAGTAGCTCAGTTGGATCAGAGTATTTGACTACGAATCAAAGGGTCGGGGGTTCGAGTCCCTCCTGGGTCACCATTTTGAAGTTTTGCGCTGGCAGTAGCTGGCGCTTTTTTTGTGTGCAAGAGCGCTCGTCGTTCAAAATGCTTTATGGAGCGACTTCATTCTAGCAGCGTTTCCTTAAAATTATGAAGATGCTTCATTTTCTGCTTTAAAAATGAAGGGGATTCATGTATAATAGGCAAAGAGAGTTGGAGTGTGCAGGAGACTCCTTGAGCGAGGAGGATTTGTATGGAAGAAGATAAGATCAGCCGCCGCGAGATGAAGAAGATTCAGTCGCGCAAGGCGATTCTCGATTCGGCGGCAAGCCTGTTTCAGAGTCGCGGGCTGGAAGATGTTGCGATTGCGGATATCATGAGCGGGGCGGATCTTGGCATCGGTACGTTTTACAATTACTTTGACTCCAAGGACGATGTCTTGATGGAACTTCTGGGGCGCATCATGAAGGAACTGGGAGAAAGGGTGCGCGTCCTGTCCGAGGAGCGTAGGCCCGTGACGGAAATCCTGCGCGAGCTGCTTCTGGCCGCCGCCAGACTTCTTGGGCAGAATCGTTATGTGTTGCCGCTTTTCCTGCGCGCTGCACAGCAGGCGACCTTGCTGAAGCGCTCGGAGGCGAGCGTTTCGGCGCCGCCTTTCACGGTGCTTTTCACACGCTTGGTTGAGGAAGGCCAAGCGAATGGCGAGTTCCGCCATGACATCCCGACGGCGATCATCTCAGAACTTTTCCACTCGCTGTTTCAAGCAGCGGCGTTCAGTAAATTGGAAATTCCCTTCGAGGAGAACGTGCGCCTGAAGCTTGGATTGATTCTTGACGGCATGCGCGTGATTGAAAAGCAGGAAGAGCAAAAGGAATGAACGGGAGGATTTTTATTTCATGATCAGTGTAACGAAGCTTCTTTTTGCGCGCGAGTATTTCGGCGACTCGCTGCGCTATACGAAGAATGCGCATCGAATGAAAAACGGTGCGGCCGAGGGAATGGGCCCCGTCGTCGTCTGGAATTCGACGAAGACGTGCAACCTCAAGTGTCGCCATTGCTACATGAACTCGGACGCCAAGAAGTATCAGGATGAACTGACGACAGAGGAGGCGCGGCGCTTCATCGACGACCTCGCTGACTTTCGCGTGCCCGTTTTGCTCTTTTCGGGCGGCGAACCGCTCCTTCGTCCCGACTTCTTCGAGCTTGCCGAGCATGCGGCGGCAAAGGGCGTGCGCCCGACGCTCTCGACGAACGGCACGCTCATTGACCGTGCGACGGCGCAGCGCATCAAGGACATCGGCGTGGGCTACGTCGGCATCTCGCTCGACGGTCTCAAGGACGTGAACGACAAGTTCCGTGGCAAGGAGGGCGCCTACGAGGCTGCCATGCGCGGCATAGAGAACTGCACGGCGGTCGGGCAGCGCGTGGGGCTTCGCTTCACGATCAACCATCACAACATCATGGAGCTCGACAAGATCTTCGATTTCATCGAGGAGGAGGGCATCAACCGCGTGTGCTTCTATCACCTCGTTTACTCGGGGCGCGGCAACGCGATGATGGAAGAGGATGTGACGGCAGAGGAATCGCGGAGTGCCATGGATACGATCATCCGCCGCACGCGTGATTTCGAGGAGCGCGGTCTGGAAAAGGAGATCCTGACGGTTGACAACCATTGCGACGGCGTCTATATCTATCTCAAGACGCTCAGGGAGAAGGGCGAGGCAGCGGCCGAGCATGTGTGGAAGCACATTTCGATGAATGGCGGCAATCGCTCGGGCATCGCTTTCGGTGAGGTCGATCCCCTGGGCTACGTCCATCCCGATCAGTTCACGCAGCACCATACCTTCGGCAATGTACGCGAGAGGAAGTTCGGCGAGATCTGGCAGGATACGTCGAACGCCATCATGGCGGGACTCAAGGACCGAAAGCCGCTTCTTAAGGGTCGATGTTCCTCGTGCCGCTACCTTTCGTGCTGCAACGGCAACTTCCGCACGCGCGCTGAGGCGCGTACGGGCGATTTCTGGGCAAGCGATCCTTCGTGCTATCTGACGGACGAGGAGATTGGACTTGCGCGTGAGGAGGCGGCGATATGATCATCTCATGGAACACGACGAACGCCTGCAACATGTACTGCAAGCACTGTTACCGCGATGCGGGCTGCAAGGCGGAGGAGGAGCTTTCGACGGCGGAGGCGAAGAAGCTCCTCGATGAGATCGCGCGTGCGGGCTTCAAGATCATGATTTTTTCGGGCGGCGAGCCTCTGACGCGTCCCGACATTCTGGAACTTGTAGAACATGCGACGAAGCTTGGCCTGCGCTCGGTCTTCGGCACAAACGGCACGCTGATCACGCCCGAGATGGCACGCGACTTGAAGGCGGCGGGCGCGATGGGCATGGGCATCTCGCTCGACTCGATGTCGCCCGCGAAGCACGATACGTTCCGCAGCTATCCGGGCGGCTGGGCGGGCGCTGTCGAAGGCATGAAGAATTGCCGCGCGGCGGGGCTGCCGTTTCAGATTCATACGACGGTCATGGACTGGAACGAGAAGGAATTGGAGGCGATCACGGACTTCGCTGTGGAACTCGGCGCTGTGGCGCACCACTTCTTCTTCCTCGTGCCGACGGGACGCGCCGAGACGATCGAGGAGGAGTCGCTTCGTGCCGAGGCGTACGAGAGCGTCCTGACGCGCATCATGAAAAAGTCGGAGGAAGTGGATATCGAATTGAAGCCGACGTGCGCGCCGCAGTTTTTGCGCATCGCGGGGCAGATGGGCATCAAGACGCGCTTTCGGCGAGGCTGCCTCGCAGGACTCAGCTACTGCATCATCAGCCCGCGCGGCAAGGTGCAGCCATGCGCTTATCTCAACATGGAGCTTGGCGACGTGCGAAAGACGCCGTTCGACGAGATCTGGAAGAGCAGCGAGGTGCTGAACAAGCTGCGCACGCTCGAATATTCGGGCGGCTGCGGCACTTGCGACTATAAGCGTGCCTGCGGCGGTTGCCGTGCGCGTGCTGCCTACTACAACGATGGCGATTATATGGCGGAAGAGCCTTGGTGTCTTTACCACGGGCGCAAGGGATAGTATAATTAGATAGGCAGGGGCGACGGTGCGCCGGGAAGCGTGCCGCCGCCCTTTTGCGTGAGGCGGCGCTAGATGCTCAAACGGCGGATGTTTGTGCGTGCAGCCTGCAGCAATGGGGGTTGAAGAAAGGCGGCTTTTATGATCAAGCTGGTATTTTGCGATATGGACGGCACGCTTCTCGATGCGCAGGGAAATCTGCCTGAAGGACTCGGCGCTATCCTCGCCGAACTCAAGGCGCACGGCGTGATCTTTGCGCCTGCGAGCGGCAGGCAGTATGCGGCGCTTCTGCGTCACTTCCGACCATGGGCGACTGATCTCATCTTTTGCGCCGAAAACGGCTCCTACGTCGTGCGGCGCGGCGAGGAGCTTTTCTCTACGACGATCGCGCCCGCCCTGTGCAGGGAAATCGTGCGCCGCGCCGCCGCCGTCAAGGGCGCCTATACCGTCTGGTGCGGCAAGGAGTACGCCTATGTGACGGAGCGCAACGAGGATTTTTTTGCCGAGATGGAAAAATATTATACGGAATACAAGATGGTCGAAGATTTTTCTGACGTGCATGATGCGGCGATCAAGTTTTCCATATGTGATCCCGTGGAGGCGGATGCTGAGCGCACGATCTATCCTTCGCTGCAGGACTTGTCCGAGGAGCTGAAGGTCGTCGTCTCCTCGAACTATTGGGTGGACATCATGCAAAAAGATGTGAACAAGGGCGCCGCCGTGCGCCGCGTGCAGCAGCTTCTGGGCATTCGCCCCGAAGAGTGCCTTGCCTTCGGCGACTATCTGAACGACGTCGAGATGCTCGGCGCGGTAGGCGAGAGCTACGCGATGGAGAATGCGCACCCGAAGGCGAAGGCGGCGGCGAAGCATATCGCGCCGCCCAACACGCAGCACGGCGTGCTGCGCATCCTGCGCCGGCTGCTCGATGAAGGAAAGATGTAGGGGGGAAGATCATGAAGCTCGACTATCATATGCATTTGGAATACGGCTCTTACGATGAAGCGTGGGTGGAAGGATTCTTTCGGGCGGCGGCGGCGCGCGGCGTGGCGGAGATCGGCTTTTCCGAGCACAGCCACACGTTTCCGGAGTTTGAATCGCTCTATTACGATGATCTCATCTTGGACGACTCCTTCGTCGGCAGTTTTCAGCAGAAGTGGCTGAAGAAGAACAAGTTCAAGTATACGCTCGAAGAATACTTCGCCTTCATGGCAAAACTCAAGGAAAAGCACGCTGTCAAGACGGGCATCGAGGTCTGCAACTTCCAAGATCAGACGGCTGTTGCCAAAATCCTCGGCAGCTGCGATTTTGACTATGTGATCGGCTCCGTTCACTTCATTCGCGGCTGGGCTTACGACTCGTCCGAGATAAAGGCGGAGTGGGATCGCATCGCGCTCTTTGACATCTACGAATGGTACACGCAGGAGATCGAGAAGCTCTGCGCCTCGAAGCTCTACGATGTGCTTGGGCATCCGTTCAACATTCGCCTCTTCCGCTACTTCCCCGACTTCGATGTCACGCCTTTCTTGGAACGCGCCGTGTGCGCGATGGAAAAGGCGCAGATGGCGGTCGACATCAACACGGGTACGCTCTACCGCTATCCGGTTGCGGAGATTTCGCCTTACGAGGATTTCATGCGCCTCGCGGCGGCGCACAAACTGCCTGTCATCACGACCTCGGACGCGCACAAGCCAGAGGATGCGGGCGCGTACAACGATGAGGCGGTCGCCTACGCAAGGCGCTTCGGCTACGAGACGACACTGCGCTTCACGAAGAGGGAGCGCGAGGTCGTGCCGCTCGGCTGATCGTTGCAGCCGCTCCTTTCACCTCTTGCCAGACATGCAGATTTTTCGTACAATAGAGAGAGCGGGATGCAGTGCGGCAAGACTGTTGAATGAGAGGAGGGCTTCCTGATGGTTTTGACCTTGGATGAAATCCGCGAAAAAGTTCGCCCAATCTGTGAGGCGTACAAAGTGAAGCGACTCTTCCTGTTCGGCTCTTATGCGCGTGGAGAAGCTACGAAAGAAAGCGATGTGGACTTTCATATTATGTTGGGCGAAGAAACGACTTTGCTGGAATTGGGCGGACTCTATGTAGATCTGGAGGACGCCTTGCAAAAGGAAGTCGATATCGTTACACAAGTTCCAAAGGAGCAGGAGATTTTCGGGAAGTATATGGAAAAGGAAGAGATTTTGCTTTATGAAGATCAGCGAGAAAGATGCGCAGGTTCTGCGGAATATAGTCAAGCATTGTGACGCAATCGTTGATACGGCAAGATATTTTGGCAGTGCGGAAAAAGTTTTTCTCAAAAATCATATTTATCGCAGTTCCATTTCGATGAATCTCCAATCAATTGGAGAATTAGCGAAACATTTGTCTGATGACTTTGTGAAGAAAGCAGGGGAAATCCCATGGAAGCAGATCAAAGGGCAGAGAAACATTTTTGCTCATGGCTATGATACGGAAGTGGATTTTTCCAAGGTGTGGGCTGCAGTGGAAAAGGATATCCCTGCACTGCGAGCGTTTTGTGTTACGTTGTTGCTGGAAAATGACTATAAACTCATAAAGCTGGAATTTGTTGCAAAGAGAGAGAATGTCAAAGAATAAACCTGAGTGTCGAGATGGTTGCTTCAAAAAAAGGGGGAGTCGCCTTGAAAAACGCATGGGAGAAATTCTGTTGCGCGGTCGTTGCCGTGCTTCTTTTTGCCGTCGTGCCGTGCCGCGCTCTTGCTGCGCCCGATGCGTCGGAAGAATGGTATTGGTTGGCATCGGATGCGAAGTACAGCAAGTATTTTGCGCCGAACGAAGTCACGGTCGTCAAGAGTCTCAATGTCGCAGGGTTGGAGCGTGCAATGCCGACGGTCATCCACGGCTGGATCAAGACGAGCTTCAGTTATGAAGGCGCAAAAGAGACGATTGCGAACTACGGCATCAAGGATATCCTGCCCGATCCGGCTGCGCTTGCCTACAGCCTCGCACTCGTCGAGGTCAGTCCGCAGAATCGCACTTTCCGCTATCTGGAAGAGGACTTTTACGATGCGCAGGGAAACATCCTTTGGTCGAAGCGCACGCCTGGCTCGGAAAAGGAAATGAACTCGCAGCAGTATGATGAAACTTTTTATGCGGCAATCGTCGACAGTGTTTTCGGCATGGGCGAACTGGAACGTTTGACGAGTTCGGATCGCTGGTATGAGCTTTGGAAAGAAAAGCGGTCGGACGGAGGCGAGGAGAGCGCCATGGCGGACACCTCGACGATGCGGCTCAAAGGGGAACTGCTCTTTTATTGGGAGTGGGTCACGAAAAAGGACGCCAAGGGAAATACGTTGGAGGTGCAGTTTCTCAAGCGCGCCTTGAATGTGCCTATGGGCACGGTAAGCACGAAGGATGGCAAGACTTGGACGCCGCAAGCGGGTTGGCGGGATTTGGAGGAGACGGATCTGACGTTTCACGGCATTCAGCAGGGCAGCAAGGAATATACGGGACTCCTGCGCCTGCGTACCTATACGGCGAAAAACCTCGCGTGGCTCTATCGCGCGAGTTTGGAGCCGAACGCTGAGCGGCGGCTCCAACGCGATGAGGAGTGAGGTGCGGGAATCGCGCTGGGCATCTTTGTCATGGGGAGCGGCTCGCCCCGTAGGAAAGTCAACGAGCCGATGGATAAGGAAAGGAATTTTTGATGCAGAACAAATACATCCGCAATTTCTCGATTATCGCGCACATCGACCATGGCAAGTCGACGCTTGCTGACCGACTCATTGAAAGCACGGGCACTTTGACTGAGCGCGAGATGGAGGCGCAGGTGCTCGACAACATGGAGCTTGAGCGCGAGCGCGGCATTACGATCAAGGCGCAGACCGTGCGCCTGCACTATCGCGGCAAGGACGGCGAGGTCTATGAACTCAATCTCATCGACACGCCGGGTCACGTCGATTTCACCTATGAGGTGTCGAGAAGTCTTGCGGCATGCGAGGGAGCGCTTCTTGTCGTCGATGCGGCGCAGGGCGTTGAAGCGCAGACGCTCGCGAACGTCTACATGGCGCTGGAGCACGATCTCGAAATCATCCCTGTCATCAACAAGATCGACTTGCCGAGCGCCGATCCCGAGCGCGTCAAAGAGGAGATCGAGGAGGCGATCGGCCTCGACGCGTCCGAGGCGATCCTGACTTCGGCGAAGACGGGCGTAGGCATCGAGGAGATCTTGGACGCCATCGTCGAGCGAATCCCGCCGCCGAAGGGCGAGGACAATGCGCCGCTTCGCGCTTTGATCTTCGACTCGTACTTTGACTCGTACAAGGGCGCGATCGCGCATGTGCGCCTCATGGAAGGCCATATCAAGAAGGGCATGGAACTGAAGATGATGGCGACGGGCAAGACATTCGAGGTGACCGATGTCGGCTGCTTCCGTCCCGCGCCGGCAGAACTCGGCGAGCTTACAGCGGGCGAGGTCGGCTTTGTCGCGGGAAGTTTGAAGAACGTGCGCGACGTGCTCGTCGGCGATACTGTGACGAGCGCGAAAAATCCTGCGCCTGAGCCGCTGCCCGGCTATCGCGGTGTGACGCCGATGGTCTACTGCGGACTCTATCCCGTGGACAGCGCCGACTACGACAACTTGAAGGACGCGCTCGAAAAGCTGCAGCTCAATGATGCGGCGCTGATCTTCGAGCCAGAGACGTCGATCGCGCTTGGCTTCGGCTATCGCTGTGGCTTCTTGGGACTTCTGCACATGGACGTCATTCAGGAGCGGCTGGAGCGCGAGTACGGCATGAAGCTCATCACGACGGCGCCTTCCGTCATCTACCACGTCCACAAGACGAACGGGACGATGCTCAAGGTCGACAATCCGTCGAAGTTGCCGCCGCCGACGGAGATCGACTTCATCGAGGAGCCGTTCGTCAAGGCGACGGTCATCGTGCCGAAGGATTATGTCGGCCCCGTCATGGAAGTCTCACAGGAAAAGCGCGGTACATTCGAGAGCATGGACTACCTCGACACGAACCGCGTCATGATCATCTACCACATTCCTTTGAGCGAGATCATCTACGACTACTTCGATCGCTTGAAATCGACGACGCGCGGCTATGCTTCGCTCGACTACGAGCTTGCCGACTATCGTCAGTCGCGCCTCGTGAAACTCGACATCCTCTTGAACGGCGATCCCGTCGATGCATTGTCGACCATCGTCCACGCTGACCGCGCCGCGACGCGCGGCCGCCAGCTCGCGCAGAAGCTCAAGGAGATCATTCCACAGCAGATGTTCGAGATTCCGATCCAGGCGGCCGTCGGCAACAAGATCATCGCGCGAGAGAACGTGCGTGCCATGCGAAAAGACGTGCTTGCCAAGTGCTACGGCGGCGACATATCGAGAAAGCGCAAGCTGCTCGAAAAGCAGAAGGAAGGCAAGAAGCGCATGAAGGCGGTCGGCAGCGTCGAAGTGCCGCAGGAAGCCTTCATGGCGATCTTGAAGATCGACTGATTCCCGCGAGGTTCTGCGCTTCCTTTTATTGTGGGAATTGCCGAGCGAAGGGGAAAGCGAGAATTTGAAAGGAAAAGAGGCGGCAGGATGGGCGATTTCGGCGTGTATGTCCATATTCCCTTCTGCCGCCGCAAGTGCTTTTATTGCGACTTCCCTTCTTATGCAGGAGAAGAGCGATGGATGAGCCGCTACCGAGAAGCCCTGTGCCGCGAGATTGCGGCGCAGGGCTGTTGCTGTCTGCAGGAAGGGGCAGTGCGCACCGTCTATATCGGCGGCGGCACGCCGACGGCGCTTGCGGCGGACGATCTCCTCGCGGTCATCTGTGCTCTGCGCGAGAGCTTTCGACTGACGGGCACGGAAGAGTTCACGGTCGAGGCAAATCCCGGCACGGTCGACGCAAAGCTTCTCGAGCGATTGCGCGAGGCGGGCGTCAATCGTCTGAGCTTCGGCGTGCAGTCGTTTTCCAATGCGCTGCTCAATGCTATCGGGCGCATTCATACGGCATGGGAGGCGGAGGATGCCGTGCGCATGGCGCAGAAGGCGGACTTTCGCGTGAGTCTTGACCTTATGTACGGACTGCCTGGACAGACGCTTGCCGATCTTAAGGATAGTGTGGCGCGAGCCGCTGCGCTTGGCATTGGTCACATCTCCGCCTATGGACTTGCCGTCGAGGACGGCACGCCGTTCGCCCGCATGGAAGAGGCGGGGCAGCTTCATCTGCCGACGGATGACGAGTGCGGCGATATGTACGACTACATCACGGCAGAACTGCCGCGCCTCGGCTATCGTCGCTATGAGATCTCAAATTACGCGAAGGCGGGCGAAGAGAGCCGCCACAACCTCGCCTACTGGCAGGACGTGCCCTACATCGGCCTCGGTGCAGCAGCGCACTCGTATTGGCACGGACGGCGCATGGAGAATGAGCAGGATCTCCGCCGATACATCGCGTGCATCGAAGGAGGCCTGTCGCCTGCGAGGGAAGAAGAGCCTTGCTCGCGCGAAAACCATATTGAAGAATTCGCCTTCCTCGCGCTTCGCACGGCCGACGGGCTGGCTAAAGGTCGCTTTCGCAGCACTTTCGGCTGTGATGTGCACGAGGTCTACGGTGAAGTGATCGCGCGATTGCAGGCGGCGGGGCTTGTTGAAGAAACGGTGGAAAGCATACGGTTGACAGCGCAGGGCATGAAGTTCGGCAACCGCGTCTTTGAAGCATTCTTGTTGGAGAGGGATGAAACTTATGGGGAAGAATAAGTTGGAGCGGAAAAGAGAAAAGGTTCTGATCTTCGGCTTAGACAGCGATTGGATTGCGAAAGAAACGGCTCTTAGAAGGGATTTTGAGATTCTTGCGATTATCGATGAATCATCTGAGAATATTGGAAAACAATACGATGAGATAAGGATCATATCCCCACAGGAAATTACAGGATATGCCTATGACACTATATTGATTACTGTCTATGGCAATATAGCAGCCAAAATTGAAGCTTGTATCACAGCGGGAGGAGATCCTGCTGCCATTCGACTTTGCTACCCGAAGGGGTGCAATGTGTGGAAAAAGCAAGTCATCGAGGAAGAAAATAAAAGATTGATTGCTAATTTTGATCGAGTAAGGTTCTATTTGTTCCATGGCACAGATTTCTATATTTTAGAAGAAATTTTTTTACGAAATTGCTATGGTTTTTTATCGAATATAGATAAAGAAGCGATTGTCATCGACATCGGTATGAATGTAGGATATGCATCCTTGTTTTTTGCGTCTCAGGATTTTGTGAAGAAAGTGTATGCTTATGAACCGTTTCGTGATACCTATATTGATGCCTTAGAGAATTTTTCTATTAATGATACGGAAATACGGGAGAAGATTGTACCACATAATTTTGCACTAAGCAATTATGACGGTGAGATGGAACTGCACTTTGATAGGACGCAGCCAGGCGATATGAATATACTTGAAGATAACATACATCTGGATGGTGCTAAGACAACGGTTTTGGTCAAACGTGCCTCAGAAATGTTGAAAGATATCTTGCAGAAGAATCAAGACAAAATGATTATCGTAAAGATGGATACGGAAGGATCGGAATATGATATTGCTGAGGATTTGGAGAAAGCGGACTTATTTAGATATGTAGATGTTCTGCTTGGGGAGACGCATTTTGACCACGAGCAAGAGTTGTTGGATCGGCTGCAGCGCAGTGGCTTTTTTTGCTTCTCGCCGTATCACGGGCATGGAAATGGTATGGTCTATGCTGTTCGTTATAGGTCCAGAAAAGGTTTAAGGGAAAATGGTTGTAGCTTCGAAGAGCGGAGTAGTTTGGAAAAAGGAGTTTATAATAGGCAAAACTTTTTTGAAAAGAAACCGAAAATATCCATCGTCCTGCCTGTCTATAACGGCGAACGCTACCTTCGAGAATCTCTCGACAGCATTTTGGCGCAGACGATGACGGATTTCGAGCTCATCGCCGTGGACGATTGCTCGACGGATGCGACATCTGTGATCCTTGCCGAATATGCCGTGCGCGATTCGCGTATCCGTATCATACGCAATGGAGAGAATCAGAAACTGCCGCGTTCTCTCAACATTGGCTTTGCTGAAGCGCGAGGTGAATATCTGACATGGACGTCGGATGACAATGTCTATTTGCCGGAAGCTTTCGTACGCATGGCGGATTATCTTGATCGTTTTCCCGATACGATGATGGTGAATGCGTCTGTGGATATGATAGATGAGGAAGGTAATGTAGAGCACAGCGAAGGTGACCGATTCGATGCTGAATTCCTGCTTTCATTTTATGAAAATCGAATTGGAGCGTGCTTTCTCTATCGCAGAACTGTTCTGGAAGAAATTGGCGGCTATGATCCAGAGATGTTTTTGATCGAAGATCACGAATATTGGCTGCGCATCATGCTGCAGTATGGGCGGATCGGGCATATCAAGGAAGTTCTTTATCACTATCGCCAACACGCGAAAAGCTTGACGGCGACACGTAAAAATGAAGTTATCAAACAAGCGTTCAAGGCGCGTCGCAAACATTTACGAGGTATCTTGTCGCATGTGATCGAGTATCGTGCTTTGGCCGTGCTTCTTTTTTGCCATGGATTTGCCACGAATGAATGGCGGGAAGAGGATAAGGCGATTTTTTACGAATATTTGCCGGAGCTTCGTCGTATTGCGTTTCTTACAGGTCAGAAACCTCTTGTTGTTTATGCTGGAGATGAGCAGTATGCTCGCCTCGCTGTGCAGCAAAATGGTGGAAATGTTTCCTTTATCGCTGTGAAAGATAAACCAGAACAAGATGAACAATGGGCGGGTGTTCCTCTGATTGCAGGAGAAGAACTGATGAAACGAAAGGATGCATATGAGGTTACGGTAGCCTCTTCGGTAGCGGATCTCTATGCAGCACTGGAGGATTTGGGGCGCTGGGGCGTGGAGATGTGCGGCATCGTACTGGCTTAAGCCTTTCTTCTATGATTACGATAAATAAGAAAAGAAAGGAGCGATTCCGATGGATATGAGCATAGCGGCGATGTCGGTCAATCTAAGCCAGGCACGCTTCTCGCAGCAGTTCGGCATCTCCGTTATGAAGATGGCGATGGATACGACGGAAGAAGCTGTGGGCGAGATGTTGGAAAGCCTCGACCCTGCGGTCGGCAACAATATTGATATTGCAGTATGAAAAAAGGGCTGTCGCACAAAATGTGCGACAGCCCTTTTTCTGGACTCGATCGGTTGACAGCGCAAGCCTGTGCAAGAGAAAGAAGCGCAAATTACACGCACAAACATCCACTTTGTGGACATTGTGCGTCGCCCTTACAGAAGTCTAGCCAATCGGTCTGCGACCTCTTGGGACTTCATCGTAAAACTTTTTTGCGAAAGACAAAAAAGATGTTGACTTTTTGACTTTTATCGTGTATATTCTAGTCATGGGTTAGCACTCAAGGCGATTGAGTGCTAACAGCATGAACTACACGCACAAACGTCCACTTTGTGGACATTGTGCGCCGCCCTTAATGAAAGTTAGCCAATCGGCCTGCGCCCTTCGGGCTTGGCTTCTTGGACTTTCATAGTAGACCTTATCAGAGGGGGTGTGAAGATGCTTGATGAAAGGAAGCAGCGCATCCTGCAGGCGGTAGTCGATGACTACATCTCGTCGGCGGAGCCTGTCGGCTCGCGCACTGTGGCGCGGCGTCATGATTTCGGCGTTAGTCCGGCGACGATCCGCAACGAGATGGCGGATCTCGAGGATATGGGCTACTTGGAGCATTTGCACACGTCCTCGGGGCGCATCCCTTCGTCGAAAGGGTATCGCCTCTATGTGGACGATCTGCTCTCGCCCGCACCGATTGACGAGCGCGAGAGGGTGTTGATCGACCACTGGTATCGAAAGCGCGTCAAGCGCGTCGAGAGCGTCTTTCAAGAAACGGCGAAGATCGTTTCGCGGCTGACGAAGAATCTCGCGCTCGTCTTGGCACCGCAGTTGGATGAGGCGGCTTTTCGCACGCTGCAGTTCGTGCCGCTGAGCGAAGGGCGCGTCATCGCCGTCTTGATGACGGACGCGGGCTTCGTGGAGAACCGCGTCGTCGAGATGCCGAAGGGGGCGAGTTTCGAGGATTTTCAGCGCATGGCGGAGGTCATCAACCGATGTCTGTCGGGCGAGAAGCTTTCCTCCATCGGCACGGCCGCTTTGAAGCGCATACGCGCCGAAGTCATGGACGAGTCACTTTATCGGGCGGCAATGGAACTGATCTATGAAGCGCTCGACGAGGAGCGCAAGGAGCAGCGGCTCTATCTGGGCGGCACGACAGAGATGCTTGCGCAGCCAGAGTTTCGCGATGTGACGCGCGTGCGTGCGCTCCTCTCACTGCTCGAAGAAGAGAACTTCGTCAAAGACGTTCTGCAGAAGAAATCGCAGGAGGGGCTCGTCGTCACGATCGGCCGTGAGAATGAGTACAGCGGCATCGAGGATTGCAGCATCATTCGCGCGACGTACCACTTGGATGGCGAGTGCTTGGGCACGATCGCCGTCTTAGGGCCGACGCGCATGGAGTACGGCAAGGCGATGGCGCTCTTAGGTTATCTGAACCGCCATATCGCTGCGCTCGTGCAGCCTTTCCGCTGGTAGCGGCATAGCATGAAATACGAGGTGAAGGGAATGCCATCATTCATGAAGGATGAGTTGAAGAAGAAGGACGAGGAAAAGCTCGAAGAGATGAAGCGCGAGATCGACGAGGCGGAATCTGCAGAAGAAGAGGATGCTGCGGAAGAAGCGGCGGATGATGTCCGCGAGGAGACTGCCGAAGGAAGCCGTGAAGGTACCGAGGAGGCAGAAAATGGCGCAGACGATCCTGTGAAGCGTGCGGAAAAGCTTGAAGCCGATCTGGCAGAAAAGGATGCACAGATGCTGCGACTGCGCGCGGACTTCGATAATTTCCGCCGTCGTTCGGCGAAGGAGCGCGAAGAGCTTGCCGCCGTCGTCACGCAGGGCATCCTCACGGATATGCTGCCACTTCTCGACAACTTCGAGCGTGCGCTTTTAGCCGAAGGTTCTGATCTCGACAGCTTCCGCGCAGGCGTTTCCATGATCTACAAGCAGATGCAGGAAGCGCTCGCGAAGAATGGCTTGGAGGTCATCGATACGAAGGACAAGAAGTTCGATCCGAACTTCCATCAGGCAGTCATGCGCGTGCAGGATCCCGAGAAGGAGGACGATACGATCGAGCAGGAACTGCAGAAGGGCTACATGGTAAAGGGGCGCGTCATACGCCCAAGCATGGTGCAGGTCGTTTCAAATTAAGTCAAATAGAGGAAACTCTTTTTATAGATATAAACATTTAGGAGGAATTCATCATGGCAAAAGCAATTGGCATCGATTTAGGTACCACGAACTCCGTCGTCTCCGTCATGGAGGGCGGCAAGCCCGTCGTCATCACGAACCCGGAGGGCAGCCGCCTGACGCCGTCCGTCGTTGGCTTCACGAAGACGGGTGAACGTCTCATCGGGCAGCTCGCCAAGCGCCAGGCTGTATCGAACCCCGACCGCACGATCGCGTCGATCAAGCGTCACATGGGTGAGAAGGACTACAAGGTTTCCATCGACGGCAAGGACTACACGCCGCCTGAGATTTCGGCAATGATCCTGCAGAAACTCAAGGCGGATGCAGAAGCCTACCTCGGCGAGACGGTGACGCAGGCGGTCATCACGGTGCCGGCGTACTTCAACGACAGCCAGCGCCAGGCGACGAAGGACGCGGGCAAGATCGCGGGTCTTGACGTCCTGCGCATCGTCAACGAGCCGACGGCGGCTTCGCTGGCCTATGGTGTCGACAAGGGCGGCGAGCATACGGTTCTCGTCTTTGACTTGGGCGGCGGCACGTTCGACGTCTCGATCCTCGAACTCAGCGAGGGTATGGTCGAGGTCAAGGCGACGAGCGGTGACACGCACTTGGGCGGCGACGACTTCGACCACGCCGTCATGAACTGGATGGTCGAGGAGTTCAAGAAGGAGAATGGCATTGACCTCTCCGCCGACAAGATGAGCGCACAGCGCCTGTTGGAAGCGGCGGAAAAGGCGAAGATCGAGCTTTCGAGCATGATGGAGACGCCGATCAATCTGCCGTTCATCACGGCGGACGCCACGGGTCCGAAGCATCTCGACCTAAAGCTCACGCGTGCCAAGTTTGACGAGCTTACGCATGATCTCGTCGAGCGCACGATGGGGCCGACGCGTCAGGCGATGTCGGATGCGGGTCTTTCGCCTTCGGATATCGACAAGGTGCTTCTCGTCGGCGGTTCGTCGCGCATCCCTGCCGTGCAGGAGGCCATCAAGGGCTACTTCGGCAAGGAACCGGATCGCAGCGTGAACCCGGACGAGTGCGTTTCCATCGGTGCGGCGATTCAGGCCGGCATCATCGTCGGTGAGGTCAAGGATATGCTGCTCCTCGACGTCACGCCGCTCTCTCTGGGCATTGAGACCTTGGGCGGCGTTTCGACGAAGCTCATCGAGCGCAATACGACGATTCCTGTCAGGAAGAGCCAGATCTTCTCGACGGCAGCGGACAACCAGCCGTCGGTTGACATCCACGTCCTGCAGGGCGAGCGCGAGATGGCTGCGGGCAACAAGACGCTCGGACGCTTCGAGCTTTCCGACATCCCGCCGGCACCGCGCGGTGTTCCCCGCATCGAGGTTGCTTTTGACATCGATGCGAACGGCATCGTGCACGTCTCCGCAAAGGATCTCGGCACGGGCAAGGAGCAGAAGATCACGATCCAGTCCGACAGCGGCATGAGCAAGGATGATATCGACCGCATGGTTAAGGAAGCTCAGGCGCATGAGGCCGAGGACAAGAAGCAGAAGGAGACCGTGGAGGTCAGAAACCGTGCTGATTCGGCTGTCTATCAGGCGGAGAAGGCGATCAAGGATCTCGGCGACAAGGTCGACAAGGCGAAGGCGGACGAAGTGCAGGCGGCGGCCGACAAGGTCAAAGAAGCACTGAAGGGCACGGACACAGACGCCATCAAGAAGGCGACGGAAGAGCTGGAAAAGCCGCTCTATGAGATGAGCGCGGCGGCGTACCAGCAGGCGGGAGGCCCTGAGGCTGCAGCAGGCGCGGGTGCAGCTCCTGGTGCAGGTGCGGCGGACGCGGGCGCGAAGAGCGAGGACGACAACGTCGTCGACGCCGAGTACACGGAAGTCAAGGACGACAAGAAATAAGCGCAAGAAGTGACGGAGAGTGTGGAGCGTGGAGTTCATGCTCCGCACTCTTTTGACGATAAAGGACAGGCGCACTGGGCGCTGTGAGGTGTTTATTGTGAGCGAGAAACGAGATTACTATGAGGTGCTCGGCCTCTCCAAAGGCGCTTCGGATGCGGACATCAAGAAGGCGTTCAAGAAGATGGCGCGCAAGTACCATCCCGATTTGAACCGCGACAATCCGAAGGAAGCTGCCGAGAAGTTCAAGGAGGTCAACGAGGCCTATCAAGTCCTCTCCGATCCGCAGAAGAAATCGACGTACGATCAATTCGGCCACGCGGCGTTTGACGGTGCGGGCGGCGGTGCAGGCGGTGCGGGCGGTTTCGGTGGCTTTGGCGGTTTTGGAGGTTTCGGCGGCGGGGGCGGCATGGGCGGCTTCGGCATGGATGACATCATGGACGCCTTCTTCGGCAGCGGCGGCCGCCGTCGCGGGCCGAAAGGCCCTGAGCCGGGCAACGACTTGCGCTATGACTTGGAGATCACCTTCGAGGAAGCGGCATTTGGTAAAGAGGTCGAGCTGACGATTCCGCGCACGGAGAACTGCGATGTGTGCCACGGCACGGGCGCGGCCGAGGGAACGAAGCCCGAGACATGTCCCGACTGCCACGGCACGGGGCAGGTGCAGCAGGCGCAGCGCACGCCGCTCGGCAATTTTATGACTTCTCGTCCGTGCAGTCGCTGCGGCGGCACGGGGCAGGTCGTCAAGAATCCGTGCAAGAAGTGCAAGGGCACGGGTCACACGCGTGTCAGCCGCAAGATCGAGGTCAAGATCCCTGCGGGCATCGACGAGGGGCAGCGCGTGCGC
>ERZ773003.234-NODE-234-length-43312-cov-7.296461_pt1 | contig 43312 bp, 37 predicted proteins | sample MGYA00580668_ERZ773003 | MGnify/ENA primary metagenome ERZ773003 (study PRJEB29015, sample SAMEA2738002) | human oral metagenome | biome: human oral; feature: human-associated habitat; material: dental | place: China | collected 2126 ...
CGCGAGCCGTCCACGGCGAATCCTTCCTCAGCTCAAAGATGGAGCCTGCGTCCAGCCCGAACTGCGTGGGACGGCGCATGTTCCAAACGCCGACGAAGTTCGACGCCGAGGCGGAAGCCGCGAAGATGCGCCCGAGGGAGAAGTCGTCGGATTCGGCGCTTTCTTTGAGCGGCGCGAGAAATTCCTCATCAAGCACCTCGCGTGCGTTCCGCGAGAATGCGGCGTCCGAGAGGAGCGGTGTCGCAAGGCGCAGGCGCAGAGTGCTCGAAAGGAGCGATTCCGTAAGGGGTTCGAGAGGTGCGGGCGCATCGAGCGCGATGCGGCACAGTCCGTACTGCGTGGAGCGCGACTTGCCGATCTGGCTGAGGAAAGCGCCGTCCTCGCAGTCGATGCTCGTCAAAAGCTCTTGAATGTCCGCCGCTTCGCCGACGATTTCGCCGCAGAACGCCTGCCCCGGAAGCAGCGACTCGTAGCTGTAGATGCCGCCCTCCGTGCTCTTGCCTGCGAGACGTTCACCGTCCTCGTCGCGCCTCATGTGGAGCGAGATGTTCTTCGCCGTCTCCACGCGCTCGATCGCCGCGCCGCGCACGATGCCGCAGCCCTTGAGCGGCTTGTAGCCCTTGAGTGCCGTGCCGTCCGACGCTGAGAGGTCGGCGAGGGCGGAGGAAAGCTTGTCCTTTTGCAGCGAGAGCGGCAGGCGCATGGCGCTTTCGCTGCCCTTCGACGGATAGGCGGCGGAGAATTTCAGCGTCCCCGCGAAAAGGCGGCGGAAGGCTTCGGACTCGTGGGCATCTCTGCCGAGGTTCTGCGCCTCGATGAAGCGCGCGGCGATCATGCCGCGCACGATCGCGCCGCTGATGGCGTCGCCCGATTCTGTCAGGATCGCGCCCTGGCTGCCCGCCGTGAGGACGAGCGGCGAAAGCGCCTCGATCGTCAAGGGGATTTTCCGCATCTCTTTCAATCAGCCCACATCCTTTCCGAGCGCTGCCAAGAGAAGTTCCTCGCCGCCCGAAAGCGTGCAGCGAATCTTGCCGAAGCCGCGGTTGCGCTTGAGCCCCGCCGTGCGCAGGTTGGCGCAGGCGAGCGCGAGCGCTTCAGCGTGGCGCGCCTCGCCGCCCGTCAGCGTGATCTCGCCGCAGAAGACGAGGTCGTCGGCGAGCGCGGCCTGCATGTTGTGCAGCGAATTGTCGCGAGCCGTGCCGCTCTCCTTGTCGATCTCCGTCTGGAAGCGCACGGTGGTGTACTCTTCGAGGACGTCGAGCGGCGAGAGCGCCGCCTCGTAACGTGCCATCAGATAGGCGAGATCCGCGCTCAGTTCCTCGTAGCCCTCGGGATGAAGGTCGTGCAGCGAGAGGCGCACGAGAGAGTCTTGACCTTCGCCGTGGCGGAAAAGCTCCGCGACCGTCCGGCGCGTGAGGAAACCGCGTCCCGAAAGCTCCGCCATCTCCGCGACCTCGACGGCGCTCTCATAGAGAAGCCCGCGAAGCCGCTTGGCCGGGAAGAGCGGGATGCCGTACTTGTCATGCACGATGGCGGAGTCGAGCGTTACGTCCGCCTTGCCCGAGGTCAGGGCGAGCGGCGAGAGCGCTTCGATGCGCAGGGTGTAGCGAGCCATCATGACGCCTCCTTTCCATCATGCGCGCTCTTCGGCGGCAAAAATTCCGACAGCTCGATCGCCTCGACAAACGGCGTTCGCATGCGGCCGCCGTGCTCCTGCCAAAGATGCGCGGCGTAGGCCTCCCAGCCCGCAGGATGCGGCAGAGCGTAGCCGTCGTGGCGAATCTGTTCGAGGTATTTTTCTGCCTCGTGCTCCCCGTGCTGCAGGACGGCGCGCAGATCCTTGAGCTTGCCGCTCGGCAGGCTCTCACGCAGGCCTTCGGCAAGCTCGCGCAATCGGGCGAAAGCGTAGTGGGATTCGCCGTCGATGCGGTACGGGCCGAAGTGCAGGCTGCCGAGCGCCGCGCGGTACTCTTGGCGGCGAATCTCGGCGAGCGTCGGCGCCTGCTCGCCGTGCAGACGCAGAAAGTCGAGCCAGCAGCTCGCTTCCTCGCGCAGGCCTTCACGCTCGTTCGCGAGCTTTCTCATGCGCCCTTTTGCCGAGTCGCAAAGCTGCTCGGCGATCTCGTAGCCGCGGAAGAAGGGATAGGCTGTCGGCAGGATCACGACGCCCGCGCATGTGTCGACGCCCTTTTCCAGCAGCGACTTCATGATGAACGCCGTGCAGTCGAAGGCGACCTTCGCCGCGCAGACGAAGGTCATGTCGTCGCCGCCGAGGATCAGCGGGCGCACGGGCAGATAGCGGCGCTTTTCTTCGTCCTTCCTCTGCGCGAGGAAGGGGAATCTGTCCTCTTTCATGGAGAGGACAAGCTCGGCAAAGGCGCGGATCGTCGCCGTGCGGATCTCCTGCGACTTGTTCTTGTAGGCGGAAAGCGTCGTGAGATCGGCGAACTTCTTGCCCATGTTGTTGCCATCGATGTGGACGACGGCGATGTAATTTTCTGTCTCTTTCTGCCCGAGCTTGTCCAATTCGCTCGGAAACACCGCGTTTTCCATGAAACGCGACTTCTCCTCGTCCGTGAGGACGCTCGTGAGCTTCTCCAAAAGCGCCCTCTCCGCTCTGGCCGGCTGCCGTGCGCCGCCCTCAGGAGGCGGCGTCGCGACGCGAAGTTTCGCGGCCTCGCTCTCTGCAATATAGCGCTCGCGGCTCGTATCGTAGGAGGTCGCCGTCTCGTCGGCGCTGTCGGCGGTGAGCGTCAGACCCGTGTAGGGAATCGTCGTCCGAGGAAATGCGGTGTTCTGCTGCTCCTTGAGCTTCAGCACGAGCGCAGTGCGGTTCGCCGTCTCGGACAGCCAACTGCCGTCGGATGCGAGATCGACCATGCCGATGGCGGCTCCCGTCTGCAGCCCCGGGCAGCGCACGAGAAGTTCCTTCGAGAAGCGGCGCACGATCTCCGCCGCCGCCTCGCCTGCATCGGCTCGCAGCAGGATCAGCGCGTTGCCGCCGCCGATGTAGGCGACACGCGCCTTCTGCGGCATCGCCGTCCAGTCGGGCGAGGCGACCTCGCGCCAAGTCGCATCGTCCAGCTCCGCCGTGCCGCATACCTCGCGGATGACGGGAAGCAGCACATCGTCAAAGATGCGGTCGACGAGATAGGAAGCGCCGATCTGCGTCTTGAGACGGCTGCTGGAAAAGATGTACTTCTGAATCGAGCGTGTGTCGAAAAGCAGTGCTTTCAGCTCCATCAAAAAGCCTCCTTTGCGGAATTTATTCACTTTTAATATTCGCCTACTTGAGGAAGATTCCTGCTAAAATGAGAAGAAACATTTCTCCAGTGATAGAAAGCGCGAGAGAAATGAAGATTCGGATTTGACAAAGAGCCAGAGTCATGCTACATTACGGAAAATGAGAAATCGCATTTGAGCCTTTTGTTTCTGCGGCTTCCCGGACACATGTTCACATGTGATCGCATACTGCTTGCAGTATTGAAACGAGTATGCCGTAGAACATCGAGATGGCGTGTAGGTCTCGTCACATATGAACTCATACCGCTTGCGGTATTGAAACTGGTGGGTGGAGGGGGCGGACGGGGTTGGCTGCTTCGTCACATGCGACCTCATACCGCTTGCGGTATTGAAACAAGCCGAAACGACGAACCTCCTCCCAAATGGCTTTCCGTCACATGTGACCTCATACCGCTTGCGGTTTGCCATACAAAAAGAGAGCCGTTCGGCTCTCTTTTTGTATGCCTGCTTCGAAGCAGCCCCATCGCTTCCAATGGTCGCACTTTTTTTGACACGCAGAAGCGTCTCCTCTCGACTAGAATAGACTCAAAGAGTCGCTCACGGGAGTATGCACCTCGTCCTGTATCCGTGCAGGGCATTTTTTATTGCAGCCGAAGCGGCCGGCATTCCTTGTCGCGGTGGCGCGGCTTATAGTATAATGTGACAAAGGTGCAGTTCTATGAGGAAACCGCAGCGTGCATACGGGACTCTGTTTTCCGCAACATTTTCAACAATGCAGACAGACTGACGGAAATACACTTGCGGACGAGATTTTTGAGAGGGAGGGATTCGATGACGAAAAATGTTCATGTGATGGTGGCCTTCGTGAGCCAGTTGACGCAGAAGCCCTCGAACGTCGAATATCGGAGCGTCGATGCAAAAGAGATATTTTCATGCATGCAGACGAACGAGGCTGCCGTTTGCCAGCTGCAGTCTCTGCTGCAGGAGGAAGGCGGCCTTGCGAAGATCATTCTGATCGAGACGGATCAAGCTCGAGAGAGAGTGCAGCGGGATACGGCGGACTGGCTGGCGCTGATGGAGAAATACCGTTCTGAGTCGATGTCCGCCGTCGAGCTTTTGAAGGCGCAGAGCGTGTGCAAATATTCGGAGCTTTCACAGGTATTCGAAGACATCGAATATTCGAAGATGGGCATCGAGGACTCGATGCGCAGCATTGCGGGCATCGCGGAGCGTGTCCGCGCCTTTGCCGAGCGCGTGCGCGAGGAAAAGCCTGAGGCAGAGGTCGTCCTTCATGCCGATATGACGGGCGGCTTTCGCTATGCTGCGCTGATGCTGCTTGTCGTCATGCAGTTGTCGAAGTACATGGGCATCCGCATGGGGCATGTCGTATATTCGGACTTCGTTCGAGGCGGAGAGAGCCGCGTTCATCTGACGGACGACATTCGCCGCATGTTCGACCTCGTCGCGGGTGCGGACGAGTTCCAGAAGTACGGCAGCGTGCAAGCGCTGGAGGAGTATTTCAGCCGCAGTCCGCGTCACAGCGAGGATTTTTCCACGCTCTTTGCCGCCATGCGGCGCTTTTCCGACGCCATACGCATCTGCCGCACGAGCGTCATTGAAGACGAGATGGCCGATCTCGCCGAGAAGATCCGCGCCTTTCGGCAGGCGAAGCCCGTCTCCATCGAGGAGGAAATGTTCTCGCACATCCTCGGCGTCATTGAGAAGGAATACGGCGCCGTCATCAAGAATGCGTCGAGCGAGAAATCGGATCGCCGTCTCGACATCATCGCGTGGTGCGTGCAGAAGAAATTCCTGCAGCAGGCAATGACGCTCTGCACGGAGTGGATTCCGGCAATCTTGGTGGAGAAGAAGATCTGCTATACGGAGGATGAAGAAGTCATCGAGCAATGCCAAGAGCGCGGCGATTCCGGCGCGGGAATGCGGAGCTGGCAGCAGGAGTTCATCAATTCGTATGGCCAGGTGACGGAAAGCAAAGAAGCGAAACCGCCGACGATACCTGTTCCAGAAGGAGATTTCCGCAACGCTTCCTTCAAGGAAATGACGAACCTCCTTCGCACGATACTGAGCAGTGGCGTTCGTACAAGAGTCGAGGACTTGCCGCCAGAGATGAAACAAGGCGTGCAAAGTTTTTTTGCCGCTTACGATGAAATCGCCTCCAAATGGCGGAACTATGACTTGCGGCAGATGGGATTCCGCACGCGCAATGCGGTCATTGATCGCGCCATCGCCATTTTGCGTCCATCGAAGAATAAACGCTTTTTTTATGGGGACATTCTGACGCGTCTGGCAGTCAGATCGAATGAGGATATTTTCACGGCGCTGGGCATAGACGGCAGGAAGTGTGAAGAGGCGTGCGCTGGAAAAGAGCCGCCGTCTAAAAAGAGACGCATCGCGAAGAAGCAGGAATCTCCCGAAGAGAAATGGCTGCGCCGGGAAGCTTGCTATCGCAGGATGCTGTCAGGCCATGGGAAGCTTTTGATGTATACGCAGAAGACGACGGAGGAAGCCGTCGATTTTTTGCGCGGCTTCTATTTCATCCGTCAAGGCCGCAACGATACGAACCACGCTGCTGAAAACGCACCTACGGCTCGCAGAAATCAAGGCGCGTTGGAAAATGATCGGCTGGAAGAAGAGATCGCCTCCTACATCGAAAAACTCAGAAAAGCATAAGGGGGAAGCAGCATGTTCATCAACCATACGAACCATGCCTCGGTGAAGTGGCCGGCGGTGCAGAAAGAGGCGGCGCAAGCCTGGGGCGAGATCGTGGATCTGCCGTTTCCCGACATCAGGGCGGATTGGGATGAGGAGCGTGTCGCACGGCTCGCCGAGGAGATCGCCGCGAAGATCTTGACGAAGAAGCCTCGCGCCGTATTGTGCCAGGGAGAATTCACATACGTCCATCATCTCGTGAACCTCCTGCGTGCGGCGGGCGTGACCGTCCTCGCTGCAGCAAGCCGGAGAGAGGCGGTCGAGGAGCAGGCAGAGGACGGATCGGTGCGAAAGATCAGCCGCTTCGTCTTCACGCGGTTTCGCGAGTATCGGTAAGCTGCCGGGAGAGTCTTTGTCCGTAGGGGACCATCATGGGGGAGGAAGAAATATGCGGCATCATATCATGCTTCTTATGTTGAGCGACGTAAAGACGGATCGCAGCCACCCGGAGCGGGTGTCGATGGTGAAATATGCAGGCGATATTGGCGACTGCGGCGTGACGAACGAGTCAGCGGTGCGTCATCTCCTGCTTTCCAAGGAGGACGGCAGGAACATCTCGCTGGATAAGATGTTCCTTTTTGCAACGAAAAAGGTTCAAGAACCCATCGAGATTGAACAGCCTTCGCCGGATGTCGATCCCAGCGTCACGCATTTCGGCTATTTCAAGAAGCGTCTGACGGATGTTCTGCCTTGTGTTGAGGAGTCGGGATTTATCGAAGTTGTTCCCTATGATGCGAGAATGCCGATTTCCGAAACGAGACGCTTCGTATTGGAAATGGCAGAGCGCATCATGGACTATGCGGAGGTGAAGAAGGCACAGGGCGATACGGTCGTACTTCATGCCGACCTCACGGGCGGGCCGCGCCATGCCGTCATGCTGATGTTCGCCGTCATGCGCCTTTTGCAGTACAACGGCATTGAGATCGGCAAGGTTCTGTACTCAAACATGGGCTTGAAAATCGTGGAAGAGGTGAACGACGTCTACGGCATCTTCGACCTTATCGCGGGCGCGGACGAGTTCGCGCAGTTCGGCAGCGTGTCCGCCATCCTGCGCTACTTCGGCTACGACAAGAAGATTCTCGCAAGGCCACCGCATATTTCCGAGCGTCTGCACCGACTTCTTCTCGCTATGCACGGCTTCGCGGAGGAGATCAAGGTCTGCCACTACGGCGCGTTCGCTCATGCCGTCGAGGAGCTTTCCAAGGCTCTGAAGGAGTTCCGCGAAGGCAGTGAAGCAGACGGCGCGGACATCAACGAGGGCATGATCGCACAGCTCCGCTTCCGTGTCGAGGAGGAATACAGGGAAATTCTCAGCGAGAAGATCGACGATGTTAAACTCCTGCGCTGGTGTGTAAATCACGGCTACCTGCAGCAGGCGCTGACGCTCTTCACCGAGCGCGTGCCCGCGATCCTCACGGAGCGCAAGATCCTGCAGTTCACGGAGGATTTTGCTGCGAAGGTACAGGCCAGTAGGCGGGAGACCGATAAGCGCAGTTGGGTGTTCTACCTTTTCGCCGATTACAAGGACAGCAAAGGCGTGGGGCAGGTAGACGCTTTTCTGGAGAATGCGAAGAAGGCATATCGGCGGATCATGCAGACCATCATGGCGGACGCACTGGACGGCAAGGAGGCGGCATTTTCAGGGGAGGAAGGCTGGGCGGCGCAGCTGCACAGGAGTGTCGCCAAAGAGTCTGCCGTGAAGTCTTGGCCGGAGAGGGCGCATGAAAGCCTTGTTTTGGAAAACGAGGAGGAGGTGCGCCAGATTTATGAGAAACTTCTTGCATGGGGCAGGAATCCGCAGGATTTTCAGGGAAAAGTTCCTGCGGATTCCTTGTGGGACTCCTTGGCAACCGCCTTGTGCGAGAAGCAGATCGACATGTCGGAGGAAACGGATGAGACTGCACGAGAAGCCTTGAAGAAGGAGTGGCACGAGAACTTCTGCACACAGCGATACGGCAAGACAAAGCTCAAAGCGATCGGAAAATTCGTCCGCGGCAACATGAAGGCGAGCACAGCGGATGCGATCTTTTCCAATGTTTCTCTCGTTCCAGGAACGAAGGAGCTGTTTTCCTTTCGCTATTGTCTTGAACAAGGCGGTATTTCCTGCCGCATCCCGCACGAGGATCTCTATGCCCTGCTCGATATCTACTACAAGCTCAAGGCGGAGCGCAACCAGAGCAACCATGCACGCGAGGATAGTGCGCCCGGCGGAGCAGGCGATTTGAAACGGCTCTTTGAAAGAGCATTTCCCCTGCTCGAAAAGCTTTAATCGGAGGGCGGCCATGCGTACAGAGAGCAAGACGAAAAACCGCCGGAAAAGCACCGCCGCCAACCGCTTCATCGGCGATTACGACACCGTGCGGCCTCTCTTGCGCTACATCTCCTACGGCTGCTATCACAAGTCGTTCCTCGTCGAGCGTCTGGGGCAGAGTGCGCGCGCCTATGAGGAGAACATGGCACGTCTGCGCTTCTTCCTTCCCGAGGGAAGCCTCCAATCCTCGCGCCAAGGGCGGCGCGAGGTCTACCGCTTCGAAGGCGATTCCTACCGCATCACCGATGATTTTCTCGCCTACACCTACCGCATCAAGGCGTTGAAGAATACGACCGCCTTCTGCCTCATCGGCTTGCTGCAGATTCTCGGCGCGGCGGAAGAGGCGCTCGATGTGACGACGATCTTCGAGTACGAGCTGATGTCGGGAAAGGCGATCCCAGCGGGCCTGGAGGATCTCAGTCGCAGGACGGTGCAGCGCTATCTGCAAGATCTCGAAGAGCAGGGCCTCGTCTGCAAGGCGGAGGAAAACGGGCGTTTCCTCTATCGCCTAGCGGACGACCCTCTGGCGCCGCTCTCGCCCGAAGAGGCGGCTTCGCTCTGCCGCGCCGCTTCGTTCTATCGCGCCGTAACGCAGTTTTCCCTGCCCGGCTGCTTCCTGGAGGACGCTCTGCGGCGCGACGGGCAGGAAAAAGAGGCAAAACCTCTCTCTCAGTTCAAGTATAGGGCGACGGCGCACCTTCTCGACGACGAGGTGGTCTTTCAATGTCTGACATGCTTGGAGGAGCGGCGCGAGATGACGTTCGTTTACGGCAGGGAAAGACGCAAGCTGCGCGTCGTGCCGCTTCGCCTCGTCAGCGATATGTATGCGGGACGCCGCTATGTGCTCGCAACTCGTCTGCCCGCGAAATGCGGCAGGCGCGCGCAGGGCAGTCAGATGTTTCGTCTCGACCTCATGCAGAAGGTGCGCACGGGCAGGGTGTGGACGGGCGCTCTGCCGAAGATCGCCGTGAAGGAGCCTGAACTTTGCATCGACTTCTTCCCGAAGGGGGAGACGGCGAGCGCGATGGTGAAGGGACGCATCCTCGCGCGATTTTCCGAAGCGGTGCTCGAAGAGGCGGACAGGCGGCTCAGCGTGCGGCTCAAGATCGCGGATGCACGCAGCCTCCTGCCGTGGCTGCGCACCTTCTGGCCGCTCGCGCACGTCTCGCTGCCGCAGTCGCCGCACCTTGCGGAGAGACTCAAAGAGGATTTGGAGGAGGCTCTGGAAAATTATGGCGAACACCCCACTCTTTCATGAGCTTCATTCGGTGCTCTTTCATTCGCTCGTCGGTGTCATCAATGAGATTCACGCGGGGGAGAAGCTGACGCGCAAGGATGTCTTGCGCCGCCTGCAGCCGCTCGATCCCGTGGACACTTCGCGACATGAGGAACTCATCGAGACGATGTTCTCCTTCTCGCCGAACGGCGAAGCGGAGCTTTTTCTGGAAAAGCCTGTGCGTCTGCCGCCGACAAAGGCCGAACTTCGCTGGCTCAAGACCATGCTCGAAGACGAAAGTGCCGCCTTTCTCGTGGCGGACGAACTGCGTGGGAAACTGCTCTCGCGCCTTGCTGAAGTTCGCGCCTATCCGCAGGAGGTCTGGCGCATCCTGCGCGGCAGGGGTGATGACGTGCGCCTCGTGAGAAAGCCTCTCGGCGAATTTTGGCGCGCGCTTGCAGGAGGGCGCATGATCTTCTGCCGCAACGTCGATGCAAAGGGCGTGCGCCATGAGAGCAAGGCCGCGCCGTGCCGCCTCGAATACGATGCCGAGGAGACCCGATGCCGTGCCATCGTCTGGCTCGTGGACGAGGGGCGAGCCGTCAAGATGAACTTCTCGCGCATCGAGGAGATTCGAGTGTTGGAAGAGCCTGTGCCGCGCGATGTGGAAGAGAAATTCTGCGCCTTCCTCGCGGCGAGGCGGCGCTCCGTGACCTTGCGCCTCGCGCCGAAGAACAACGCCGTCGAGCGTGCATTCTGCCTCTTCGCGCCCTACGACAAGGAAGCGGCTTTCGACGAGGAGAGCGGCGTCTACACGCTCACGGTTTTCTACTACGACTTCGATGAGCAGGAAATGATCGAGCAGATTCTCTCGCTCGGCTTCGCCGCTGTCGTCCTCGCACCCGAGAAGATGCGCCAAGAGATCATCGAGATTCTGCGAAACGAATGCTCAGAATGATTTTTTGCACAAGATTCCGATTTGACAAAGGGCCTAAATCATGGTACATTACGGGAAATGGAGAACCTCTCAGAGGCGAAAAAACGGGGCAGGTTTTCCGATTTTCCTCGAATCGCCGCAAGCCTTGCTATATAAGGCTTGGCGGGGCATTACATACTCAATAGGTATGTGATAACAGCCGAAAAAATACAAGCACATGTTCGGATTCGAGGAGGTTTTCCAAAACCATGATTTGAGCCTTCTGTTTCTGCGGCCTCCCAGACACAGACAGGGTCGCATGTGACTTCATACCGCTTGCGGTATTGAAACGCCCCTCTCCCTGCTGAATCAGTTTTCCAGTCTCAAGTCGCATGTGACCTCATATCGCTTGCGGTATTGAAACCGGCGTATATGGCATTGGAATTGGCACACGAAAAAAACGGGTCACATGTGACCTCATACCGCTTGCGGTATTGAAACTACGTCTTGCCGCGCTTTCGGATTCTGATTTTGCACGGCACATGTGACCTTATACCGCTTGCGGTTTGATACACAAAAAGAGAGCCGAACGGCTCTCTTTTTTGTGGCTGCTTTGAAGCGTTGTTCGCTCTTTCCTATCCGCACTTTTTTTGACACGCACGGTCGCTTGCTTTCGCTTATACTGTTCTTACAGACGAAACATTACGAAATCGAAAGGAGCGATCCTCATGCGTTTTTCTGAAGTTCTTGAAGTTTTCCGCCCTGCCCTCGATCTTGCCCTTGCTGAACTTCCTTCTGGTGCCGCTTCCGCAGCGCGCTGGATGATGGAGGATGAGGAACTGCACCGTTTGGGCGGAGCGGTCATGGGACATGTCGCTCAGGCGGTGCTGCGCCGCATGGATCCAGAAGCGATGCGAGCCTGGGAGGAGGTTCGCGCCGCGATGGCAGATTCTGTGGCGGGGGGCGATGAGCAGCGTTCGTGGGGCTGATGAACGCTTCCATATACGCATTTTTTGGTTTGCTATGTTGTCTGGAATGTGTGTATGATGCGCGAAGCGCGATTCCCCGAAGCTTTTTGCCCGATGCCGATGATGTTCCAGAGATTCATGAAGATCCGACGCCTTTTCGAGGGAACCGCCGTGCATATCGCCGCCCCTCTCATACGTCCCCAAGCAAAACAGCCCTGCGGCACAAGCCGCAGGGCTGTTTTCTCCCCGTCCGTCAAAAGAACGTCGCCGCCACGAAGTTCGTGAGGTTCGCCAAAGGCTCGGGATAGACGCCGAGGGCGAGCGTCAGGGCGACGCTCACGAGGACGCAGGCGCGAAGTGCGCCGGAAACCTTTACGGGTTCTTTCGGGCCTTCGCCGAGGTACATCGCCTTGACGACGAGCAAGTAGTAGTAGACAGAGATCATCGACATGATGAAGCCGACGAAGGCGAGCCACAGGCCGCCCTGATCGACGACCGCCGTGAAGAGGTAGAGCTTCCCGGCAAATCCCGCCGTCGGCGGGATGCCCGCCATCGAGAGCAGCGAGATCGTCATGACGGCGGCGAGGACGGGCGCAGTTCTCGCGAGTCCCGCGACGTTCGCCATGTCGGGCTTGCCGCGCTGCGCCTCGACGGCGGTCAGCACGGCGAAAGCGCCGATGTTCGCAAAGGCGTAGAGAGCGAGGTAGAAGAGCAGCGCCTTCATGCCCGCCGCATCCGCCGCGACGACGCCGACGAGCATGTAGCCGACCTGCGCGATGGAAGAATATGCGAGCATGCGCTTCACGTCGTCCTGCACGATCGCCATGACGTTGCCGCCGACCATCGAGACGGCGGCGAGAATGGCCAAAAGCGAGAGCCACATGCCGCCCAACGGCGGGAATACCGCCAAGACAAGGCGCAGGAGCACGGCGAAAGCCGCCGCCTTCGACCCCATGGCGAGGAGCGCGGCGACAGGCGCGGGCGCGCCCTCGTAGACGTCGGGCGCCCACATGTGGAACGGTATCATCGACAGCTTGAAGAAGATGCCAGCAAAGACGAGCGCCATGCCGACGATGCCGAGCGGCGTGAAGAGCTGCGGGCTGCTCACGACCGCCGCAAAGCGCAGGCTGCCCGCCGCGCCGTAGATGAAGCTGACGCCGAAGAAGAGGATCGCGGACGCCGCCGCGCCCAAGACGAGGTACTTGATCGCCGCCTCGCTCGAAAGCGCATCGCGCTGGCGGAGTCCGACGAACACATAGAAGGAGATCGTCATAAGCTCCAGCCCGATGTAGAGCGTGAGGAAGTCGTTCGCCGAAGCCATGACGCACATGCCGAGCACGGCGAAGACGAGGATCGCGTAGAACTCCGCACGAGAGCGCAGAAGCCTTTCGACATAGTCGCTCGAAAAGAGCACGACGAGCGCTGCGCTCAAAATGAAGAGCTGCTTGAAGAAGACGGCGTAATTGTCCACGACGTAAAGCCCCGCGTAGAAGGACGCCGCCTCGCCGCCCCGATAAAAGGAAAAGCCGTAGGCGAAGAGCGCGAGAAGCGCGACGACCGAGATCGCCGCGAGACTCGTGCGCGATTCCTTCTTCGGCAGCAGCACGCCCATCGCCAAGAAGAGCAGGGCGAGCGCAAGAAGACCAAGCTCCATGCCGATTGCTGAAAAATCCATGCTCAGTCCCCCCCTAAAAAGAAGCCGATCCGGCTCAACTGGTCAAGCATTGGCTGCAAAGGTTCCGTCCCCGTCGAAATCAGCCCCAGGAGGAGATGCGGGAACACGCCGAAGCCCACGAGAGCGACGCCCAAGAGCACGAGCGGCACAAGCTCCGCGCCGCGCATGTCGCGGTACGCGTCGAACTTCTTGTCCGCCGGGCCGAAGAGCACCTTGGCGAGAAGCCGCAGCACATAGAGCGCCGTGAAGATGATGCCGGCGATGGCGAGCACCGCGAGAATCGGGAACTCGGCGAATACGCCGACGAAGATTGTGAACTCCGGCACGAAGCCGATGAGTCCCGGCAGTCCCAAGGACGCCATGCCCGCGAGCATGAAGCCCGTCGCAAGGCGCGGCATCTGGTAGGCAAGCCCCTTGAGATCGTCAACCGTGCGAAGATGCGTCTTTTCGTAGATGAAGCCGATCATCGCGAAGAAGAGCGCGCTCATCACGCCGTGCGCCACCATGTTGGCAACCGCGCCCGAGACGCTGACGACATTCAATGCCGCGAAGCCCAAGAGCACATAGCCCATGTGCGACACGGACGAGTAGCCGACGACGTACTTTAAATCCTTCTGCACGAGCGCGATGTAAGCGGCATAGAGCACGTTGCACATCGCGAGGAACGCGATCAAGGGCGCCCAGAACTTCGCGCCCAAAGGCAGCACGAGAAGCCCGATGCGGATGAGGCCGTAGCCGCCGATCTTCTTCAGAACGCCCGCATGAATCATCGACACCGCCGTCGGTGCGCCCGCGTAGCCGTCGGGCGACCAGCTGTGGAACGGGAACATGGAAAGCAGCGAGCCAAAGCCGATGAGGAGCAGGAGGAATGCGCCGATCTGGAAGCCCGGGCTGAAGTTTCCTCCTTGCGCCGCGAGCGCGAGCATCTGCATGTCGAACGTGCGGCTTCCTGCGGGGAACGCCGTGAGGTAGAGCCAGACGACGCCGACGAGCAGGAATGCCGAGCCGAGCAGCAGGTAGATCGTGAGCTTCATGCCCGCGTATTCCTTCGTCACGCGCTTCGTCGAGCCGAAAAGAATGACGAGGATGTAGATCGGAATGACAACGACCTCGTAGCACAAGAGGAAGATGAAAAGATCGTTGGCGACGAAGGTGCCTGTGACGCCTGCGATCAAGATGAGCAGCAGGATGAAGAACTCCTTCGAGCGCTCCTCGACATGCCACGAGGAAAAGACCGCCGACACGCCGATCAGCTCCGTCAAGAGGAGCAGCGGCAAGGAGATGCCGTCGACGCCGAGCGCGTAGGAAACGCCGAGATCGGTAATCCACGGCACGCGCTCCGTATACTGCATGCCGCCCGCCGCGAGGTCATAGCCGAAGTACGCCCAAACGGAAAGAGCGAACGAGAACGCCATGGCGGCAGCCGCCACGATGCGGATGGCGGAGCGCGACTCGCGGTTCAAGAAGCAAAGGAGAAGCGCCGCCGCCAAGGGCGTGAGCAGGATGACCGACAAAACGGGAAAGTCCATCAGAAGCCACCTCCCACGAAAGCTGTGCCGCCCGCACAGTAAACACCCAGAAGCGCGAGCAGGACAGCGCCGACGATGACGACCGTCGCATAGAACTGCGTCTGCCCCGTCTCAAAGAAGGAGAGAACGCCGCTCAAGAGGCGTACAAAAAGCGCGAGAAGGTTCACGATGCCGTCGACGATGTAGATGTCGATCCAGTAGAAGACCCTGCCGCAGCCGTCGACGAAGACCTTGCGAAGCCCCGCATAAATCTCGTCGATGTAGTATTTGTGATAGCTGAGCGTGTAGAAAATGCCGAGCCGTTCTGCGATTGCATCGGCAGAAACGACCTTCTTCACATAGACGAGGTAGGCGATGGCGAGCGCGAGGAGCGTCAAAGCGGTCGATACGCCGGCGACCGTCGGATCGATCGCGCCCTCGTGCGCGTGCCCAAAGTAGACCCACGAGCCGAAGCCCCACGCATGACCCAGAAAGCCGCTGACGACGGCGAGCGCCGCGAGAACGAGGAGCGGCAAGCGCATCCACCAGCCCGCTTCGTGCGCGTGGTACGCCGTGCCCGTGCGGCAGTCGCCGAGGAAGGCGACGAAGAGCAGCCGCGCCATGTAGAGCGCCGTCATGAAAGCTGTGACGGTCGCGAGGACGTAGAGCGGCGTCGAGACTTCCGCCGCCGCAAAGAGGATCTCGTCCTTCGAGAAGAAGCCCGCGAAAGGCGGCAGTCCCGCGATCGCGAGAACGCCGATCGTCATCACGGCGAATGTCCACGGCATCTTCTTCCAAAGCCCGCCCATGCGGAAGATGTCCGCCTCGTCGGCGAGCGCGTGCATGACGGCGCCCGCCGAGAGGAACAGGAGCGCCTTGAAGAAGGCGTGCGTCATGAGATGGAACATCGAGGCCGTCAGCGAGCCGACGCCGAGCGCGAGCATCATGTAGCCGAGCTGGCTGACCGTCGAATAGGCGAGGATGCGCTTGATCTCGCGCTGCGTCAAGGCGATGCTCGCGGCGAAGATCGCCGTGAAACCGCCGACCCAGGCGATCAAATCCATGAGGAAGGGCGACGCCGCGAAGATGAAGTAGGAACGCGCGACGAGGTAGACGCCCGCGACGACCATCGTCGCCGCATGAATGAGCGCGGAGACGGGCGTCGGGCCTTCCATCGCGTCGGGCAGCCAGACGTGCAGCGGGAATTGGCCCGATTTTCCAATCGGCCCGATGAAGAGGAGGAAGCCCGCGACGGTCAAGAATACCGTGCCGAGCGTCAAGACCTCAAGCGGCACGAGCATGCGCAGGTTCAGAAAGTCGAGCGTGCCGAAGTGAATCTGCAAGAGCAGGATGCCGAGGAGCAGGCCGAAGTCGCCGACGCGCGTCGTGATGAACGCCTTCTTCGCGGCCTCCCGCGCCGATACGCGCTGATAGTAGAAACCGATCAGAAGGTACGAACAGAGTCCGACGCCCTCCCAGAAGACGTAGAGCTGCAGGAAGTTCGACGCGAGCACGAGCCCGAGCATCGACGCGACGAAGAGCGAGATGAACGAGAAGAAGCGTCCCATGCCGGGATCGTCCTTCATGTAGCCAACGGAATAGATGGCGACACAAAGCGATACCGTCGTGACGACGAAGAGCATCATCGCCGTGATGGGATCGACGAGAACGCCCATCTCCAGGACAAGACTGCCTACCGTCATCCAAGCGGTCTTCGCGACATACGGCGCTTCTACCGTGATCGGCGTGGAGAGAACCTCGGCGATCACGCCGCCCGAGAGCGCGAAGCTCGCGGCGATTGCGGTGACGACGAGCGCCGCCGCAAGGCGCCCCAGGGCGCGCAGAAAGCCCGCGAGGACGAAGGCGACTCCCGGCAGGAGCGGTATGAGCCACGCATGGTGCAGGGCGAAAGAGGAAAACATCATGCCACCCCCTAGCCTTTCATGCGCTGCAGCGCATCGAGTGAAATCGTATGACTGTCATGGTAGATGCGGAACGCGAGCGCAAGCCCCACGGCGATTTCCGCCGCACCGACCATCAGAGAGAAGATGGCCAGAAGCTGCCCTTCGAGCGCATCGACCGGCAGGAAGCGATTGAAGGCGACGAGATTGAGATTCGCCGCGTTCAGCATCAGCTCGATGCTCATGAGCACGACGATGAGGTTTCTCTTTTGGATGAGGCCAAAGAGGCCGATGGAAAAGAGGATTGCCGCCAGTATGAGATAATGCAGGAGTCCTACGCTCATTGTCCTTCCTCCTTTGCCAAAACAATCGCGCCGACGAGAGCCGCCAGAAGGAGCGTCGCCGCCAGCTCGAACGTCATCACATACTCGCCGAGCATGAGGTCGGCAAGCTTTTCAATCGAGTTGCCGACAGGCGCTTCCATGACCTCCGCGAACGGCGTCACATAGACCGCCGAGAATACGACGGCGAAGAAGAGAGCGGCAGCGACGGGCGCGGCGAACCATCGCGCGTTGTCGGGACTCGTCTCCTCGCCCGGCGCATGGCGCGTGAGCATGACGCCCAAGACGATGAGCACGGCGACGCCGCCCGCGTAGATCATGAGCTGCGCCGCACCGAGAAAGTCCGCGCCGAGCTGGAAGTAGAGGCACGCGACGCCGATAAACGTGACGGTCAGGAGGAGCGCCGCATGGACGAGCTTCTTCGCGAGCACCACGCCGAGTGCGCCCGCGAGCGTGACGGCCGCCAAGAGATAAAAGGCGCCTGCATTCAGGAAATCACTCATGCGGCTCGCCCCCCTCCTTCTTTTTCTCCCTTTCTTCCGCCACCGCATCGTACTTCAAATCCTCCTTGAAGTACGTCGCAATCGTAAAATTCTTGTCCCAAGTAATCGCCTGCGTCGGGCAGACCTCGACGCATATACCGCAATAGATGCAGCGTCCGATGTCGTGCCAGTACTCCGCCATGTGGCGCTTCTTCGCCTCGTCCGTCACGATATGAAGGTCGAGCGCCTTGTTCGGACAGCTCGTCGCACATAGACGGCACGAGATGCACTTTTCCGTCTCCATCGCCAGATGTCCGCCGCGAAAGCGCTCGGTCATCGGAATCTTTTCCTCGGGATAGGAAACGGTCTCCTTCTTGCCCCAGAAGTGACCCCAAGTCACGTCGAGGCCCTTGATCAATCCTTTGCCCCACAAAGTTCCTCACTCCTTTCGCCGAAACGCTTCCTAAAACATCTGCCAAAGCATCATGCCGACGCCCGTCAAGAGGACGTTGAGCATCGCCGCAGGCAGGAGGAGCTTCCAGCCGAAAGCGATCTGATGGTCGATGCGAAAGCGCGGGAACGTCCAGCCGACCCATTGGAAGATGACGACCATGAGAACCGCCTTGAGGAAGAACCAGAAGATGCCCGGCAGAAAAGCCGGCCCCTGCCAGCCGCCCAAGAAGAGCGTCGTCACGAGAATCGCGATGGAAAGGAGGTTCGCGAACTCCGCGAGAAAGAAGAGAGCCCAGCGCATGCCGCTGTACTCCGTGAAGGGACCGGCGATGATCTCCGACTCGCCCTCAAGGATGTTGAACGGCGGACGATTGCTCTCCGCGATCATGCAGATGAAGACGATGAGGAACGCGAGCGGCTGTTTGAAGATGTACCAGCAGTCCGCCTGCGCCTCGACGATGCGGCTCATATCGAGAGAGCCCGTGAGCATGACGACGCCCATGAGCGCGAAGCCGAGCGGCAGTTCGTACGTCAGAAGCTGCGCGACGGCACGCATCGAGCCAATGAGGCCATACTTGCTGTTCGACGCGAAGCCGCCCATGAAGAACGGCAGAACCGCCTGCGCCGAGATGGCGAGCAGTAGGAACAGCCCGATGTTCACATCGGCGAAGACGACGCCCGCATCAAACGGATAGAAAGCATAAATCAAGGCTGCCGGCACGAAGACGAGGATCGGCGACAGACTCCAGACGATGCGGTCAGCGCCGTCCGGCATGATGTCCTCCTTGCTGAGGAGCTTCATGGCGTCCGCCACGGGCTGCAGGAGTCCTCCCGGCCCCACGCGGTTCGGCCCAAAGCGCACCTGGATGAAGGCGCAGACCTTGCGCTCGCCGAAGGTGAATACGAGAGCCGCTGTCATGACGATTGCAAGAAGGACGGCGATGCCGAGAAGCGTCATGACGACCTCGGCGAGGAAAGCGTCGCCGAGCGCCCCCGTCAGGAAGAGCCGCAGTTCGTTGATATAGGAATAGACGATGCCCGTTTCCATCTTTGCACCCCCTAGCAGTCGACCTCGCCCATCAGCGGGTCGAGCGTCGAATAGACGACAACGGAGTCGGCGATCAGCGTGCCGCGGCACAGGGAATCGAGCGCCTGCAAGTTCACGAAGGACGGCCGGCGGATATGTACGCGGTAAGGCTTCGCCGTGCCGTCGCTCACGATGTAGAAGCCCAGCTCGCCGCGCGTGTTCTCGACGCGGTGGTAGACCGATCCTTTCGGCGGGCGAAGCTGCGGCGACACTTTCTTCTTGAACTCCCCTGCAGGCATATCCTTCAAGGCTTGGCGGATGATCTTCGCGCTCTCGCCCATCTCCTTGAGACGCACCTCATAGCGATCCCAATCGTCGCCGATCGTGCCGACGGGCACCTCGAAGTCGAGATGGTCATAGACACAGTACGGTTCGACGCGTCGGATGTCGTAGGCGACGCCCGTCGCACGCAGGTTCGCACCCGACAGCGACAAGGACTTCGCCTCCTCCGCCGTCATCGGCGAGACGCCCTTCATGCGCGCATAGAAGATTTCGTTGCCCGTGATGAGATTGTCGTATTCTTCGAGCATTTCGGGCACATAGTCGAGAAATTCCAACGTCTTCTTGATGAATTCGTCCGTCGCATCATAGGAGACGCCACCCAAGCGGATGTAGCTCGTCGACATGCGTGCACCGCAGAGGAGATCGAAGAGGTCGAGCACCTTCTCGCGGTCGCGGAAGGCGTAGATGAAGGCCGTCGCCGCGCCGAGATCATTGAGAAGCGTGCCGATGAAGACGAGATGACTCGCGATGCGGTTCAATTCCGCCGCGATGACGCGCAGATACTCGGCGCGAAGCGGCACGCGGATGCCCGCGAGCTTCTCCACCGCCGTACACCATGCGAGGTTGTTGTTCATCGCCGAAACGTAGTCGAGCTTGTCCGTATAGGGAAGGCTCTGCGCATACGTGCGCGACTCCATGAGCTTTTCAATGCCGCGATGGATGTAGCCGACAATCGGCTTCGCGCGCTCGATGCGCTCGCCCGAAAGCTCGAGTTCGACTTGCAGCACGCCGTGCGTGCTCGGGTGCTGCGGCCCCATATTTAGGATGTAGGTGCTTTTTCCAGCCATACGAGCTTTCCTCCCTCCAATTTCGGCACAGGCGCGACGAAATCCTTGCGCAGAGGATGCGCGGGATAATTGTCCGGCATGAGAATTCTTCGAAGATCGGGATGACCCAAGAACTCCACGCCCATGAGGTCGTAGACCTCGCGCTCCTCGAACTCCGCCCCCGGGTACAGCGATGTCGCCGACTCGATGACGGGCGCGGCAGAGTCGAGCGCGACTTTCATCTCGAGTTTTACATTCTCTTCCATATTGTAGAGATGGTAGACCATCTCGATATGATCTTTCCAGTCGACCGCCGTGAGATTGCCGAGGCGGTCGAAGCCTTCCTTCTCCTTGAGAGCACGCAGTACGGCAGGAAAGTCCGCCGCCGTGACGATGAGCGCAGGCTCCTCCGCCTCGGCGTCGAACGTCGCTTTGGGGAAGATCTCGACGAGCTTTGCCAGTCGCTCCTTGGAAAAATACCGCGTCCTCATCGCGCTTCACCTCCCGCCCGCTTCGCAAGATCGGGATGCTGAATCTTATCGCGCAGCTTCATCATCGCGTCGATCAGAGCCTCGGGGCGCGGCGGGCAGCCCGGCAGATAGATGTCTACAGGAAGCACTTCATCGAGGCACTTGACCGTCGAGTAGGTATCTGTGAAAGGCCCGCCATTAAGGTTGCAGTTGCCCATCGCGATGACGTACTTCGGCTCGGGCATCTCCTCGTAGAGACGGATGAGAGCCGGCGCCATCTTCCACGACAGCGTGCCCGCGACGATCAGGAGATCGGCCTGGCGCGGACAGGCGCGGAAGACCTCGTAGCCGAAGCGCGCGAGGTCGAAGCGCGCCGCCGCCGTCGCCATCATCTCGATGCCGCAGCACGCAAGCCCCGAGGCCAGCGGCCAGATCGAGCGCGAGCGCGCCCACTTGAAAATCGCATCGACCGAAGTCACGATCACATTCTCCCGGAGCGCGGCAGGAACGACGTCCACTACTTCCATGCGAGATCCCCCTTCCTCCATGCATACCAAAGACCAAGTGCCAAGATTCCAAGAAAGACAAACATTTCCAAAAATGCGAAAAGTCCGAGCCGATTGAACGACACCGCCCACGGATAGAGAAACACCGCCTCGACGTCGAAGAGGAGGAACGCGAGCGCGTAGCGGAAGTAGCCGACGTGGTACTGCACATCGCTCGATCCGACCGTATCGACGCCGCACTCATACGGCTTCTGCTTCTCCGGCGTCGGCTGGCGCGGCTGCAAGATGCGCGCGGGCGCGAGAACTAGGAAGGGAAAAATAAGCACCACGACGAAAAAGAGTCCGAGTCCGCCAAATTCTCCCATAGAAACTCCCCCTTTTTATTGATAAATATTGGTTATATCATAATGGCTCGTGATAACTATTAGTATAGGATTTATGAGGAATATTGTCAAGAGAAGCATTACGGCGATTCTTCCTTCGCCGTCTCTTTATCCTCTCCCTCCTGGCTGGCATAGCCAATTACATAAGAAAACGGCTCAATGAGAGGAACGACAGCAACGAGCCTGGGCGCTGGGCCCTGCCTTATAGGAATAGAAAAGCCCCCGACTCCAACTCGGGGGCTTTTCATGTACCGATGGTGACACGACTTACATTTGCTACGTATAGACAGCATATTCACACCGCTATGCGCAAGATGCCTCACACGCTTCCTTCTCCTCCATGCCCCATACGCATCATCTCCAACACCTCGCCGAGCCTTCTCGCCACATCCTGCGCTTCGATCGCCTTCATGCAGGCGTTCGTGCCCGAGGGACAACGCGTCTTGCAGCAGGGGGCGCACGGGTACGGCGACTCGATGAAGATGTTGCGTCCGTGCAGAGGGCCGTAGATCGTCGGACGCGTCGGCCCCCAGAGGCTCAGCGTCGGCAGACCGACGGCGGCGGCGATGTGCAGAGGGCCGGTGTCGGGGCATAGGAGGAGCGTCGCTTCTTTCATCAGCGCCGCCGTCTCAAGGAGGCTCGTCTCACCCGCGACGGAGACAGCTTTGCCGCGCCATGACGCTTCGAGCGTCTTGATCGCTTCATCTATGACGGGGCGATCGGCGCCGCTTCCCAAAAAGACGATCTGCACATCTTCCGGAAGAGCGGCGAGCGCGGCGCAGAAGCGCTCGGGCGGCCATTCCTTGCTCTGCCACGTCGTGCAAAGGCTCACGAGCAAGATCGGGCGATCGGGCGCGATGGCGCGTGCGGCGAAAAAGGGCGCGGCAAAGCCCGCGAGCGCAGCAGGAAGCTGAAGCGCGATGCGCGTTTCCTCATGCACGATGCCGAGCGGCGCAAGGGAAGCGAGGTAGCGGCGCACCTTGTGCGGCTCCGCCATCTTCGGCGCCTTCTCCGTCATGAAAAAGCCCGCGCCCTCGTGACGCTCGCGCACGCCGATGCGGCGCGGCGCACCCGAAAGACGCGCGAGAATGCCCGTCAAGAGGAGATCCTGCACGTCGAGCGCGACATCAAAGCGGCGCGGCGCGAGAAGCGCGCGAGCCTCACGGAGCAGGCGAAAAGCCTCCAGAAAGCGCCCGTGCGCCACGGCGCGGTCGAAGGGCCTTCTATCCCAGACGAGCAATTCGTCGATCTCGGGGCATGCGGCGAGAAGTTCGTCGGCGGGCGGGCTCGCGAGCCACGCGATATGCGCCGCAGGCAGCGCACGGCGAAGCGCCCGCGCGACGGGCGTCGCATGAAGCACGTCGCCGATGGCGCTCAAGCGTATGATGAGGATGCGTGCGCGGGATAGATCCATGATGTTCCTCCTGCCTCGCTGAACATACGTTCAAAGAAGTCTGCGACAAAGTTTACGGCGGCGATTGCGTCTGCTATAATGAAAAGATATGATAAGCCGCTGCAGCGGATGTACGGCGGCTTCCTTACATTCTTTAATAAACCATTCTCGTTTTCTATATTACCATGAAACCCCAAGAGGTCAAGCCCAAAGGGCGCAGACCGATTGGCCAGGCTTCTGTAAGGGCGGCGCACAATGTCCACAGAGTGGACGTTTGTGCGTGTAGCTTGCCGTAGACGTGCGCCGTGCGCAAAGGAGAGATCGCCTTGCTCAAAGACTCTGCCATACATGAGCTGTCCAACGATATGTCATACCGCAAGGGCTGCCGCTACTTCAAGGACGGGCGCGTGGCGAAGCTCCTGCGCCGTCCCGGCACCTCCATCTACGTCGCAACCGTCGAAGGCTCGGAGGACTACGAGGTGCGCGTGCGCCTCGACAAGGCGGGCGAGAAGATCGAGGCCTACGACTGCACATGCCCCGCCGCCGCCCTCTACAACGGCGCCTGCAAACATGTCGTCGCACTCTTAAAGGTCATACAGGCAGGTCAGTTCGAAGAAGAAGGCGATGGCACTGCCGCGCCCGTGCCGTACCAAAAACCCACAGGACGCATCTTCGACTGCTTCGCACGCGCCAAGAAGCACGCGCACCTGAACGCACCGAAGAAACTTCTGCCCGCCGCTCTTCGCGAGACGCCCATCTTCCTTGAGCCGCACTTCTTCTTCGAGCGCCACTACGGCCGCTCCAACTGCTGGCTGGAGTTTCGCATCGGGCGCGAGCGGCTCTACGTCATGCGCAGCATGCAGGAATTCATGCGCTCCTTCCTCGCCGGCACACCCATCGAATTCGGCAAGAAACTGACCGTCGACCCGCAGACGGCGGCCTTCGCGCCCGGCATCTCGACGATGCTCTGGCACTTCCTGCTCGACCTCTGGAAAGATGAAGTGAGCAGCCTCTACTACGGCGGCGCATACGGCGCTCGCCTGAGCGGAACCATCTTCGAAGGCAAGGCGGTCAAGCTCACGCCGAGCGCACTCGTGCGCTTTCTCTCGCTCATGCAGGAAGCCGATGCTCCCTTTCAAGCGAGGACGGGCGTACACGAGGAGCGCACCGTCGAGATCGTCGAGGGAACGCCCGCCCTCGAATTGGGGCTTGCCGAGAGAGCGGGCAGCGGCCGCCTCATGATGCTGACGGACGAAGTCTGCTATCTGGACGACGACGCGCACTTCCTGCTCGTCGAAGATACGCTCTACCATGTGCCACCCGCCTTCTCCTCTGCCCTGCACCCGCTGCTCGAAGCCTTCGGCTCCTCGCGCTCGCTCCCCATCTCCGCGCAGGACATCCCCGCCTTCTTCAGCACGATCCTGCCCGAAATCGAGAAGGTCGCCGAGGTGCAGATCGCGCCCGCCTTCGCCGAACGCTACGAAATCATGCCGCTTTCCGCCGCCGTCTACCTCGACTACTACGGGGACGGCATCGCCGCGCGTCTCGAATTTCACTACGATGAAATGAAGTTCAACCCGCTCGCAGGCAAAGCGCCGCAGGAAGCGCCGAGCGGCCGCCGCCTCATCCGCGACGCGGCGGGCGAGGCGGCGATCTTCGCCTTCTTCGACACCTACGGCTTCCTGCCCGAGGACGGCCGCTTCGTGCAGAGTGACGAGGCGCAGAGCTTTCTCTTCCTCGACGAGGCCTTGCCCGAGCTTTCCAAGATCACCGACGTCTACTACGCTGACGCCTTCCACGAAAAGCCTGTGCGCCGCATGCCTCCCGTGACGATCGGCGTCTCGGTCAACGACGAAAACCTCCTCGACGTGACCTTTGACGCGGCGCATATCGACTTTGCCGAGCTCATCGGCGTGCTGCGCTCGTACCGCGAGAAGAGAGTCTACCACAGGCTCAAGGACGGCACCTTCGTGACGCTCGGCGACCAGCAGCTCGCAGGCCTCGCCGACTTCATCGAGAGCGCCGGCATCAAGAAGGCAACCGACGCGCAAAACATCCGTCTGCCGCTTCGCCAAGCGCTCTACCTCGACGCGCTCGCCAAGGAGGACAAGAGCATCCGCCTCGCGCGAAGCAAGCGTTTCAAGAGCATCGTGCGCGACATCAAGAACCCCGTCGATGCCGACATCGAGCCGCCCGCCCCCCTCAAGGGCGTGCTGCGCGACTACCAGCAGACGGGCTTCTCGTGGCTCTCGACGCTCGCCGTCTATCGCTTGGGCGGCATCCTCGCCGACGACATGGGACTCGGCAAGACCCTGCAGGTCATCGCCTTTTTGCTCGCGCACCGCGAGGAGGGAAAGCCACCCGCCCTCGTCGTCGCGCCGACGTCTTTGATGTACAACTGGCTCGAAGAGATCGAAAAGTTCGCACCCGAGCTCAAGGCTTCCATCGTCGCCGGCACAAAGGCGGAACGCGAGGCGGCTCTTTCGCCCGCTCTGAAGGACGCCGACGTCATCATCACGACGTACCACATGCTGCGCCGTGACATCGACCTCTACGAGAAGGAGCATTTCAGCCATATCTTCCTCGACGAGGCGCAGCAGATCAAGAACCCCGCGACGCAGGCGGCAAAGGCGGTAAAAAAGCTCCGGGCGGATGCCGCCTTCGCTCTGACGGGCACGCCGATCGAGAACAGCCTGACCGAACTCTGGTCGATCTTCGACTTCCTCATGCCCGGTTACCTCAAGAGCCGCAAGCACTTCCAATCGCAGTTCGAGACGCCCATCGTACGCGCCAAAGATCCGCACGCGAGCGCCGACCTCCTGCGCTACATCTCGCCTTTCATCCTGCGCCGCCTCAAGAAGGACGTGCTCGAAGAACTGCCCGACAAGGTCGAGCGCAAGATGACGAACGAGATGACGGACGAGCAGCGGAAGGTCTATCACGCATGGTTCGTGCAGGCGAAGAAGGAGTTCGCCGCCGAACTCAAGGCGCACGGCTTCGGCGAATCGCGCATCAAGATCCTGGCAATCCTCACGCGCCTTCGCCAGATCGCCTGCGATCCTGCGCTCTTCCTCGAAGATTACACGGGCGGCTCGGGCAAGCTCGACATGCTCGAAGAAGTCGTCGCCGACGCCGTCGCCGCCGGACACCGCATCCTCATCTTCTCGCAGTTCACGACGATGCTCGCTCACATCGCCGCGCGCCTCGACGCCATGGCTCTCGGCTATGCCTACCTCGACGGCTCGACGCCCGCCCTTGAGCGCATGCGCCGCGTGCGCGACTTCAACGCGGGCGCGGCGCCGCTCTTCCTCATCTCGCTGAAGGCGGGCGGTACGGGGCTGAACCTCACGGGCGCCGACATGGTCATACACTACGACCCGTGGTGGAATCCCGCCGTCGAAGATCAGGCAACCGACCGCGCCTACCGCATCGGCCAGAAGAACAACGTGCAGGTGCTGAAATTCATCACGAAGGACACGATCGAAGAAAAGATCTATGAACTGCAGGAAAAGAAAAAAGCGCTGATCGACCAGATGATCCAGCCCGGCGAGAACTTCCTCTCAAAGCTGTCGGAGGAGGAAATCACCGCCCTTTTCCAATAAAATGAATCGGGGAAGCCGAAAAGCCTCTCCGATTTCCCTTTTCCCGCACAACGCACAGGGAGGCGAATAAAATGCAGCGCACGATTCTTCACGTCGATATGGACGCCTTCTTCGCCGCCGTCGAGCAGCGTGAGCACCCCGAATACAGAGGAAAGCCCGTCATCGTCGGCGGGCTTTCTTCGCGCGGCGTCGTCGCGACCGCCTCCTACGAGGCGCGCCGAAGCGGCGTATACTCGGCCATGCCCATGGCGACGGCGCGCCGCCGCTGCCCCGACGGCATCTTCGTACAGGGAAACTACGCGCTCTATCGCGCCGTCTCCGCCGAAATCTTCGCCATTTTCTCGCGTTACTCGCCGCTCGTCGAGCCGCTTTCCATTGACGAAGCCTTCCTCGACGTCACGGGTATGGGGCTTCTCGCGCCCAGCCCGCGCATCCTCGCCCAAAAACTCAAGGCGGAAATCCGCGAAAAAACCGCACTCGTCGCCTCCGTCGGCATCGCGCCGAACAAGTTCCTCGCCAAGCTCGCCAGCGACCTTGAAAAGCCCGACGGACTCGTCGAGATCCGCGCTGAAGACGCTGTCCGGCGCATCGCACCGCTTCCCGTGCGCCGCCTCTGGGGCGTCGGCAAGCGCACGGAGGAAAAGCTCGCCGCTTTGGGCATCAAGACCATCGGCGCGATGCAGCAGGCCGACGAAAAGAAGCTCGCACGCAGCCTTGGCAGACGCGCGGCGCACGCCTTGAAGGAACTTTCCTTCGGACGCGACGAGCGGCGCGTCGAGCCTGACCGTGAGGCGAAATCCATCGGCAAGGAAGTGACCTTCGAGCGCGACCTCGAAAGCGCCGAAGAAGCCGAGCGCGAGCTTCTATCGCTCGCCGAGAAGGTCGGCTGGCGGCTGCGCCTCGCAGGCGTCGCTGCACGCACGATCCAGATCAAGGTGCGCCGCGCCGACTTCACGACCTTCACGCGCAGCCGCACGCTCTTCGAGGCGAGTGCGCACGACGAGCCAATCTTCCGGACGGCGCGCGACCTCTTCCGCGAGCTTGGCATCAAGAGCGGCATCCGCCTCCTCGGCGTCACGGGCGAGAACTTCGAGCCGAGCGCCCTGCCGTCGCTCTTTCGCGACGAAAAAAAAGAGCGCCTCTACGGCGCAATCGACGCACTGAAAAAGCGCTTCGGTGAAAGCATCATCACCAAAGCGCCGCTCATCGACAAAAATCCGAAGAAAGAATAGCTGCCCGCACCAACGTCCGCTTCGCAGTCATTGTGCATCGCCCTTAGCAAAACCTCGCAAATCATCCTACGCCTTCGGCTCGACCTCTTGAGGCTTCACGCCAACCTGCGCGAGAAAGCATAGAGCCTGTAAAGCATCCGACTGGAAAGGCTGCTTTACAGACTCCACACAAGGCGAAAAGAGACCACCAGCCATAAATCTTCTAGCGACCCCTTTTCAAAGCAGATGTCCAAAATGTCGTTCACTTTATATGTCTAAAACCTGCGACTCGCAGGTGGGCATCTTGAGTCTTGTTTCTGCTATTCGCTCGAAGGCGATCCAGCATCCGCAAGCCTAGCCGGATTCCCTTAGAAAACTGTAGGTTAGACATAATGAAAAGCTCACGTGCACCTCAGGCAACTTCTGCTTTGAACATATCATAGCATAACCTTTTTCTCGGCGCAAGCCTTGACAAAGGAATTTCCTTTCATTTCGTATTTCGCACATGATCAATCATGCGTCGAATGGACACATTCGCATGAATGAAGGAAATATCCACCTCAGGATGCTCCCTGCAATACACACGGAAAATCTCGTCGGCAAAGCCCTGTCCGATGGACTCGATCTCCGCAAAGTCGAGAACGACACTCGCGAAGCGATCGAATCGATGCAAAAGTCTGCGCACCTGGGAGCGGGATACGAGCGACATGTCTGTCGTATTCCTGCGGTCAATCAAATGAACGACAGATACGACGGTCTTGTTAAAGGCAAAGCTCTCACCATCGCTGTATTGCCGGAATATCTGATCTATGGAAGAGGCGTCATCCTTCGTCAGTTCCATGGAAATCCGCGTCCCCCGTGAACGCTGCCCCTTCACGTCTTCCAACAGGAAAGAACGGCTTTGGCTGTTGCGTGCAACATACGTCAGTTGATTCGCTTGAATGAAAAACAAGTCGAACATCTTGGAACTGAAAAAGATCCCTTCCCCTGTATGGCGATCGGGATCAGTCGTGCATTTTCCCTTGTCCAGTTCCAGGATAGCATCATTGATGGACGGCAGGGAGAATGCCTCTGCAATCTTTTTGAAGATCCCTATGCCGTCATCCGAGATGATGAGCCGCACGGAAACGGCATCCTCCTGCACGATGATTCCCAGAACCGCACCTTCTGAATGCTCGATCACATTGTTGATCATCTCTTGGGAAGCATATTTGATTTTCTTTCTGCCTTCAAGCGCCAGAGATTTTATATGAGGCGCAATATTTTCCTCGGCGAATTGTCAAGTCAAGTGCAACTTTTTCTTATAGAAAACTTCATAGTGAGTACGATACCCGAGGCATTTACGTGGACGATTGTTCAGCTCATCAAAAACCTCTTGGATGTGATCTTCCGAAATATCCGTAAGATCCTGTCCTTTCGGGAAATATTCTCGCAGCAAGCCGTTCGTGTTCTCGTTGGTTCCCCTCTGCCAAGGCTGATGTGGCTCAGGGAAGTAGAATGGTGCCTGTAGGACGGATGTTACCTCTGCGTGACGGGCAAACTCCTTCCCGCGATCCGGTGTGATGGTTTTTACGGGAAGCCCTTGGAGCGCACGGATCATGACACGGTTGACCTCACATGCGTTCTTTTTGTCTGCCTTGCCGCCGGTGGCAAAGCGGCTTTTTCGGTCAACGAGTGTGACAAGACATGCCCGCCCCGTTTTTCCTGCAACGGTGTCACCCTCCTAATCACCAAGCCGCCTCCGATGATTGGCTGCACGTGGACGGGCAGAAAGCTCGTTGCTGATACAAATTTTTCCACGGCGCTCCTCATGCCCTTTCCTATGGCACGTTTTTCCCTTGTGCCTCAGGTTGCGTGCTGCACCACGAGCGCCGCGGGATCGCTTCGCCTCATCGAACATCCCTGATAGATTCCTCGGTAGATCGTAGCGTAGCTGATGGATGCGCAATGTTTTTCCAAACGTAAACGTCCTGCGATTTCTTCCGGCGACCATTGATGTTTGATGAATTTGTCCTTGACGAGAGCAAGCAGGTCGGGGTTGTCCAGTTTTTTGTGCGGACGGCATTTCTTGCGACGTGTACGATACTGTTTATGCGCCATTGCTGGAATATATAATGTGTTGCTGCCGTTGCGTCGCAGTTCTCTTGAAATGGTCGCCTTGGAGCGTCCAAGCTCTTTGGCAATCACCGAGAGATTTTTACCCTGGGCGCGAAAAAACATTATCTTTTCCCGTTCAATTAGTGTAAGATGGTGGTAGTGACACATAGGATGCTCCTTGATCAATGTGGTCTTTGCAAACACCATTGTATCAGACTCCTATGTGTCACGTTTTCTTTTTTATTTGCCGTTGCACTTAGATTGTAAACTCAAGCTCATAAACGACGGACTCGTCCAGACCGATGTTTAGAATCCGAAAACGGAAGGTATTCTTGGCACGAAGTTTATAATGCGGGGAATTCACAGGTTTGTAGAGAACCCCCTCACGCTTCAATGCCTGCATATAGCGATACCCAGTCTGTTTTGATATCCCCAAGGATTGACAGACGGCAGAAATGGAACGATGCGGATGATATTTGATTTCTTTCAAAAACTGGAAAATGATCTGTTCCCGTTTTTCTTTTGAAAAAGACATTTCCTCACCCCCATGATGTGATAGTATCATGAAAGAGATTCAGAGTCAACATAACGCATCCTAAACGTCACTATAAATCTTCTTATAGTGACGCAAAGACGCCCTGCCATCACGGCAGGGCGTCTTTGTGTCCATCCTCGCTATTTCATATTTCTCACTCGATCGTGATCTTGTCGCCCAAGTTGAGGCGCGGCGGCAGGCTGCCCTTGACGATAAGCTGGCCAGGCATCGAGCCTTCGGCGTTGATGACGATCGTGCAGTGACCGTCCTTTCGAAGGTTCTCGTTGACCGCCTCGCCGACGGAGACGACCTTGTACTTCCTCTTCGCCCCCATCGTCAGCGTGTCGCCGACCTTGACATCGTCCGTCAGCTCTCCCGCCGTATGCTCGACGACCATCTCCGTAAGGTTCGGGCGCACACCCTCATCAAGCAGGATAATGCTCGAACTGTTCTCCAAGAAATTCGGCGCAAGGCTGCCGATATTCGTGATCGTGACGTCGTATTTCATGTCTCAGTCTCCTCCCAGCAACACGACTCTCTATCGTATTTCCAGTATATCACAAAATGCCGGGACTGACTAGGACTGCTGCTCGTCATTCGTTCTTCGGCTGCGCCGGATAAAGCAAACCATATTCTGTGCTAAATAATTCCCTGCCTTGCCCCGAAAAGATATGCTATAATATAAAAAAGGTCAACTAGCTCTCCACCTGAACGAAAGGAGGAAAAATGTCAAAGAAAGCACAGATTTTCCAAGCATTCGAGCAACAGCGCTTCGATCCGATGAACGATGTTGCTTTCAAATTTATCTTCGGCAAAGAGGAACGCAAGCAGATCACCATTGATTTTCTGAATGCCGTGCTGCAAGAATCGTTGGAGCATGAGATCCGTGAGATTACGTTTCGGCAAACGGAGATGCCGCCTGACGCCGATGGCGGAAAACTGTCGCGTCTGGACATTGCCTGCGAGCTTGATACGGGCGAACTGGTCGATGTAGAAGTACAGGTCATTAATTATAACGATATGCAGCGCCGCACGTTGTTCTACTGGGCACGCCTGTACCTTCTTTCTCTTTCGCGCGGTGAAGATTATCGCGTCCTGCGCCCTGCTATTACGATCAACCTCCTTGCATTTGAGCTTTTGCCGCAGCCGGAACCCGTAGCGATGTACAGTATTTACAATCCCAAAACAGGCGACCGGCTGAACAAGGACATGGAACTGCATTTTATAGAAATTCCAAAGTATATGAAGGCACCGCCAAAAAAGATCGGCGAATTATCAAAAATGGAGCGTTGGCTTGCGTACTTTGCAAACAAACTCACAGATCTGGAAAGGGAGGAATTGGCCATGAGCGAACCTGCAATCAAAGAAGCGATGGAAGCGGAAAAGCTTTTCCTGTGCAATCCGGACGAGTATCTTCGTTACGTCAATCGGCAAATGGCGATCATGGACTATCGTTCCAGTCTACAAGCCGCCGCCGAGGAAGGTGAGGCACGAGGCGAAGCACGGGGTGAAGCGAGAGGTGAAAGCCGTGTCACGCGACTCATGTCCCTGCTCCTTGAAGCAGGAAAAATCGAGGAGGCGCGTGAAGCGTCCAACAATGAAGCGACAAGGAAACGTCTTTTTGAAAAATACCACATTGAGTGACCGCCTAATTCGTTTGTTCGAGAAGCACAGCTAACCCAAAATCCATCCGACCAATGCAGAATCTTTATCCTGCAAAGAAGCAAACTACATGCAAAAACGTCCAAGAGTTCATGCCTCTTGGACGTTTTTCTGCGTTACTGCTTGTTCTTGATATAGTTGAGCTTGCCGCCCGCCTTCAGCATCTCGATGTCGAGCGCTGAGAGCGCGTGGTGCGTGCTGAAGCTCGTCTTCTTCGTGCGATTCTCCACGCGGACGGGCGCATCCGGCGCGAGCGCGGAGAAGTCGAGGAAGAGCACGTCGCCCTCGGCGATCGACTCGTAGTCCGCCGCCTCGTCGAAGAGCAGCGGCACGATGCCGAAGTTCACGAGGTTCGCCGCGTGGATGCGCGCAAAACTCTTGGCCAGAACCGCCTTGATGCCCAGATACATCGGCGCGAGCGCCGCGTGCTCACGGCTCGAACCCTGTCCGTAGTTCTCGCCCGCGACGATGATGCCGCCGCCCGCCTTCTGGCAATGCGCCTTGAATCCCTCCTGCACGTCGCGAAAGACGAACTCGGAGATCTTCTCGATGTTCGAACGGTACGGCAGAACCTTCGCGCCCGCCGGCATGATGTGATCGGTCGTGATGTTGTCGCCGACCTTAATGACGACTTCCTTCTCGATCGCAGCTGCGAGCGGCGTGTTCTCAGGCAGCGGGCGAATGTTCGGCCCCTGCACGACCTCGACGCTCTCGGGATGCTCGCGCTCGGGCGCATAGATCATCGAGTCATCGACGAGGAACGCGTACGGCTCAGCGGGCAGCCCAAAGTCGGCCTCGCGCGGATCGGTGATGACGCCGCGGATGGCGCTTGCCGCCGCCGTCTCAGGCGAGACAAGACAGACGTTCGCCGAAAGAGTGCCGCTCCTGCCCTTGAAATTGCGGTTGAACGTGCGCAGCGACCACGCATTCGTCACGGGCGACTGCCCCATACCGATGCAGGGGCCGCATGTGCACTCCAAGAGGCGCGCGCCCGCCGCGAGGATCTTGGCAAGGCCGCCCGCTTCCGCGACCATGGAGAGCACCTGGCGCGAGCCGGGCGACAAGACGAGCGAGACGTTCGGCGCGACGCGCTTGCCGTCCAAGATGGACGCCACCGTCATGATGTCGCGGTACGACGAATTCGTGCAGCTGCCGATGGCGACCTGGTCGATCGGCTGCCCCGCGACCTCGCGCACCGTCTTGACGACGTCGGGCATGTGCGGCAGCGCAATCAACGGTTCGAGCGCCGCAAGGTCGATGTCATAGCGCTCATCGTAGACCGCACCCGCATCGGCAGCGAGTGCGCGGAACACATCTTCGCGCCCTTCGCGGCGCAAAAATTCGTGCGTCACCTCATCGCTCGGAAAGATCGACGTCGTCGCGCCAAGCTCCGCGCCCATGTTCGTGATCGTCGCGCGCTCGGGCACAGAAAGCGTCTTGACGCCATCGCCTGTATACTCTATGACCTTGCCGACGCCGCCCTTGACCGTGAGCATGGAAAGCACCTTCAAGATGACGTCCTTGGCGCTCACGCCCTTTTGAAGAGCGCCCGTCAGACGCACCTCGACGACGCGCGGCATGTTCAGCATGAACGGCTCGCCCGCCATCGCGCACGCGACATCGAGGCCGCCCGCGCCGATCGCAAGCATGCCGATGCCGCCGCCCGTCGGCGTGTGCGAGTCGCTGCCGAGGAGCGTCGCGCCCGGCCTTCCGAATCGCTCAAGGTGCACCTGATGACAGATGCCGTTGCCGGGACGCGAGAAGAAGACGCCGTGCTTCTTCGCGACCGTCTGCAGATACTTGTGATCGTCGGCGTTCTCGAAGCCGCTTTGCAAGGTGTTGTGGTCGACGTAGCTGACGGAAAGCTCCGTCTTGACCTGATCGACGCCCATCGCCTCAAGCTGCAGGTACGCCATCGTGCCCGTCGCATCCTGCGTCAGCGTCTGGTCGATGCGTATGCCGATCGGCGCTCCCTTTTTCATCTCGCCCGTCACGAGATGCTCGTGCAGGATCTTTTCCGTCAATGTCAACGCTTTTGCCGTCATAAAGACACTCCCTTTGCCGCCGCCCCGCCGCAGGATGCGCAGCCATTGCGCAGACCTCGGCAAAGCCGCCTTTGCTTTTCCTTTCATCGGAAACGACGAATGCGCCCGCCCTTTCCTTTCGTTAAGTTATCACAAAGCGGCGCAAGCGTCAACACTTCTATGCAAATTTTATTATAGGAGCAATAACCCATTTTATATATTTGAACTGCGTGCTATAATGCATTTGTGCTTTTCGGAAAGACCATTTCCGTGAGCATGGTCATTCCAAGCTGTTCATCTGAAAGGGGACATTGCCATGGACAAGGCAATCCATCTCGCGCAATTTTACGGCAAGTCGCAGAACTACACGACAATCGCCAAAGATCTCTTCAAGAAATACAACGTCAAGCGCGGCCTCAGAAACGAGGACAAGACGGGCGTCTTGATCGGCCTGACGCGCGTCGCCGATGTCGTCGGCTACAAGGTCGACGACGACGGCCACAAGATCGACGCCGACGGCGAGCTGTTCTATCGCGGCATCAACGTCATGGATCTTGTCAATTCCGCCAACCGCTCTTCCTATCTCTACGAAGAAGCGTGCTTCCTGCTGCTCTTCGGCTACCTGCCGTCGGAAGACGACCTTCGGCGCTACTGTCAGAGCCTCAAGGAAGGCTACGAACTGCCCGAAGGCTTCCTCGAAACGCACCTGCTGCACCATCCGGGCAAGAACCTCATGAACCAGCTCCAGCAGTCGATCCTCGCGCTCTACAACTACGACCCCGACCCGGACGCGACCGACGTCTATCAAACGCTCATCAAGGGCGTGAACCTCATGGCGAAACTGCCGTCCATCGCGTGCTACACCTACAACGCCAAGACGCACTACTTCGGCCGCGAGAGCCTCGTGCTGCACTATCCGCAGCAGGGCTTCTCGACCGCCGAAAACATCCTCTCCATGCTGCGCCTCGACGGCAAGTTCACGCCGGACGAAGCACGTCTTTTGGACATCCTGCTCCTTTTGCACGCCGACCACGGCGGCGGCACGAACTCGACCTTTACGAACGTCGTCGTCTCCTCGACCGACACCGACCTCTACTCAGCGATCGCCAGCTCCATCGGCTCTCTAAAAGGGCCGCGCCACGGCGGCGCCAACGTGCGCGTCGCCAACATGATGGACAAGGTCATCGAAGCTGTCGGACTCGATGCCGACGACGCCGCCATCGAGCGCGTCATCGAGCGTCTGCTGAACAAGGAGCTAGACAACCCCTCGGGACTCGTCTACGGCATCGGCCATGCCGTCTACACGCTGTCCGACCCGCGCGCCGAAGTCATCCGCGACCATATCGGCAGGCTCGCGGCGAAGAAGGGCGTCGAAAGAAAATTCGACTTCTTCGTGCGCTTCGAGCGCGTCGCCAAACGCTATCTGAGCGAGAAGAAGGGCGTGAGCATGTCGAGCAACATCGACTTCTACAGCGGCCTCGCCTACGAGATCCTCGGCATCCCGCGCGATCTCTTCACGCCGCTCTTCGTGCTCTCGCGCACGGCGGGCTGGATCGCGCACAACGTCGAGCACAAGCTCTACGACAACCGCATCGTGCGCCCCGCCGCCAAGTACGTCGGCACGATGGAAGACTATGTGCCGAGGGAGGAACGCTGAATGAGCAGGAAGACCATCACCGTATTCAAGGGCGACGGCATCGGGCCGGAAATCACGGACGCCGTCCTCGAAATCCTCGAAAAATCGGGCGCAAGCCTCGCCTATGAAGTCTTCAACGTCGGCGAAGCCGAGTACGCGCGAAACGGCGCACTGATTCCGGCAGCCGGACTCGCCTCCTTTGAAAAGACGCACGTCCTTTTGAAATCCCCCATCACGACGCCCGTCGGCAAGGGCTTCCGTTCGCTCAACGTCACGCTTCGCACGAAGTACGACCTCTATGCGAACATCCGCCCCGCGAAGTCGAACGAAGCCGTCCGTACGCCCTTCCCCAAGGTCGATCTCATCACCTTCCGCGAGAACACGGAAGACCTCTACGTCGGCGTCGAGGAAGAAATCGACGAAAACACCATGCACGCGACGAAGATCATCACGCGCGAGAAGAGCGAGCGAATCTGCCGCGCCGCCTTCTGCTACGCCGAAGCGCATGGGCGAAAGAAGGTCACGTGCGTCCACAAGGCAAACATCATGAAACTCTCAGACGGACTCTTCCGCTCCGTCTTCTACGAAGTCGCCAAGGAATTTCCTGCCATCGAAGCCGACGACAAGATGGTCGACGCCGTCTGCATGATGCTCGTCATGCACCCCGAAAACTTCGACATCATGGTCATGCCGAACCTCTACGGCGACATCGTGTCCGATCTCACGAGCGGACTCATCGGCGGCCTCGGCCTCCTGCCGTCGAGCAACATCGGCGATCGTTTGGCGATGTTCGAAGCCGTGCACGGCAGTGCGCCCGACATCGCGGGCAAAGGCATCGCGAATCCCACGGCGTTCCTGTGGTCCGCCTGCATGATGCTCGAACACCTCGGCGACAACGAGACAGCCGCCCGCATCCGCCGCGCCGTCGACGCGACGCTCAAGGAAGCGAAGAGCCTGACTCCTGACCTCGGCGGCACGGCGACGACGCACGAATACACGAAGGCAATCGTTGAGAAGCTCTGAAGAAAAAAGAGAAGCCGTCCCATGCGTCAAAGCTGGCGCATGAAACGACTCCTCGTACAGAAAAACCGCAGCCATCCCGAAAGGGTGACTGCGGTTTTCTTTTTGGCTGCCCTATGCTCAATGCGCTGCCTTGCGGCAGGCGGGACACATGCCGTAGAAATACAGCTGCTTGCCCGAAACGGCGTAGCCCGTCTCGTTCTCCACCTGCTCGACGAGATCGCCCGCATCCGCCTTGTAGACGTCGTCCACACGACCGCAGCTCACGCAGCAGATATGCGGATGGCTCGTCGTATTCGCATCGTAGCGGAAACTCTCCTCGCCGACATTCAAGACCTGCACCAGACCGACCTTGCTCAGGATGTCGAGCGTCTTGTAGACCGTCGCCAAGCTCATCGTCGGATACGTCGGCTGCAATTCGCCGTAGATCATATCCGCCGTCGGGTGCGCCTTCGTATGACAGAGCACGTCGTAAACAGCAAGCCTCTGCGGCGTCACCTTGAACCCCTTCTCGCGCAGCAGCGTCGTCACTTCCTGCATCACCATGATGTTCTCCTCCTTGCACACAGGCACATCCGAGTGCGAACGCAAGAGCCGCCCGCGGAAAAGCCTCGTTCCTCAAAGACTGTTTTCTTAGATTCTCTCTTCTAACAATGAGTCGTCGTTAAAAAGCAATCTCACTAAGTTTATTTTAGCGCAAGGAAGTGCTTTTGTCAATAATTTCATGCTTCTTGCAAATAAGAAGACTGTGCACAAGCCGACTTATGCACAGTCTCCTTCTCCCTTCCTGTCGTATGAACACTCGAATCCCACAGGAAATCAATTCATCGTTTCCTTGCCGCCCGTCACCTGCAGCACCTTGAGCACCTCACGGCGCGGCGCGAGGTCTACCGCCATCGCCGCCATTTCCAAGGCTTCCAGACGCGCGTTGATGTAGGCCGTACTGCGGCGCACCTCCTGCGTCACGCGGCACGCTTCCTGCGTCTCCTTTTCGAGTTCCGAAATCTGCCCGCTCGCCGCCTCGTAACGCGCATTGAATGCCTCGAAGCGTGCATTGAGCTCAGCAAAACGGCGGTCGAGCGCCGCAAAACGCGTATCGAACTCTGCGAGCTTCTCGTCGATCTCTGCCAGCTTCGCCTCGCCGCTCGCCAGGCGCTCGCTCACACGGCGGACATTTTCATCCAAGTTTTCTATATCATGGCGCGTCCATTCGCGCAAATTTGTGCTATCTTCCATTGCTTTCCCTCCGATGTTATTATACCACGACTTTTCTCCCTAGTCCAGAATGTTTGGGGATGAAATAATAAAAAGCCGCTATTTTCCCTACGCGATGGAAAAACAGCGGTATTTCAACGGAAGAACAGCATGACGAAACCGCCGATCGTCGGCATTCCAACGATAGCGGCTTTCAATAAGGGGCGCGGCGCGAGGTGCGTGCATTTTGCTCCGACGAAAGCCCCAATCATCAGCCCGAAGAGCGTCTGCACGAAGATGTCGAGATCGAGCCGCCCGTTCATCATGTAGCCGAGCCCGCCCGCTGCCGAAATCGGCAGAATGACCATCATGCACGTGCCGATCGACTGCAGGAGCGGCACGCCGAAGACGCAGAGCAGCGTGAGCTGGATGAAGGCCGCCGCCCCGATGCCGAACGCGCCCGACAGAAAGCCGTTGACGAAGCCGAGCGAAAGCCCGTAGACAATGAGTTTCTTCCCCGCAAGAAGCTCGCCGCGCACATGGAAGATGCGGTCGAGGAACTCGGCACGATAGACCTTCATGTAGAGCGTAAATGCCGATAGGAGCAGCATCAGCGCCGTCAGAAAGCCAAGCTCCTCGGACGGCATCACGTTCGACACCTCCGCGCCCAAAAGCGCGCCGAGGACGCCGCCCGCGCCGAGCACCGCACCCGTCTTGACAACGACCTCGCCCTCGCGGAAGTGGCTGATGGCGCCCGAGAGCATCGTGAAGAGCATCGATGCGAGCGCGACGCCGAGCGCCGTATGGATCGGCACGCCGAATCCAACGGTCAGGAGCGTGATGACGACGCCTGCACCGCCCGCGCCGACGAAACCGATGAGCGCCCCCAAGATCAGCATCGAGAAGAAAATCATTTTTCTTCCTCCACATCCTCCGTCAGCGCGTGCTGACCGAGCATCGTCGTCAGATTGTCGCGCGTGAAGCGATAGGCGCTCGAAGAGAAGTCCTGCGTCGCATCGTAATGGTTCGACTGCGCATGCAAGATGCCGGCTACCGTGTCGTAGATCATGTCGTTCGTGAAGTACTGGCTCTCGTGTCCCCTCAAGGCTGCCGCAACCGCAGGCTCCGCCGCCTGGCAGGCGGGCGACATGTATACGAACATCGGGATGCGCACCATGTGGAAGTTGAACACGTCGGGATTGTGCGAAATCACCAAGTCCTCGCCGTGATCGGAGAAGTAGACCATCGCCTGCAGGTTCAGATTGTCGCGCGCATACTCGAAGATGCGCCGCAAATTGTCGTCCGTGTAGAGGATGCTGTTCGCATACGACTCGGCATTCGTTCCTGCGCCGCCCGCCGCATTGACCCAGCGCTCGAACGAGGCGGGATAGCGGTTGTTGTAGTAGATGTGGCTGCCCATGATGTGCAGCACGATGAAGTTGTTCTTCGATCCGTCGATCTCGGTCAGATACTGCAGAAGATTCTCGTCGTACTTCTCCGTGAAGAGGTACGAGTCATCGACCCACTCCGCGCGATCCGCCGTCTTTGCGACGAGCGTGATGGCGCTGTCGTACTGCCCGTAGCGCCCCTGGTTGCTGAACCAATATGTATTGTAGCCCGCCTTCTTCGCCACATCGATGAGCGATGTCGAGTTGTAAAACTCCTTGTCGTTGTACTGGCTCTGCTCCGTCAGTGCACGCTGCAAGACAGGCACCGTCTGCGACCAGCACGAATAGGCGTGGCGGAAGACGACGAAATCGGGATCTTCCATGCGTGCGGCGAGCCACGGCGTATCATCGTAAGGGAATGTCGGCGTGTACGCCTTCATGAACGTGCGCGACGCCGACTCGCCGATGACGACGATCACCGTGCCCGGCGCCTTGGCGGCAAGCGTGTCCTCGGGCGTATCGAGCTTGAGTCCGGCGAAACGCTCGTCATAGTAGGCGCTGTACTCCTGCGTCTCGGCGACGTAGTCGGAAACCTCCTTCCAGCTCAGCGCGATCGACGTCTCCGGCAAGACGAAGAACGGGATGTAGACGCCGAGGACGCAGCCGAGCAGGAAGAGCGCCGCCCGCTTGCCCGCCGTCAGCGGATGCGCCGCCAGATGACGCGCTTGGCGCATGTTGCCGCGATAGCAGAGCCACAGGAATGCGAGAAAAGCGATGACGATACCAATCAGTGCGGGGATGCCGAGCATCGCCTCAAGAAAATCGACGCTCTCGTCGGGATTCGTCAGATAGAGCGCCATGAGCGACGCGGGCGTCAGGCAGTGCTGGTAAATCGAGAAGTAGACGATCTGCACGAAGGGAATCGCAAGGCACACGAAGTCGAGCGCGGCGAAGAGCGCGGCGACAGGGCGCGAGAGCTTTCCGTACGAAAATGCCAGCGACTGCCAAGAAGCGAGCAAGAGAAAGATTCCCGTGCCGCACAGAAAGTCGAGCCGTATGAGCGAGACGTACCACGGCGTAGCGTACGACCACGAGTAAAGAAGCGGAAAGGTCACGCACCACAAGACGCCTGCGAAAAGATGCGGCGCGTGATTCAGCGAAAACAGCCGCTTTCGTGCGCCGTACTGGAAGAGCGCGAGCGCACCGATCACGGGCAGAAGCCACGGCAGATAATTGGCCGGCGTCATGTCCTCGCCGATGTTGATGTAGAAAGAAACGAGCGCAAAATAAAAAACGAAAGCCGCCGCGACATACCGCACGCCCTCGTTCTTCTCCCCTATGGAAAAACGCATGAAAAACCGCATCCTTTGTCTATGTTATAATTTGGGAAAAAAGCCGCCGTACCGCATTCTCAAAGATCGAAGCAGACTCCCCCACGTTCTTCTAAGTATAGGGAAAGCCCCCGCTTTCGTCAAGTGGATTTTCTCTTGCAAAGTTTTTTGCTATGAAAGTCCAAGAAGTCAAGCCGAAGGTGCAGACTGATTGGGCAGCTTTCATTACGGGCGGCGCACAAGTCACATCGAACCGGATTGGCTGCTGATATACAAAATTCATGAGGACATGCTCATTCTTTCAGCAACCGCCACAGGAACACATGCTGATTTATTCGGGGCGAATAAACCGCTTCCCTAACCGCTTTTTCAGGCAACATGCTCTCGTCAATTATTTCACCACTTCCACGTGATCGAGCCTCGTGCCGTCGGGCAGGAAGCACTCGACCGTCAGAGACGAATCCTTCGCTTCCAAGACGAGATAATTGTCCGTCTCGGGCTGCGGTGCGACCGTTTCATCAAGCGCATGGTCGATCCAGAGATTCGGATAGCGCACATCGCCCGCGACGCCCGTCAAGATGTAAACGGGACCCTTCGCTGAACGACGGAAGGACTGAATCCTTCCGCGATTGCGATAGGTGTGCAGATGCGCCGTAAGGACGAGATCGATGCCAAGCTTGTCGAAGACGGGCATAAACGCCTCGCCTATGTCGGAAAATCCCTCCGTGCGTTCGGGGTGCTGATGAATGCGGTACTGCAGCACATCCTTGTGCAGGAGCGCGATTTTCCACTTCCTGCGATTCTTCTCCATATCCTCAGACAGCCAGGCGAGCTGCTCTTCCAGAAGCCCTTGCTTGAAAGAAGCCGTCTCATCCATCTGCGTATTGAGCACGGCGAAGTGGCACGACCCGTAGTCAAACGAATAATAATAGCGCGAAAACGCCTCGCTGCCGTTGTCCGGCACAGCGAACTCCTGCAAATACGCCTCGGGCAGGCGCACTTGCCAATTTCGATCATACGTCTCATGATTGCCCATGACGGGTGCGAACGGGATGCACTCAATCATGGGCGCAGCCGCCGAAAGCCATGCATCCCACTGCGTATGATCTTCGCCGTTATCGACGAGATCGCCCATGTTGACGAAGAAACCCGCATCCCGATTGCGCTGCCAAGCCCCCTGCGCGACGTCTCGCCAGACCGAATAATCGCTCGACTGCGAATCGGGGAAGATCAACACCTTGAAGTCACCGCGCTCCGCCGGCGTCGTCAAAGGCCGCCACTCGCTCGTCTTCTCGCCGTTCACCAACCGATACTCGTAGCGCCGCCCAGGCGAAAGCCCCTCGATGCCCGCCACATGCAGCACCGCCGTGCGTCCGTCGTCCGTGAAATCCTCGTTCGTCGCCACTGCGCGCTGTACCGCAGCCGCATCCGCCTCGCGCCACTCGACCGCCGCCGCGCTCTGCACCGACCACGACTGCCACATGATCGTGCGCGAAACGGAAGGATCGCTCGTGATGATCTGACGGATGAAGTCCGCCTCGATTTTCTCGGGATTCGCCATCCTGTCGAGCCGCTTCGCCGCCCGTCCGAGGACGTCGAATCTCTGCGCCAGAAAGCCACCGCCCGCGATGACCGCTGCCCCGCCCACAAACTTGAGGAAGGTGCGGCGGTTTATCTTATGTTGATTCTTCATACCTTGCCCCTTACAATATCTCCTTCTTTATTTTCAGCATTCATGGTCTTTCAAAAACTGCAATCCTGTTATCAACGCATTCCACATGAGCATATCAAACTCATCCGCTCTCTCGAAATACACTTCCTTATAGCCAGATCCATCGGTATCGTAATAGAACCGATCTTGCGCATGTTCATTATAGGGATAAAATCTCAACTCGACCTGCGGTTTCTCAAAAACAGCATTAGCGTCATTCTTATCTACGCTAATTAACTGTTCCTTCATGACAAAAGGCTGATGACCTTCTTCCGGCACTCGAAGAACCTTGATCGATCTTCCATTGAGATACACGTGAGCAAACTGAATAGAACCCACAAATGGATACACGGGATCGTCATGCCAATACTTCGGAGCAGCATCCGCTTCCAAAACAGCTACAAAGCATGCAACAAAAAGCATAAAGAATCCTAGGATATACAGTTTAAAGTTTTTCACGCTAACCCTATCCTTTCATCGTAACAATACGCCACTTTCGTACATTGCTGAACATAGCAAATCCCTCTCGCCATAGTTCTTATTCTACAACGAGAGGGATTTATATTCAATATCCATAGAAGCATTCCGCCATCGTTACTCCACTGGAAAACACATTGACCAGTCAACGAAAAACAGATAATTTTCGTATCGTAATCCTAAAACTGTCTATTTTTGAAGCTTTATGATATAACAATACGAATTCTCCAGGGTGATTGACCATGGTTAAAGTTCCGGAAGCGCAATATGACGGAATACGGCGCATCAATGCCCGCGACTGGCTCCTGACGGGATCAGAGTTTCATAAACTCTAGTATGGGAAGTTTGTTTGAGTTATAGGCGCATTTTTTCATTTCTCTGCCATTTCCTGTAGCAGATCCTATTACCCTTCCACCAAAGCGCCGTCCACATACGTTTCGATATGAAGTCCCTCGATCGCACGAAGTTCGCGGTCGTCGATTACATAGTCTTCCCAGTGCTTCGGCACATCCACGCCTTCTTTTTTTCGCACCGCAACGCTTCGATGCACCTTTGCGCTCGATGCTTTGCCTGTCTTATTGTTGTGCTCGATCCAGTAGAACAGGCTCAGTTCCATGCTGCCCTCGGGGCGCGCAGACGAGGCGTCGTTTTCAAAGATCGTGCAAAGCGCCTTTTTGACCTTCTTTGCATCCTCCTCGCTGAATCCTGTTTGCTCCGCCAGCTGCACGTTGATGCTGCCCTGGAACTTGTAGACGCCGAAATCCACGCGGTACTTCATGCCCATCGTATCCG
>ERZ773003.236-NODE-236-length-43141-cov-4.344381_pt1 | contig 43141 bp, 35 predicted proteins | sample MGYA00580668_ERZ773003 | MGnify/ENA primary metagenome ERZ773003 (study PRJEB29015, sample SAMEA2738002) | human oral metagenome | biome: human oral; feature: human-associated habitat; material: dental | place: China | collected 2126 ...
CAGCCAAACTCTTTTAATGCTTTTATCTTATTATCGGCTGTCCAAACAATCAAAGGGATGCCGTCAAAATATTCAACTTTCTCCTTATTCATTTTATTTTTTGAAAAGCCATTCCAAAATAGTTTGATTATACTTATTAAAAAATTGCTTTATATCTCACGCAAGCACTTTTCCTCCTGTATTCCACTCATTAAACCACTGCTTTACTGTTTCCCGATTTTCATACTTAGGACACCGGCTCTCAATATAAATTACATCATCTTAAAAAATATCATCTATCTGTGCAAGCCACATATCAAACCATAAACGAATGAATTTCTCTCTTTCATACATAAATTTAAGCACCTCCAAAATCAGATATTTTTTTATTATTATACCATTTTTTTGCTTGGTTTTATAGGTTCAACTCATTCCTCTTTACCTGTGATAGTCGCTTTTCTTGTTGCAGGTGTTGTAATCACTTGACCACAACAAAATAACTAAATATTATTGGTATATTAAGCTCTTTCATGTTATACTAAGAAACAACATTAATATAAGATGCTAATATAAAAAATATGCCGTTTGATTAACTGATAACGAATTCAAAAAGCTGAAATCTGTTATTAACAAAAGCAAACAACTAGAACAGTTAAGAGTATGTGACAGATTATTATTGATTTAGATGATGCACATGCCGGACACTTAGATTACTCTAGTAGTAGGTAAAAATTAAACTTCGACATCAAATGAAATACTACTGGTGTACTCATTCAAAAGAAGGCTCTGATTTTGTAGCTTGCATGGAAGACCTCCTTGATGTTTATGAACCTCCTTATTTCGCAGTGTAGCCTGTTGTATATATATGAAAAACCATAAAACTCTTTGATAATGTTATGGAGTCTTTGCTTTCACTTAACGCTAATAATCAGAAAATTGATTCTAATTATAAGAGAAATGTTACTTATAGTATTTTTATTTTTTTGAACAACTTGAATGAAAACGCTATGTAAGTTCTCATGATTATATTGCTGCAATTAACCGGGTAATTAACATCAAATACCTATCTGATTTAGTATTTCCGGATGTAAAGAAAATTATTTTAGTAATTGATAACATTAACACACATAAACCAGCTTCCATTTATAAAGTATTTAAACCTAAAGAGACACAACGAATTATAAAGCGACTACAAATCCACTATAATCCCAAACATTGAAGTTTACTTAATATGGGAGAAATTAAGCTTAAAGTAATGACTCATTAATGTTTCTCACTCAGAATAGCGAGCGGTGAAAAAATGAAGTATTATCCGTCAGCATAGGCATAATATCGCAATCGGAGTGTAGCTAAGATACAATGGCATTTCAAAACCGGAAATGTACGAGAAAAATTGATATCTCTGTGTCCTGTACTTTAATCTGCTACTTCTTAGCTGAAGTATTAGACATGATAAATATCATTTATACACTACTCTAGATTAATTAAATCTAATATACAGGAGGTTTATTATGAAACAAATAAGCACGAAAGCTAAATCATGGATTAATTTAATAGTATTTTTAATAACACTAATTCTTAACTATTTAACAGCATTCGGGTTCATTAATGGAATGAGTCAAAAAGTAGTGTCTAATAAATATAATACACTAATTACACCTGCGGGATTTGCATTTTCAATTTGGGGGATAATTTATTCTTTGATTGGCATTTCTTTAATTTATATGTTAGTAAAAAGCACAGAAACAAAAGTTAAGAATTTAATCGGTATTTTAACACCGGTGATTTTATTTAACTTCCTATTCAATATTTTATGGAACATTAGTTTTTCATATGAAAAAATCGGTTTTTCCACTATATGTATATCTTTAATACTCATAAGTCTTATTTTAATTAATAAAAAATTATATGTTCATAGGAAAGAAATAGAATATAGACTTACAAGTGTTGCTTTTGGTATATATGCAGGATGGATAACAATAGCTTCATTTGTTAATATACTTGCTTTTCTAGTAAGTATAAATTGGGATGGTTTTGGAATTTCTCAAACAATTTGGGCTCCAATAATTTTATTAATAATTATAGTTATCTCTATTTTGATAAATATAAAATTAAACAATGCAGTATATTTTTTACCTATAGCTTGGGCTATTTTTGGCATAGTAATTAAAATAAATACAGCGGAAAATACAGTTATTTATGGACCATATATGATGCCATTAGGAATTGTTGGAATTGTTATCCTAATATTACTTTCAATAATTCAATTTAAGAAAAATAAATACTGTGTTATATAAAAATAGAAAACAATTATTTCTATATTCTTAATACTAAATGAGTAATGTGAAATCAAATATTGATCAATAAATAGGATTTTTTATTAAAACAGATATTTTATATTCGTTACAATAAAGGATAAATTTCCACTCTGAAAGTGTATGGGAATTTATCCTTTTGATTTCCATTAATTAAAGAGATAATATCCTTTGCAATCATACCTCTGTATGCATTACTGTACTCATCAAGATTGCGAAACCTAGGCTTTCTATAGTAAATACTATGTAATTCCTTCTTTTCCAGACTCCACTCATCACATGAAATCATCCATTGTTTAGATCCTCCAAGAATAACCTCATACTTTGGAAACATATCTACATCTAACCTATAAAATTCTGCAACTTTTCTATATTTAGTTATTACATAATCTACTGTATTGTCAATTGAACTTGTAATTATTAATACCTTTTTCATCTCCACCCTTTGCCAAAAAATATACACCTGCATACACATTAATTTTCATAAGGACTATGCAATTTCCCAAGTGTATTTATTATACATCCCTATTAAATATTTTCAAGCAAGAAAGTGAGATACAATAATAAGCATCACACAAACTATATATATTTTTTTACTCCTCCTAATAAGCATCTATTGCCATATCATCCACTTCTTCCTGCTCCACTTCCTCCTGTGTTTCTTCCGGTTCTTCTACATTATCCCCGCTTTCATAATCATCCTCAAGCTCATTATAGTCTTCATCATCCTCGCTTTTCTCCTGCTTTTTCTTGTAAATTTTAAAATAATATCCTGCTCCGACAACTGACATGACAAGCAATCCTAAAAATATATAAAGCCCTGCTCCTTTACTTACTTCCTTATTTTTAGGCTCTTCCTTTACCGGTTCTTCTTTTGTTACTTCTGTTGGTCGCGGTACCTCTTCTATCTTTTTTACTTCCTCTTTAGGTTTTTCTTTTGCTTCAACCATATTTAATAAATCATCTTCACTTACCTCTGTAAGCAACATGACATTTTGCCCTTCTTCATCATAATTAATGATTAGATGAAAGGTCTTTCCGGATTTTGTTTTAAATGTAATGAACTGTCTGACATCGGCAAAATATTTACTACTTTCATTCTCCGTACTTTCTCCATCATGAATAGGATAGCCTTGATTGGCATTATTTACATTTTCTATAAGTTCCGCCTTTGCACTGCCTTCTGCTGTAGGAATACTTTTATTTATACTATCACTTTGGCTGCCTACCTGATTATCACTTGGAGGCTATTTTGCCTCCGGTTTATTCGGAAAGCGTACTTCCTTTTCTTCTTTATTATCTTTACTTGCTGTTTCCCGAGTTACCTCAGTTTCTATTTCACTTTCACTAACCTGTGCAAAAACATATGTAGGGTAAATATTCCCTATAATAAACATCAAAAGTAGGTAAATAACTCCTACCAATCTTTTCACCCTGTTCTTTTTAGATGTCCTCTATAAAAAAACTGTGTATTTAATTTTTCAGCAAAAAATCAAAAGATTGTTTTTTCTATCCTCTAAAATATTTGCTAAAGATAAATCCAATTTATTCCCAAAATTTATCTTCTACTGTTTGATATTGTGCAAAAGTCCATACTTCTTGTATTTTTCCATCTTCTATTTTAAACAAATCAATTCCCGGATCATTTAATTTTTCATTACCTTTTTCTGCTAATGAAACAACACTTGCAGCAACAAAACAATCATTACTTGCAGCCCACTCTGTCATTACCCTGAATGTTCCATTACTTCTTTTCGCAAATTCTCCTAAACATTCTCCAAGTGCTTGTTTTCCTTTAATTATTCCTGATAGAGAACTTTCTCCACCCATATGCCATACAATCGTATCTGCCATTGTTTCAAAAGCTGCTTCAAAATCTCCTCTTGATAATGCTTCTGTGTAAGTATTAAATACTTTCATAACTTCATTTTTCATATCTGTTTATCTCCTTTTTTAATATTGGAAATTTACTTTTGATTTCCTGTTTATATTATACTTTTTAAAGTCTTGATTTTACAAGTACGAACATTTATAATACATAGTATCTATTATGTTACTTTAATTATTTTCGGAGGTTTGATATGTCAAATATTTATGATAAATGTCCCTATGTTACTACTCAAAGAGTTTTACAAGGGAAATGGGCAATTGTAATACTATATCATCTTAGTACAGGCACTAAGAGATTTAATGAACTTGAAAAATTGATGCCTGAAACTACAAGGACTGTTTTAACAAGACAACTTCGTCAGCTTGAAGCAGATAGGCTCGTTAATCGAAAAGTTTTTGCGGAAGTTCCCCCTCATGTTGAATATTCTTTGAGTAAAATCGGAACTAAATTTCAAAAAATATTAGATGAAATAGAAGTTTTTGGTTTGGACTATATTACAGAATTGAAATCTCTTGAAAAACCTAAAAATAAATGAATAAATAAAGTAATCTCTTTTTTCATCAGATAACTTGTTCATCACTTTTAGAAACTCTTGCTTTTCTTCTTTTGCAAAGTCGGTTATTTCTTTGATTGATTTTAAGAGAATTTCATTCACTGTCTTTACTTTGATGTAGTGCATAATATTTCTTGCATATTTAGGGTTTTTAGGTCTACCACTCATGGTAAGTTTTTCAGTATCAGTTAAAAGAATATTATTTTCAAACTTTTCATCTACATACGGTTCTATATCTTTTGAGTTTCCCCAGAGAGCGTTTTGTCAAATACCTTTTTTGATTTATTGACGCTTGTATTTTGAAAATTGAGTAACAAAAAACAGTAAACCTTTTTTGATTTACTGTTTCTCAAATTGTTATATTTAATTAGACAAACAGCGAGTTTCCGAACTGCTTTATCCGTTGATATTTACCTATTGATAATAGGCGAAACGATAGGTTTTCCATCTCTATCCAGTAGTGGAGTCAAACCTCCAGCATATCCAGATTGACGATAGACATAATTCACTCCGGTTTCTTTATCCACCCAAATTTCCATCACATTGACTGTACCTTGAGTATAAATTTTTTCAAATCTATCATTTTTAGCCATTTTACTTTCCTCCAACTTCTAATTTGTTTTACTTGATACTTTTAGTATTGTACCATTTTTAGCTAATTTTTACAAATCTAATTCTTGTTTCTTTGCCTGTGTTAGTTCTCATAAGATCTATTACCATTTTTGCTGATCTTATGTTTCCTCTTTCTACTATGGCAATAACCTGTCTGTTTACTTCTTCATTGATCAATAGTTCACCTCCTTCATTTATTACAAGAAAAAAGGTGGTTAGATGTTACTCCAATCACCTCTTTACAGGATTATTTTAAGATTCATTTTACTTCAGCTTTTTTACAGTTTCAGCTTCAGATAATATTTTTAATTCCCTCGAATTCGAGGAAATTAAAAGGGGCTATCTTTTCCCGATAGCCCCTTTCGAGTTATATATAGATTTTACAAATAATATCTTTAAATCGGTTCGCTTTCGTATATTCGGAATGATATTTCATATACTCATTCACATCATTCCTTGTAATAATCAGCGTTGTGAAGTAAAAATATTTACGCTCTTCTATTTTCCTCCATCCGCAATCGCTGCCTGTGCTGCTGTGTCATATCAGAGGAAAGTTCTGTTTGGGTTACTGTATAATTGTTTGTTCTTCCGTCCACTTGCATCTTTAACTCGTCATCTGGAGTTAAATTCAATTTCCATATAAATCCATCTTGGCATACGATAATTTCCTTTATAAATGCATCAATAACTTCTTCCGGAATATGTCTCGTTGAAAAATTGAAATTCTGCTCTAAGCCGTATTTAAGAATTTCAACTTTGTCCATATATATGTCATCTGATAAACCGGTTTCTCCACCTATTATTTCTAACTGCTTTTTCAGATGTTGCTGTTCTTTCAGAATTTGTTCACGCTTTTCGTCGTACCTGTCTTTTTCAATTTCTCCAGCCATTCGCATGTCTAAAAGATTGTTATACTTTCGATTCCATAGTTCCATTTTATCTTCTAAATCACGCTTACGATCTAACACCTCGTCATCATGTTCGTTTTCATAGCAATTGTCCAGCATTTCGTTCGCAATTGCAAGGACTCCTTCTCTATCATTCCAAAATTTTTGAAATATTATATCAGCCATAACTTCTAATTTCCATCTTGGAACCATTTTAGTTACACAAATTCCTTCAGTACTAAGTCCTTTTCTCTCACGAGTTTTAAATGTTCCTGTCCTTATCTGACTATAACATTGATATGCATATTGAGGTCCTTCAGACGATTTATGCCATGTAACACGATTGTAGGAACTACCACATTCACATTTCATTTTACGACACCAAACATCTTTGGAGATTTTTTTCCCTCTACAGCCTTTATTATGCACCGACTCTGACTTGCTACTAAGTATTTGCTGAACTTTTTCAAACTGTTCTTTTGTAACAATTGGGGTATGTCTACCTTCAACAATGACTTTATCAACCTCACCAAAATTATTTATTTTTTTCTGTTCTAAAAAATCCGGAACAAATTGCTTACGATAAACTATTGTACCACAATAAAAGGGGTTCCTTAATATTCTGCTGATATTCCCAGGTTGCCATTTTGTAAGTCCTGTAGCTGTTAAATGTCCTTCTTTTTCCAGTACAAATTGAATTTTTCTAACACCATTTCCATCCAAGTATAAATCAAAAATTCTACGCACCGTTCTTGCTTGCAATTCATTAACCACATACTCTTTACCAATTCTGTCATACCCTAGTATATTACCGTTTCCATATAGAACACCATTTTTAAATGAAATCATTTGTCCTGCTTTTACTCTGACGGACGTTTTCTTGCTTTCATTTTGTGCAAGTGTCGCCATAATTGTCAGTCTTAATTCACCATCTTCATCATTCATTGTCCATATGTTATCTTCTGTAAAATATACTTCTACACCTTCTCGCCTTAATATACGAGTTTGCTGTAGTGTATCAACTGTATTTCTTACAAACCTAGATACCTCTCTTGTTACAATAAGATCAAATTTATTTTTTGATGCGTCTTGCATCATTCTCATAAAATTTTTTCTCTTTTTAACAGAAGTACCTGTTATTCCTTCATCTATATAGCGATCATATAGTTCCCACTCAGGATGTTTTTCAAATAAATCATCATAATACTGAATTTGATTACCCAATGCAGAAATTTGAGCCTCATGCTCAGTCGATACTCTCGCATATATAGCCACTACTCTTTTCTTTACCATCATTTCATCTTTTTTGTACTCCTCGTTTTGTTATTTTATATTAACATAATTTGCTCTTTTTGGCAATCAATACCTTTCCATACTTTTGTAAGATTTTTCGATAAACCTTTTCTGATATTTCTCTTTTTCTGTATAAATATCTCATCAATGCTAAAGCTATAATTGTATTAATCTGTAATTTTGTTATATCGCTTTTCATAAATCTCCTTGTATTTATATTATAAATATGTTTACCCTGATTTTTAAAATTCAAATGTCTTTAAGTTTTATGACATTAACAGGTGTCTTGGCACACAACATAGGAATTTCACCTCCGCCTCTTTTCAAGATGAGCCGGCTTTCACTAAAGAAGTATCATTATCCCCATTTACATCATCGCAAATAGGTTGCCAAACCTATTTTTTGTCGTACAAATTTGTCGCTCACTTTCTTTTATCCTTTGTATTTGCAAGTATGTGTTTAAACCGAGATTGCAGGAGGGTACATGGTTATTCCCTTAAATCCTAATCTTATCAGCAGAAAGGTCTTAGCGTTTGTTGACAAACGCTCCATAAATGGTTAATGTCCTGTTTTGGTCTATTTAGCTTTCAAGGTACAAGATTCTTATATTTTCAAAAATATATTCAATTTTCCAAAGGTAAAATTTTCCCCTCTATATATAAACCTTACTTTCAGATGCTTTTGTTTCCACTTTTTAAAATTTTTTTTAAAAAATAGGGAACAAACTACAAATCCGGTCTGTCCCCTACTCATTAGTTACTATTTAAGCATCTCTCTTAGCTTTTTTAAAATCTTATTTCTAAAACTGAAAATCTTCTTAGAAGATACCTTTTGCTCTTTTGCTAAATCACGAATGGTCATTTTTTTGAAATACAAAGAATCTATCACCTTTAGCTCTTCATCATTTAGCTTTTGCAGTGCCTGATATAGATCCTTGATTCTCATTTTAGTTTCAATGATTTTTTCAATATCCACATCTTCATCTACAACGCAATTCAAATCAATCTTGTAATCCTCATACCCGTAAACCTTATGTTCTTTATCTGATTTATTTAAATAAGCCTCATGATTGACTTGTTTCTTATATGCTTTATATATTTCATCGGATACATATATCTTTTCACCTTTTACATAGATATATTTTCTATCATCTGTCATTTGTGAAATCCTCCTTTTTATCCAAAATTTCAAATCCGATTTTTTGAACAAAAAAAGGAGGACTCCTGCATTTTGGCATGCGAAATCCTCCAATGAATAATATAGGTTGTATAATTAATATTGGGGTTTGGCATTTGCCAATCTCAACATTTTTTATTACTATAAATAAAAAAACCTCCAAGTCCCCAGTTCACAACAACTACACTTGGAGGAGGTGTTCATATGAACGACCTAGCTAAAATTTTAGGCATTTATGATGCTAAAGTCAAGCTTAAATCTATAAATGATCATACGATTTCATTTTATATTTACACTGATACAAAGCCTCATATATGCCCACGCTGTAACCTATCAACTTCTAAAGTACATGACTACAGGATGCAAAAAATTAAAGATATTCCTCTTCATAATAAATCATGTATTTTATTTTTGAATAAGAGACGCTATCATTGTTCCGAATGCGGCAAGCATTTTTATAAATCTTATGATTTTATTGCTAAGTATCTACATAGAACCAAAAGGTTAACTAAGTTTATTGCCGGTTCATTCTTTGATACACTTAATATTAAGCAAGTATCTATCCGAGCCAATGTTTCTTCTCATACAGTTTATAAGGTTCTTTCTACACTTAATAATTCATCTTCCAAAATATGTGAAGCTATTTCAATAGATGAGTTTAAAGGTAATGTAGGTATTGAAAAATATCAATCTATAATTGTTGATCCTATAAAACATAAAGTTTTAAATATCCTGTATTCAAGAAAAAGTACTTGTCTGGTTGAATATTTTAAATCACTTGATAAGTCTAGACGCATGAAAGTTAAATATTTCTCTTGTGATATGAATAAAACGTTCATAGATATGGATAAGGTATATTTTCCTAATGCTAAGATCGTTATTGATAGATATCACTTCATAAGGCAAGTATACTGGGCTCTTGAAAACGTTAGAAAGAGAATTCAAAAGAACATGGCTGCTCCCCTTAGGAAGTATTACAAACGTAGTAAGAGCTTAATTACTAAGAGAAAATCAAAACTACCTAATGATAGCAAATCTGCCCTTGAATTAATGTTAGAATACTCAGAAGATCTACGAAAGGCACATTTTATTAAAGAGTTATTTATTAATATACTTGAAGAGAACTCTTATTCTAAGCAAAGACAATTATTAAGAGAATGGCTACTTGAGGTAGAAAGTTCCGGTATTAAAGAATTTAAAGCGGTAATAACAGCATTCAGAAACAACTATTCGTACATCTTAAATGCTCTTAAATACAGGCATATCTCAAATAGCCCAACAGAAGGGTTTAATGATAAGATCAAAGTACTTAAAAGAATATCTTATGGCGTACGAAACTTTAAATACTTTAAGAACAGAATTTTAATGGCAATGGCTTAAAAAGGACTGGGGACGAGGTTTATTTGTTGTGTAAAAAATATCAAATAACTATTTATATAGCAAATCCCTTATATTAGTAATATAAAACCATGAAAAATTACAAAAAGAGTGGATTGAAAAATCAACCCACCCCAACACTTGACAAAGAACCATTTTAAATAACATAATGGGGCATGTATTACATATCTATGCTTAATTATTCTTTAGTCTGCGTGGAAACAATATTAAATTCAGTAAAAAACTGAATAATATGGTCAGTAAAATCACTGCTATTATTATTTCTCCACTTAAAAAAGTCTTCCCTAAAACTCTAAAATTATGCATGGAAGTAATAATACCAAACAAATTTATTCCGTTTACAGGTGATATTTCCATATATCTTTTCACAATTTTAAATGCATCCGGAAGATAAGCTATTGAAAAATTAGCAGATACCACAAGTAAACTTAATAAAATTGTCAAATACATCTCTTTCATGATATTGCCAATAAAAAAAGTTATAAAACTCATGCTCAAAATAGAACCTATGGAGACAATCATATACCAAAAAAACATGTCTTTGATTGTCCATGCATAAATCACAGTAAAAAAATCTGGCAATAATTGAATCTGCATATTCCAGCCTTCATTATAGAAAGGAAGAATTGTCAAAGAAATTATAATCAAATTACATATTAAAAATAAAACTATAAAGCATACAGACACTGCCAGCATCTTATCCCGAGCCATTTTTCGTAGTATTTTAGGATTTAGCGTACCTAACACAAGATCCATATGAGTTACTTTTTCATAAGGAAACAATTGGCTGGAACAAAATATAGCTCCTAACAGCAATATACAGCAAAAAACAAATGATGATTTAAAAAAAATTACCCAATGTTCATAAAATTCAAGATAAAATGGAACTGCAAAATTATCCAAAGCAACTCTTACTTGCTGTATTTCATCATCATCATAAGCTTTATATTTAAAGTCAATTTTTTCATATATCTTCTCCTTCCATCTGGAATAAAAAGGTATATTATTTACTCTCTTTATATCTAAGCTGTTATCTTTATATGATGAATAGGCTTCATTTATAATTCTATAGTACTCCGATTCATCTAATGTAACATCAGGTATATTAGTGATTCTATATCTTGTAATTTCATCTTTTATATTTTCTTCGGTTACAAATCCGCCAATTTTTGAAAAATATTCTTTTCTAGCATTTAATCCAACATAGCCTTTATATACTTCCGCCTTATTGTCAATCATTTGTACCGTTTCATAATCAAAAATAAAATAAAGAGGAAGTAAAATAGCTACTGCAAAAGACAAAAATATTATCCACCTGACACCTTTGATGCCTAATAGTTTTTTCAATTCATATACCATATATACCTCCTTCTCAAAACACAGCATCATCTATATTGCTAATAAAAATCAATAAAACACATTATGTTGCCCTGCAAATCATTTAAAGCCACACAAAACACATACTATTCTCTAGATAAAAACTTAAAGAATAAATCAGGAATAACCTTTATAAGTAGTATTATTATTATCATACTGACTATTACAAATATATTTGTAACAGATAAATTTAAAAAACCAAATCTGAATTGTTCTAAACTATTCAGTATCAAAATAACATTGCTCATGTTGACTGGAAATAATTTTAATACTTTAATAATCCCGTGTGGCAGCGGAAATCTAAGCAGAACCAATGGTAAAAATGCTGTAATAATTGATATGACAAGAGTGCTAAATCTATTTCTAAGCAATAAGTTCAAAAATGCAGCTCCGTAAATAATTACTATGATCCCTAAAATAGTTGTTATAAACCATATTATTGTTGCCTCTAAAAAATTAAGGTTATATATTGATGTAAAATATATAATTTGAATACTGCTGTCCCAGCCTTGAATACCCATACCAACGAATATAATCAATGCCATCAATACAACTGAAAGAAGATAAACCTGCATAACCATTGTCAATAATGCCAACAGCTTATTAACAGCCATCTTACTTATATCACGAATCTTACCTGTGACTAAGATCAAATCCATATTACATCTTTTTTCAAAAGAAAATAATTCAGAAGCCATAAATAAGCCTAGAATTATAACCATAATATTCACAATGCCGACTGACTTCCAAAAGTTAACCCAATGTCTTGAAAAGCCATATCTGAATGGAATTGCAGTTTTCTCAGCTTCACTGATGATGCCATCTATTTCCCATTGACTATATCGGCTTTCCGAAGTAATCAGCTGATTTTTTATGGCATATACTCTCTGTCTGTAAAAATCATCTGCTGATTCTACATCATATAATGATTTAAATCCTCCTTCGCCCTCAAAAATATAAGCCTTTGATAGTAAGTTTACGATTCCAGGATATTTAAAGTTTGTATTGTTCTCTGCTTCATCAACATTACTAAAAGTTTTATAATAGCTTAATACTTGGTTCAATTTTTCAGTCGTCATTTCTCCGTCAATTGATTCAAATCTTAATTCTATAGATTCCCTTGCTTTCAGTCCTCTTAAATAGGATGTGGAGTCAGGCTTATCTAATATTGTAATACTGTTTAACGATGTAAAAGCCATAGCTACTGACATGATCACAATCAAGCAGCTGAATATCTTTACATATAAAGGGGTGATTATTTTCTTATATTCTTCCTTTATTCCCATATTGCCATTGTATGATAATTAGGAATGTAATTATCACATATTCCTTTCTTTTTAATATTGTGGTTATAATACATTCAGATACTGTGGACTTTTGATTTTGTCTTGTAGCTTTGACTACTTAACAGGAGTGTATTGCCGCTACCTTTATCTGAATTGTTTATATGCTGGATGTACCGTAGCTTTTGTTCTAATGAGTACTTATTTCAATCAAGTCTACGATGATAACCGTTTGAGGATATCACAGTATCAGATCTTACCAAAGGGAGGATTACCTCATGATTTACGTAGGCATTGATATTGCCAAACTTAACCATTTTGTCTCTGCTATTTCTTCGGAAGGTGAAATACTCATTGAGCCGTTTAAATTCACAAACGATGCTGATGGCTTCCATATGCTGGCTTCCAAACTCGATTCATTTGATAAGGCCAGCACCATCATTGGTCTTGAGTCAACAGCACACTACGGTAGCAACCTCGTACTATACCTTGTTGCCGAGCTTTACAAAGTGTGTATATTAAACCCTATTAAGACGTCTCAATTGCACAAAAACAACATTCGCAAAACAAAGACGGATAAAGTCGACACTTATGTTATTGCTAAAACTCTTATGATGCAGAATGACCTCAGATTCGTCAGTTTCTATGACCTTGATATGATGGATCTTAAGGCTTTGGGGCGGTTTCGTCAGAAAACTATAAAGCAACGAACCCGTTTGAAAATCCAGCTGACAACCTATGTTGATCAGGTTTTTCCGGAAATTCAATACTTTTTTTAAATCCGGTCTGCATCAGAATTCTGTCTATGTTCTTTTAAAAGAAGCACCTTCTCCAAATGAGATTGCTTTCATGCATATGACTCATCTGGCAAATCTGCTCAAAGTGAACTCGCACGGACACTTTACCAAAGAACAGGTCAAAGAATTAAGAGTTCTCGCTTATGGTTGACTTTTCATAGCTGGTCTCCATTAAAATAATATAAATATGCATCATTAAGTGTGGGTTTAACTAAACGAGCTTCTTTTGAAATCTTTTTTCTGTTTATCACTCTAGCTACAGTAACTCCTCTATCCTCATGTATCATAGATACCAGCTCATTTTTAATACTGTACTCCGTATCCCTGTCATGTATTGGAACTTCCCAAACACTTCCTTCACAATCATTGATTAATTCACTCTCATTGCCACTAGCAATAATATATCCACTTTTAATTATAAATATCTTATTTGCTAGATGCTCTAAGTCACTAACAATATGTGTTGATATAATAATAATCTGAGTCTTGCTAATATTAGACAAATAATTTTTTAGCCTAATCCTCTCAGTCGGATCTAATCCTGTTGTAGGCTCATCTAAAAGTATAATTTTAGGATTCAGTAAAAAAGCCTGAGCCAGTCCTACTCTTCTTAACTGTCCACCTGAAAGTGATTTCAGCTTTTTATTTTGAAGTTCCTTAAGTCCAAAAACCTCCATATTGTTCAAAACATCTTCCTCTATGCCAGCTCTATTAAATCCAGATTTTATTCGTCCCATATACATCAAAAATTCATAGACAGTCATCAAAGGATACCCCACAAAAACTTGTGGTAATATTCCAAGCAATACCTCTTTTGCTCTTTTTCTACTAGCCGGGTAGCATATTTCCCCTTTATATTTTGTTGCATACCCACTAATTACTTTAAATAAAGTTGTTTTTCCAGCTCCATTTGCTCCTAATAGTCCATAAATTCCAGGAGCTAAGTCCATGTCTATTCCATTCAAAACTTTTTTATTCCCATATTGCATTTCTACATTATTTAATGTAAGATTCATTACATTCTCCTTATATTTCAAAGTTTATACCCTATGCCATTTAAAGATACAGTATGCTGACTTGACCTTCCAAATACTTGATGGAACAAAGAAAAGTTACAGGCATACACGCTCTGTGTAAATGTTAGGCTGTTAGCTGCAACATTACATTTATAGTTAATATCTGTTATGAGCTTTAAATCCTAATGAAGCAGAATATTCCAAAATAAAAATTAAAACCGATTTATCTATTGTTTTAAATAATGAACTTAATTCATCATCGATGAATATCATCAATAGTCCATTATCTCTACAATCCTCTGTATAAATTTTTTTTTATCTTCTCCATTTTCTTTTTCAATTTGTTTTACTATAGCCCCATCTTTCATTAATAACACTTTTTTACTATAACTTGCTATTGTCGGATCATGTGTTACCATTAAAATAGTGCGATTTTCTTCTAAGTTTAATCTTTCAAAATATTTTATTACTATTTCAGAATTGATGCTATCTAAATTCCCGGTAGGTTCATCTGCTAATATTATCTTAGGTTCGTTTATAATTGCTCTACATATTGCAGTTCTTTGTTTTTCACCACCTGATACTTCTGTTGGATATTTGTCTAAAATTTTATCAATCTCAAACCTTTTTGCATTTTCTAATATTAATGATTCAATCTCTCTATATGGCTTATTACTTATATATAAAGGTAATAGAATATTCTCTTTTAAAGTCAGACTATCTACCAGATAAAATTCTTGAAACACAAATCCCACTATTTTTTGTCTAACATCCGATAATATTTCATCAGAACAACTACTTAAATTAATATCTCCAACAATTGCTCTTCCGGTAGTTGCCTCTTCAATCCCTCCAAGTATTTTTAATAAAGTAGTTTTTCCGCAACCTGATTTTCCCATAATGCTAATAAAGTCCCCCTGATATACCTCTAAACTGACACCATTTAAGACTTGATTTAAATTAACAGATATTTTTTCCCTTTTCTTCTTATCTCTCTTATTATATATTTTGGTTAAATCAACAGCCTTTATAACTTCGTTCATATATCCCACCTATCCTAATCGCCTTAAAATATAAGAAATAAATTGTTTTTTAAGTATTTTATAGTAAATATATTCCAATATTAAATATCCACCTATAAATATTGCAAAAAAAGTGTAAATCTGACTTCTCTGCTCTACCATATTGACACCAACACCAGATAGTATATAAAGATACATCATGGATAATATACATGCTAATATCACAGGAATCAGAAAAGGCAATTGAAGTTCTCTTGTGGCAGTATTAGCAATAGTCTTCTTGTTCATGCCCATAATATAATACGCCTTGTATTTTTCCGACAAATAATCTATCTGACTAAATGTATTTATATAGATTGCACTATTCTTAAAGATGGTGATTACAATGGCTACCAATACAAAGACAATAAGCATACAAAGTATTACATTTCTATTTATTTCTACATATTTATCCTTTTCATATATTCTTACTTTCATTTCATCTTGTTGTTCGTAATCATTCAGTACTTGTTTAATACGATTTTGATCTCCATGCTCTTTTGCATTTACAAATATAATATGTTTATTCTGTCCATGTCTGCTGATATCCTCATAGTCTCTGTGATTCATCAAAAACATATATTCATTTCCATAATTTTCAAATACTCCAAATATATTTTCCCAATATCTGCTTTTAATACTATAGTCAAATTGTTGTCCGTTTATAGTGTAAATCGATATAAAACTGTCTCCATTTAACGCCTCAAAATCTTCCTCCAATTTCAATTCAATCCCTATTATCTCTCCACTCTTTAGAGTCCAATTTTTATTGCGAAAGGTATTATAGCGTTCAATATCTACACATCTTATATTACCTATATTTTGGTTATTTTTTATTTCCGAAACCTCCAGTGTAGATATATCCATAGGAATTTTTGAATTTTTCAGGCTTTCAATCAAGGTATTTAGCACAGAATAGCTCTCTATAACAAAGTCACTCGGGTACATCATTTGATAGCTTTCTACTGTATTTGCATATATGTTATTATAAATATTTGCTCCTATGAAAATAAGTAGGATTATTCCACTTAATAATGAAAAATATATAATCTTACTAAATTTATTGAATCGAAAGACAAAATTATTTATAAATAAAAAATTTTTATAATATAACTTTGTTTCTCCTCTTAATAATTGTAGTATAGGAAATGCCATAGATACAAAAATAAAATATAGCCCTATAGAAATTAACAATATAGAAGAAAATGTTCGTAAAATTATATCTCCTTGTTGAATTAAAATAACATACAAAGAAAGTATAGACAAAATAATTCCAAATACAAATCTATACCAGCCTTTTTTAGCTAATGTATCTGCTCTTTGTTCCTCTATAAGCAAATCATTTAATTTCATTTTTCTTATCTTAATATAAATACAAAGAGCAGATATAAAATATAAAGCAAAATATATCATATAAGTGAAAATATAGCTTTTTATTGGATATATAACCATCGGAAATTCATATAAAAACACTTTTCTAAAAAAGTATATACTTCCATGGTAAAAAGACGCCCCAATCATGCTCCCCAAAATCATGGATACAATATATGTGACAAGAAGTTCAATTATTATACATTTGAATAAATTTGATTTTTTCTGTCCTAAAATAATAAAAATAGCATAATCTCTGCTTTTCTTTTTTGTGTAGTTTAAAAATGTATAAATAATAAAGCATAACGAAATAAGCAGGAACACATAAGAAATCCATTTGAGTGTGCTAATCTCACTGTTCATAATTTTAATATTTTCTATTTTTACAACTTCTCTCATAGCATTCAAATAACTTGATATAATGATATATCCTGCTACTGCTATCACCGAACTTACCAAATAGAATATATAATCTTTATACTTTGATTTCATATTTTTTAATATTAATGTATATAGCATATTTCCCTTCTTCTACAAAAACTTATTGTATTATATAAAATATGATTCTATATCTAACTATATAGAATCCTATTGATTAAAGCTATCTTCTAGTAGCTGAGAATCTGCAACCATTTTTACAACTCATAGAGCAATAGCCTTTACAGGAAGACTTACATGTATTATTACAACCTGATTTGCAAAGTCCACTACAAGAGCCCGAACATGCCTTAGAACAGGCTATACATACTGCAGACATAATATCATTACTCAATTCATTAATCTTACTGTCATAATGTCCCATAAAAACCTCCTATACGCCATAGTCCTTTACTTATTTCGTCCATGGCAAGATAAAGAACAGCCACCAGAACAAAGAGCCTTACATGAACCTTGACAACCACCTGTGCAATTTCCTTTACAAGGACACCACACTAATGGTGTTACTCTGTTATTCCCTGTAATTTTACTCTTGTAACTACCCATACCTTTTCCATTAAACATAATGCTTCCACCACTCGGTCTACTTAGAGTACAAATCATATTCATTAATGTTGTTTTGCCTGCACCATTAACTCCTAATAGTCCATACACGCCATTTTTCAAAATAAGGCTCTGATTGCTAATCGCCTCATAATTCCCATACTTTTTAGTTATATTTGTTAAAATTAGCTCCATCTTAATCTCCTCCTAGTATTTAAGTCTTTGATTTCCGTAAAATAAAGAAATCAATTAAATACATAAAAAACCACCTTCGATTCGAAGATGGTTTAATAAATCATCATATTCACTCAGTAACCATCTTTCGATCTATTCGTTATACTGTTTTCAGGCTAATAACAGTATATCTTTGTATAAATCAAAAGTATTGGTACTAATGTGCAAAGTTTAAAAGATATTTTTTTTGATGTAGCCAAGCAGAGTTGCTTTTCTAAGCATTTCCTGATAATTTTTCACATCAAGCTTATCGTAAATTATATTCAAATGATTCGCTAATGTTCTTAGTGAAATAAATAATTCTGAAGCAACTTCATTCCTTGTAAAACCTTGGGCATATAAGTTTATAATCTCTAATTCCTTGTCAGTTAAATCAGTTAACTTATCTTCACTTATTTTAAAATGTCTTTTGCCTTTTATTATTTCTTTTATAATGTTGTATAACCTATCTGTTTCAATATCCTTATTAAGAAATCCAACCGCTCCGCTCTTTTTAGCCTCCTTTTCAAATGCATAATAATCATATCCGGTCAAAATTATAATTTTACAATCGGGTTTTTCCTTCAAAATATTTCTGCACAATTCAAGACCATCTATATCCAGTATTTTTTTTATATTGATGTCTATTAAGAGCAAATCAAAACTATTACTCAATATCTTGCTAATTATATCTCTTTCAGTAGTCTTATAATCAACCGTTTCAACACATTGAATATCGGAATATCTCATCAAAGAGTTTTTTAAGCTTTCAGACAAAAGCCTATGATCTTCTATTAATAGAATTTTCAATGATATCTCCCCCCTTTAATGGAATGTTTATTATTATAGTAACCCCTTCATTGTTCTCTACCATAATCTTTCCTCCTATCATTTGAACTGTCTTATGAATTCCAATCAATCCGGAAAATCTGTTATTTTCATATAACAAGTCTTCATCCAAGAATCCCTCATCATTGAACGCTTCAATGCTAAGAATAGAATTTTCTATACATATTTTTATTTCGGCAAAATTAGATTCCGTATGCTTATAGATGTTATTTACCAGTTCCTTAACCACTCTTAGCAGCAATTCATCATATGGGTTTTCTAAATAAACTTTCTCATCACAAAATAGATCTAAAACAATTTTTTTATCAAAATGACGATTTTTTATCTGCTCAATATTTAAACATAAATTTTCATATAACGATTTATCTAAATATATAGAAGGCGTCAAATTATCAAGCTTTAATCTTAACTCTTTTATGATATTAGATAATATCTCAGAAACTTCTTCTTTGGATACATTCTCATCATCCATAGATTTCTTCAAATAAATAATATCTTGTAGGATCGAATCATGTAGATAATCTGCTATGTCCTTATTATATTTTAATTCATTACTCAGATGACTAATCCTCATCAAATATGTATTTTTAATTTTTTCTTTTGAATGTATTCCAAATTTCGTATAGTTCACAATAACATAAACAAAATTAACTGTTAATAAGAGCAATATCTGAAGATAATAAAAATTTGTAAGAAATACGAAGATGCCAGCAACCAATAAACCCACCAAATATTTTTTTATTCTAAAAACTATTCCAACGTAATAACTCAAAAAAATATTTTGAATAGAATACTGGAAACAACTGATAATTAAAAATAGTCTTACTGCCGAATAGCTACTATCTAATAATCCCATTTTTATATACAAGACTCCAGAAAAAAGCCACGATACAATCAGAAATGTTATTATGTTCTTTTTGTATTCCATGTAGTTTGTTATTCTTCTGTAATGTATCATAAAATATATAATCGGAATAAACATTACAGCTAAAACAGTTATAAACAAATACCACTCTAATAATTCATTTTTTGATGAGAATATAATATACCCCACCAGCGAATAAATTGTAACCACTATAGAGATAACTATATTGTAAGTACGATAAATCTTATTATCCAATATAAAATGCCAATTGCTTAGTAGCAATAAAACCATTATTAATAATAGAATATGTGCGAAATAGCTATCTACATCTTGTAGATAAATAAAAGAAACAAATAATAATATAAAACTTGAAATCCCGAATTTATATATCAAAAAATTACTCATTCTTGTTTCAAACATTTCCATTAACTGTATACAACAAACATTAAAAAAATACATAATGATATAGTGTCCACTGCTTAATTTATGATATGAAGTAAGAATCAAAAAAATACCCATTACTCCAATATATCCTATTTCCAAAAATACTTTCAACGCTTTATTATTCATTTTATCAATTCCTTTATCCTATATATTAAATAATAATTATGTTAATCTTCCTAATAAATGTAGTCTGATTAAAATATTTATGTTTTAATCTATTTAAAAGCATTAAAACTCTAATCTAAATTTCTTATATAATATTTTTATGTTCTAAAAAGATAGATTTTCCATTTACAGAATCATTTCAAGTTAACCTTATTATATCATTTTGCTCCATTTTATGATATAATAAACTCACTTTCAATTATATATAGCTTAACGCTGTTATTGTACTGACCAGTATAAGAGCCAGTATATTAGCAAGCACAGTAAGTGCATATGCACTTACGAAAAATTGTCTTAATCCTCAATTTCGCATCGGACTCTTTCAGTCAATTTTTGCTTGTTGGGGAATATCCCCAAACCCCTGCATAAGGTAACTTACTTTATTCCATTACCTAAGTAGTATTTGAAAAAGTTTCTGCTTCTTTCATTGAAGCTTACTTTCAAAAATGTTATAATCCTCTTGTAACTTATATAACTATTTTATCTCTCTACAGGAGATTTCTGATTTAGAAATATACTATAAAGCAAAACCTGTAAGTCAAGCTTAGTACTTGATTCTACAGGTTTTTTCTTTTGCTATTTTTAGGATTTGGAGGTTTTGACATGGCAAACAGAGTAAGAACTCATAGCATTTATTTAATGCTTTCAGATGATGAACTAAAGGTTTTGGAGAAAAAATATAGGCTGTCCGGCTGCAAAACTTTGCGTCAGTTTATTATGAAATGCATCATAGGCAAGGATATTTTTGTATTGGATATGACAGCTTTTAGGGAACTTTCCGCAAGTATAGGTAGAATAACCGGTAGCATCAATCAGATTGCAAAGCGGGTAAATTCCACCGCAGCTATCTATAAAGATGACATCATTGATATACAAGAGCTGCTAAAAAAGCAGGGGAAAGATATTTACTCTCTGCGAAAAAGACTATATGATCTTGGAAATTTAGAAAGTATAAATACGGAGGAGATCTGATGGCTGTTACAAAAATTCATCCCATAGAAAAAACTTTGCACTTAGCCCTAAACTACATCATGAATGCTGATAAGACCGATGAAAAAATCCTTATTTCCTCTTTTAACTGCAATCCTAAGATTGCTCATCTTGAGTTTCAGCAGACAAAAAGAGAATGTAATTCAAAGGCAAAAATCTTAGCAAGGCATTTAATTCAATCTTTCGCTCCCGGAGAAACCACTCCTGAGCAGGCACACAAAATAGGTCTTGAACTATGTGAAAAGGTCTTTCAAGGAAAGTATGAGTATGTACTCACTACCCACATAGATAAGGGGCATCTTCATAATCATATTTTATTTAATAATGTAAGTTTTGTAACAGGTAAGGCATATCAAAGCAACAAAAGAAGTTATCATCAAATCAGAACTGTCAGTGATGAGATTTGTAAGGAAAACGGTTTATCTGTCATTGATGAAAACTATAAAAAATTCAAGAACAGATATTCCACAAACGGTAAAAGCTATATTGAATATATGGAATTTAAGAAAGGCGGTTCTTGGAAAAACAGGCTTCACCTTGCCATTGATAAAGCAATTCTAAAGTCCGGTACTTACGAAGAGTTTTTAAAAGCAATGGAAGATTTAGGATATGAAATTAAGATTGGAAAGTATCTTTCATTCCGTCATAAAGACAAAAAAGATACAGGAAGATTTACAAGAACAAAGTCAAATGTGCTTGGAGAAGATTATACCAAAGAGCGAATTAAAGAAAGAATTGAAGATCCAACCAAACAGCAGATTTATAATAAAGAACAGCTTTATGACAAACTCTCTTATAAAAAGCCGGATACTATTGTAAATATAAAGAACAATGAAAAGGTAAAATCCTCAAAAGGTTATGAAGTATGGGCAGGCAAGCACAACATGAAAACAATGGCTTCATCTTTAAACGAAATGAGAAGATATGGCATAAACACCTATGAAGAACTGGAATTAAAATTAAAGAAGGCGGCTTCAGACAGACAACAATTATTAGATCGGATAAAGCAAGCTGAAAAGGAAATGAAATCCATATATTCTGTAGTAGAAAATAAAAACACCATTTCTAAAAATCAGATGATTCATGACATGTATATTGAAGATAAAGAAAATAAAGCATTTTTTGAGGAATATAAGCCACAGATTATTGCCTATGAAATCGCCTTAAAAGAACTTGAAAAATCAGGATACCATACATTAAGTATTCCGGAACTGTCAGATAAATATGCTGTTTTGGAACAGAAAAAAATTAACCTTATGAAAGAATACTCCTATCAAAACTTCATGCTCCACGATCTTCAACAGGCAAAGAAAAATACGGATATATACCTTAACAATCATCTTGAAAAATAAAAGAAGGAGACCGCTCCTACCTGATTTTTGGTAGAAAGCAGCCTCCTTCTTTATAAATAACAGATTAGATAAACACAGGGGAAGACATTTTCTTAAACAAACCTACATATCCAAGGAAAAACGGCAGGCTTCTTTATCACTTGTCCATTTCTATAAGATAATCTTCCCTTCTTTTCCATACAACTAAAGAGATTATACCTATTATGATATAATTTACCACCTGATTGGCTAAATCATTATTTAAAAGGGGTAGGAAATAAGATTTTTCATTTGTAATAAATCCATGTACTAAAATACAATATACCGTCATTGAGCTGAAAAACGATATAGCTAAATTAAGAATCTTCCCAATCAATCCAAATTTATCATGAATGAACTTAAATAAGACAGAATATAGCACTACAGCCACTATTGCCGCTAATATATCCCAAAAATATACTGCATATCCGGATGAAAACTTGATGGAAAAATAATGGTGAGTATAGTACCAACTTGCTATAAATACCGCAAGCTTGTCCATTGCAAATAAGCTTATTTTTACAAATGTTGTTCCTACAAACAGGATAAATCCCAAATATAGTATAATTAAGGCTATAAAAATAACAATCATATCATTTCATCCTTTCTACTAAATAATCCTATTTCTTATAATATAACGCCCCTCTCCTTTTTTAGCAAACCCTTATTTTAAGTTTAAAAGAGAATCAAAAAAAGACAGGGGAAAGCAGCTTATTAGGCTGCCTGTCCCCACACTTTTATCGTTCTACCCCTTTTTCACTTTTCATATTCCCTTGTTCTTTTAATCTGCCATCCGTTTTTTCCTTATAATCATTTAGTTTTTTAAGTGTTGAAGGCTTCTCTTTTGTATCTTGAGATTGTCCTCTAGCTTTTAACAACTTGGCAGAATATACCTTAAAGTTTGTATATTGCTTTCCATTTTTTCCGGTACTAAGCTTTTCTTTTCCTGACAGTGAAACAAAATCCCCTTTTCTAAAATCCTTTACTGCTTGAACCTGCTCATTATAGGCAAAGCAATTCATAAACTTTACATTCCCCATTCCATCATTTTGAGCAATGGAAAAACTTGCCACTCTGAAATCCTCTCCCTCATTTGATCTTAGATCCTTTATTTCAACATCTCCGGTAAGATTACCTTTTATATACTGCTTTTCTTGGTCATTATTATCTTTCAGACTTGTATTTTCTTTTACTGTATTTTCCTCTGTTTGGTATTGCTCGTTTTCACTTATTTCTTCTTTGCTTTTTTCCTGAATGTCTGCATCTTTTTCTGTCTCTTCCTGCTTTATATCTTTCGCTGTTTTTAGGTCTTCATCAATAAAGTCCATAAACCTTTCATCAATTAACCCCATATAAGAGTCATTCATATAATTGTCATAGGCATTATCCAGTATGTCTTCATTATTTATATCTGTTTCCAGTGATATTATTCCCTTGATAAAATCGCTATGATTATACTCTGCCAGGAATGATAGCGTTTCTTTCATACTTTCAAAGCTGTTGTTTTGCATATTTAAAATACTGTTTAAATCATTTGCATATCTTCCATTCGCCCACTCAAACTTGCCGTTTTCTTTATTCTCTTTAATCCCTGATGCTATAACAAATTGTTCACCTGTAAATAATACTACCTGATTTTTCTTTACATCTAATACCGTTGTATGTTCTCCCAGTGCCGTTTTAATAATATCCCCTTTTTTTAAGCTCATACATTCCTCCATTTCTGTCTTTACACTTTATTTTTCTATTAAGATTTAGAAAAGAGTACCCATAAAAGATACTCTCTTCCCGTATTTATATATGATATTTTTTATCTGAATCCTACCTTGCCTCCTCAAAGTATTCTAATTGATTTTCCCTTGCACCTGTTTGACTTACTTGTTCCTTATACCCGTTTAATTTATCTACTACAGAGTTTCTATCTCTTTTATTAAAATCTCCGATACTTTGTACCTTACTGTCTCTAAAGTCGGCATCGTACCTATCCGCTACACCGTCCAAGTCCGTATCTTTTTCTAACGGATCATAAAAATTCCCATCATCATCGATTTCAAGCCCAAGTGCCTCTTTTAACTTTTCTTCATCCACATAGATAAGCTCATTAAAATCCCAAAAAACTATAATTGCCTTTATCTGCACAAGCTCTCTTCTATCGCTTGCATCAAGAGGATCATAGGTGTACTGAAAGCTGTTAACTAAAGTATTATCAACATAAGTGTTTAATTTATAATTGATTAAATCAAGGCTTGTCTGTATTTCATGCTTTTCATCCGGAGTAGTCGTATAAGCAAGCCCTATATCGCTTAAATCAGGAAACAAAGTATCAAAATCCTCTATACTATGATTTTCCTCATACTCTTTATTTAAAAAGTGAATCAATTCTTCTTTTACCTCTTCAAGTAATGGATTTTTTTCCTCTGTTACTGCTTCTTTTTGCCCCATATCAAGCAGATTATTTACCTCAGCAAGTCTTAGTGTCTTTTCTTTTAGAAGCTGTGCCTGAGGAAATTTCTTCCCGATTTCAAGTTTTGCGGTTTCGAGTTGACTTTCGGTATCACTAAGCTTACCTAAAGTTTGCTCCAGTCTCTCAGGCATTTTATCAAGGACATTATCCATTCTCGTTATATTTCCGATACTGTCCGTTCCAAACTCACCATAATGATTCTCTTCGCCTTTTAGATTAAATTTATACTGATTAGAAAAGCTGTCATAGTATGCAAATAAATCAAAGTTTCTGTACTCTCCGATTTTTACTTCTTCCGACTTAAAATCATCCGTCTTTTTTATGCTTTTTATCTTGCTTATCAAAAATTCTCCGGCTTGTCTTTTATCCGTATATTTTTTGCCTTCAAGAAAAAGAGAGGTGAATTTTGATACTGCTTCTTTATCCGACTTTTTCTCTATCTCCATTGAATTTTCTCCTACATTCTCCAAACTTGACTGAATATATACTGCCTTATCTATATTTTCTTCTCTATATGGCTCTATATTTTCTATATCTTTTTTCAGGTTTTCTATTTTATTTTTCAAATTTTCTATTTCTTTAGGGTAAACCTTTACCACCTTATCCTCAAGTTTATACAGGTTTGATTTGAAGTTGGACTCAAGCATTTTTAGCTTGGATACCTCCACATCAAGATCCATTTTCTCACGAATTAAAGGATTACCTGTCGCAAGTGCCTTTATTTCAGCATAATTTAATGTAGCCTCATCCACATCCTCTGCAACTCTTACCGGTGTTTTACTTGTCATTATTTGCGAAATATACTTTTGTTTATTTTCAAGTGTTTGGAAAAGATAAGCATCAAAGGTATTTTCAGTTACATATCTGAAGATATAAACATCCTTATTTTCATTTCCCTGTCTTACGATTCTTCCGGCTCTTTGAGAAAGATCCGCAGGTCTCCATGGAACATCAAGATCATGAATGGCAATGAGTTTATCTTGTGCATTGGTTCCTGCTCCCATCTTTTGCGTAGAGCCTAAAAGCACACGAATTTCTCCTTTCCTTACCTTATCAAAGATAGCATCCTTTTCCCTGTTGTTGTTTGCATTATGGATAAACTCTATCTCCCTTTCAGGAATTCCCATAGCCATAAGTTTGTTCTTGATATCATCATAAATATTAAACTCGCTTGAGGGTGTAGACATATCACAAAAGACAAGTTGAGCCGACCTTTTATCTGCATATTTATCCCATATGCTGAAGATATTTTTTACACAAGTATTTACCTTGCTGTTCTCATCATCGGGAAGCAGAGGGTTTATAAGCCTTTGATCAAGTGCCATTTTCTTTCCGTCATTTGTAATAAGAAGCATATTATCGACAGAGAAATCCACCTGTTTTGCTCGAACCTTATCCGCTCTTTCAGAAAAAGTTTCAAGTATTTGTTTTTGCTCCTCGCTAGGCTTTGTCTTTATGGTTTCATAGTGTGCATTTGGAACAGGAAGATTTAATACATCCGCCGTTTTTATATCCATGAACTGCTTAACCATGTTCATCAGTTCCGGGAGATTATAAAACTTTGAAAATCTTGTCTTGCTTCTATATCCGTTTCCTTCCGGATTAAGCTCTATTGCCGTAACTGTTTCTCCAAATATGGATGCCCAAGAGTCAAAGTGCTGAAGGTGCATTTTTTTAAGTTCGTCATACTGAAGATACCTTTGCATGGTGTATAGCTCAGCCATACTGTTACTGACAGGCGTCCCTGTTGCAAAAACAACTCCCTTGCCACCTGTTATCTCATCCATATATCTGCACTTCATAAGCATATCGGATGACTTTTGTGAATCCGTTGCACTGATTCCTGAAACATTTCTCATTTTTGAAAACAGGTACAGATTTTTATATGAATGGGCTTCATCCACAAAAAGCTTATCAATTCCAAGTTCCTCAAAGGTTACCACATCATCTTTTTTATAATCATCATTAAGTTTCTTTAATTTTGCCTCCAGACTTTTCTTTGTCTTTTCAAGCTGCTTTACACTAAATCTTTGATCTCTGTCTCTTTTATATTCTCCAATAAATTCCACTATCTCATCGATCTGACTTTTAATTTCATACTCCTGTCTTTCCTTTGAAATCGGGATTTTCTCAAATTGACTATGACCTATAATCACCGCATCATAGTCTCCTGTTGCAATCCTACTGCAAAATCTTTTCCGCTTGTCCGGTGTAAAATCCTTTTCCGTAGCACAAAGTATATTGGCTGCCGGATAAAGCTCGTTAAACTCACGCCCGAACTGTTCTACTATATGATTTGGAACTACAAACATGGCTTTTGAACTCATCCCAAGCCTTTTAGACTCCATCGCAATTCCTATCATCTCAAAGGTCTTGCCCGCCCCTACTTCATGTGCAAGTAATGTATTTCCTCCAAAAAGCCCCCTTGCTATTGCACCTTTTTGATGTGGTCTAAGCTTAATTTCAGGATTTATCCCGTCAAAAGGCAAATAGCTTCCGTCATACTCCCTTAATCGAATGGAATTAAATCTTTCATTATATTTTTTCACCAGTCGGTTTCTTCTGTCCACATCCTCAAAGATCCAATTTTTAAATTCTTCTTTTATAATTTCCTGTTTACTTCTTGCAAGCATGGTTTCTTTCTGATTTAAAACAGATGTTTTCTTTCCGTCCGAATCAATGATCAGGTCATATACTTTAGTATCTCTAAGATTTAGACTATCCTCTATAAGCTTATATGCACTCACTCTGCTTGTTCCATAGGTGAAATTAGCCAGGTCGTTATTTTTATCCGTGCTTTTTCCCTCTACCCTATACTCTCCTGTAAAATCAGCATATTTAATATCTATATTCCATCTGTTTGATGCGGAGGTCTTTAACAGATTAAACATAAAGCTCTTATAGTCTTTTTCAGGTATCCATGTAGAACCCATCTTGACAGTTATATCACTTGCTTCAAGAGTTTTTGGCATTACTTCTTCCAGTCTTTTTTTCTGATAATTAAGAGCGGATAATTCCTGTTTTAATACCGAAATTTTCTCTGTTATTTCGGATTTATGTGATAATTCTTCCTGATTGGATCTTCCCCCATCAATACCCGATCGTAAGACCTGAGGCTTATCTAACTCCTCTTTATTTTTATTAACTTCATAATCTATATTTTTTATATATGCGTCTACTACTTCTATTTTCTCTCTGATATTACCTGATAAGTATTCATCTGCACTGACATATTCTCTTGAAAAATCCACTAAATCCAAAGCTGATGAAAAAGGCGTAATATCACTTGGTTCAAAACTATCAAGATTTAAGAATATCTCTCCTTTTAGCCCTTCTATCAGCTCTTTTCTTATCTTTCCTGTAAGCTCCTCCATATACTCAAAGTTTACATTCCCTTTTTGAGATATGGAAAGGATTAATGCCTCTGTTAAACTATCCGTATGTTCAATTACCATAGCTTTTTTAATGGTTCTTTTTGTAAAAATATCCGACTTGCCGATAAAGTTACCCTCTTTATTAAGGTTTTCCAAGGTTGACACTAGAGAGTAGTTGGCATCCTCTTGCAATAATCTTTTATTTGCCCTTGAATTAATTAGTCCATACTTATTAGAAAAATCATCATAAAGCTTATTTAATCTGCTCTGTAATGCTTTTATTTCTCCTTCTGGATAATCTTCCTTTTGATAGGTAATTACTCCTCTTAATGCTTTTTCTATTTCAAGATATGCCCCTATCTTCTCCTCATCAGCTTTATTTAGAAGTACCTTTTGCATAATTGAGTTTTCTCTAAAGTATACCTTATCTTCAATAACTGCATAGGAATAGTTTTTAACATTGTCATCAGCCGGAAGTATTTCTGTTTCAAGTTCTTCGTTTAACTTCGCTTTTTCATAAGTGCCTTTGATATTTTTAATTGCAGCCTCAAGCTGTTCTTTTATTGATTTACCTTCATCTGCAATGCAGGCAAGAGCAGTGCCGAACCTTCCCGGTACTTCCTGCATACTACCAAGTACCATTTCAGGATTATCTACAAAGTATTTTTTATAGCTTAGTCCCTTCCTGTCCTTATCAAGCTTAACCCAGTCCTCATCTATCTTTAACAGCCTGTCCCTTTTCTTTAAGAAAATAATATCACTTGTAACCTCTGTACCGGCTTCACCTTTAAATATATTATTCGGCAGTCTTATAGCTCCCAGAAACTCTGCACGCTCACTTATATATCTTCTTATATCCTCATTTCTTTTATCCATTGTGCCTGATGAAGTTATAAAAGCAATTATTCCTTTGCTACGCACCTTATCCAGTGTTTTGGCAAAAAAATAATCGTGAATAAGAAAGTTGTTTTTTTCATACTCACGATCGGATACCCTATACTCTCCAAAAGGTACATTTCCTACAGCTATGTCAAAAAGATTATTTGAAAAAGCAGTTTCTTCAAAGCCTTTTACCTGAATATTTGCATTAGGGTATAACTTTTTAGCAATCTGTCCGCTGATACTGTCAAGCTCTATACCGTAAAACTTTGACTTTTGCATTGACTCCGGTAGGTTTCCTATAAACCTTCCCGTTCCAATACTTGGCTCTAAGATATTTCCACTCTCAAATCCCATATCCGATAAAGTATGATAAATAGCATCTATTACTACCTTTGGTGTATAAAAGGCGGTTAGCGTACTTTCTTTAGCAGCCTCATACTCTGACTGTGATAGGTTTTCTTTTAAGAACATCCTTGCCTCCTGCCACTGACCTCCCCGCTCTTCATCAAATACATCTGAAAGACCTCCCCAACCTACATAGCGGCTTAAAATATCCTGCTCTTCTTTACTTGCATTTCTGTTTTCTTTATCAAGCTGTTTTAGTACCTTTATTGCTTCGATATTGTTTTTTAATCGTTCTGACGGTGGTAGGACTTCATCTTCTCTTGTTATCCTATAATTGACGGGTAGTGTGTTTTTCACATATTCTCCGCTTGTATAGTTTTCTTCTTGCCTTGGTACTTCACTTAAAGCCTCTTTATTTAAGGCATGTATATCTTCTTTGCTTAAATTCTCCTTTAGTGATTTTTCTTCTGTGGAAAGTATCTCAAAGTCAAGTTCGTTTTCATTTCTAAATGTCAGGATCTCACTTCCTGTAACAAAGCCGCTAAGATACTCTTCATTATCATCCAATTTTATTGTTTTATAGTTTCCATAATCACTTATTTCTGAAATCAGGTATTCCTTTCCTTGATATCTTACCTGCATACCCTCTTTAAAAATCGTCTCATTTACATTTTCTTGTTCATTTGCCTTTTTAATCTGTTCATTTATATAACCTGTAAGAAGTACATTTCTATGGTTATCATCAAGCAAGTAAGAGAGGTTTTGAAGCATTTCATGATAACTTTCATACTCGATTGCACGATTAGAATTAAGCATATATCCATTGTATCTCAGGTTTTGCTTTAGCTGTCTGTTTTTAATATCTAAAATAAGTTCAGCTTCATACCCGGTTTTCCCGTCTATGCTGTTTGTTATATGCTCCGGTGCTTTTAAGTTTCCTTCATCTACAGTCTTTTTAAGCAAAATAAATTCTTCATTTTGATAGTTATACTGATACCCTCCGGCTTCTTTTTCCTCTTTAAAAGTTAGAGCAGATATAATCTCATTCTTATCCCTAAGCTCTAATGCCTTTTCATTTTCTTCTTCAGCTAAATTAACTTGTATTTCACTTTCTTTGTTACTATGGGCAGTATTTTGATATACTTCATTTATTATCTCCTGACTTGGTCTTATGTTTTCATAAAGATAGGCAAACTCTCTTTTGTTTGCTTCATTACCGTCCCCTACATCCACTCTGTAATGTTCTTTTACTTCGCTGTCTACGATATGGTCAAAATAAAACTTTGAATACCCTAACCACTCATCTGTCATTTTCCCATACTTATCTTTGCCTACAGTTTCATTATGTATACTTACTTTTTCATCCAGTTCTTTTATTTCATTAAGAATATCCTTTGTAACAATCATACCTGTATAATCTTTTTCAGTCAGACTTGATTTTTCATGAAATTCCACCACCCAGTAATTATTTGGAGGTTGCTCTTTATATGATGTATTTTGATTTAAGATATTTTCTGTGCTGAAGCTCTTTTCTCTTTCTATTTGCAACCCATAGATTTTTTCAGTTTCTTCATAAGATACTTCTCTTTCATCCTGAATTAAAAGTATTTCTTCTTCCCTTTGTATATCCGGATCAATGGCGGTAGCATTTTCTTTATCCGTTATACCCTGTTCTTCTTCCAGCTTTAAATATTCTGCCTTTATATTTCCTTCTTTTAATTTTTGCTGTTTTTGTATATCGGACACAACATCCTTATTTTCGTATCTACCATTCTTTATTAAGTTTTTAACCCTTACTGCAACCTGATTCCAGTTAAGCATAAGCTCCGGAGAGTTTCCCTTTTTAAGACCTATTCCCTTAGCATCATGCCATTCACTGCTTTCCATATTTCCTGATAAAGCATGAGTTCTTCCACCTGTGCCGTACTCATTTTTTAAAAACTCTGCCTGCTCTGAAAGTGTATGATTTTCTCTAAAAAAGTCGGCAATCCTTTTTTCTCCTCCTGAAATACCGCTTCCACTTCTCAAGTTTTCATCTATCTCATCTTCTGTGATAAATTCTTTTATCTTCGCTAATTCCATAAGACCGGAACCAAATTCCTTCCTTACTATCTCCAAATCATTTAATCTTTGTAAAATCTCATCCGGCTTATGAAAATGAAATCTTAATATACCCTTATTTTCCTTATAGTCCTGTAAAAATATGCTGTATTCTTCTCTAAGTTTATTCCTAAATTCAGGACTTCTAAGCTTTTCTGTAAGTTCTTCGGTTTCATCAGGAAATCCTTGTTTTTCTGTTAGATCAAGAACCTGTAGGTAGGTTTCTTTTACATCATCTGCAAAATCTCTTTTTAAGTACCACAGCTTTTCGGCAAGTTCCTTTCTTTCATAGGAAAAAGCTTCAACCATCTCAACATTGGTTGCATATTCACTGCTTTCAATAAGCTCTCCTATACGCTTTGAAGCATCAGACCATGATAAAATCTGCATAGGATTTTCTTTTGATGAAATATCATTGGATAGGTAGATTCCTTCTTTATCATACCATGCACAAACCTTGTTTCCGCCTACCTCATAACCGTTTCCGCCTTTAAAAGTATCTTTAAGAAATTCTTCTATACTTTTTCCTTTAGAATACTCAGCCAAAACCTTTAGCCTTAGGTTTTCTTCATTTCCTCCATAAATTAAAACAGTATCTATTTCTTTTTGCTGTAGTGGCAAGTTAAATCTTACCTGACCGCTTTCATTCTGGGCAAAAGAAAAAGAAGTCTTATTGACTTCCCTTTCACTATCTCTTCTGTTTGATTGTATTTTTCTATCTATGCCCAGACTATCTGTTCCAATACTATCCTTGTCAGTGTCATATCGAGATTTTTCTTCAGTCCCGTATATTTCAGAAAATCCTCCGACTTCAGTTCGTTTGTCAGCCCCCAAGCCTCCATCATTTTCGGTTCTTCCTTCTCCAAAAATTCCTGTACCTGCTCCTCTATATTTAGAAGATGCTCCATCAATGTCCCTCTGTAATACATGCTCTGATACTGATTCTCCCTGTTTTCTTTCAGGAATTTGAGCCTCTCTCTGCCAAATCTGTTCAGCCTGCTCTGATCTACTATCTTTGGCATCTTGATATTCGGTATCAAAACTTCCTCTCCGTCTTCCATCTTCTCCAAACTGTAGGTTCCCCCCTGTTTCTCGAATAGGTTCTCCTTGATTACCGGGATGTAGGTTTCTTCCTCCAAAAGATATTCCCTGTCCGCCAGTATTACTGTTTCTCTCATCAGTCAAGCCTCCTTTATTTTCTTCATTATTTATTGTATCGGTACTTTTAACGGTTTCGTTTACAGTATTATTATAACGCTTCTTGTCGGTCTTTGTCTGCTCCTTTATCTCTATTTCTTTAAGTTTTTCTCTATCACCTATCCTCCCTATTTCTCTTCCGATAGCCATAAGTATTTCCTTTGAAAGTAAGGAGATTTCTCCAAGGAGGCTGTCAATATCCTGTCCATGCTTAATCCCTGATACGATTTTCAATTTGCCCTCATCAACATAAATAGCTATATCCATTCTTTGTGCCAGTGAAACCTTTATGGATTCTGTGATAAATTGCATCAGTTCTACTTTGGTATAACTTTTAAGTGTATCATCCGTCAGCATATCAAAGATGGCATATATCCTTTTCCTAACATATAAATCTATAAGAGCGTTTATCTTTTCTTCCTGTGAAAAAAGCAGCCTGCTGTTTCTTTCTTTAAAGTTGTCAATCAGTAAATCAATAGCCAAAGCATGCTTCTCGGGTTCATATTTCCACAGTTTTACTTCATTGATCTTATTTCCTATACTGACTGTTTGGCTGACATCAAATACATACTTTACCTTTGGTAGTCTCATGCTTAAATCAAGAATCGGTATTCCCTTTTCTCCTCTTTTTACACTTCTTCCAAGCTTTTTCCAAAAATCATACTCCGCACAGGCAGTTGCTCTCTTGTAGGTACTGTAAATACTTAACTGGTGCATATATGAGTATTTATAGTTGTTTCCCATTGTCTTTAGAAAATCTTTGTAGGCACTTACATCCCTTCTTATTTCCTCTAACGAGTGAGATAAAATATCACCGATTTTTTCAGTTGAATATCTTGGCATCTTTCCCTCCTTCTTATTATTTTCAGTCTCTTCTTGCTTTATATCTTTTGCAATATCAGCCTTTTCTTTATTCCAATCATAAAACTTGCTTATTCCGTTCATTGCCCTGTCTGCAATATAGTGTATATAGTCTGTACTACCTCGCATTTTATACCACTTGTTTCTTTTAAGTCCGCCTCTTTCCATAAGGCTGATTGACGCTTCCACATCTGCGGTGTAATAAAGCAACCTTCCAAGCATAAAAAAATCAGCCTCAGATTGGCTGTTAAAATAGTTTTGATAATTCCCGTTATATATTTGTCTTAGATCTTCTCCGCTATAGTTAAAGTATCCTCTATTAAAAAATATGTTAAGAATATCATTTTGCGAGAACCTGTTTTTATAAGCCAAACTACTTGGATTTAGATTAATCCTACCCGCTTTGCCTTCTACGGAGTCTATACTTGGCATATATATTTGATAAAGCGGTAATAATTCCTGATTGATATTTACTATTTTACTTCTGTCTTTATCCTTTAATATATTGCCGGTTATCGTAAAAAATCTGTCCCTGTCATAAATTTCAAGGTTTTTATATCGCTTCCTTTCTCCCGGTACTTTACCCTTTCCTATAAAATGTAATCCTGTTTTTGACGGAGAGATTTCCGCATAGGTGGAAATCCCTCTTAAAAAGTTAGCTGTCATGGAAGCAGCATTAAAGTCCATACTGTATTCCATTATTTCATCACTTACCTTATCTATATCAATTCCGATATACTCGTCCCCTAAGAAAAATCCCAAGCCGGTTCCTTGATTTTTACATAAAGCATCCATGCAATCCTTGTAACTATGCCAAGTTTTTTTATCATTTGACTTGGCAGGTTTTCCACTTGGCATAATAGGCATTTTTGTGTTTTTTCCATCTCTTACAATGATTTTATAAAGACACCATCTTTTCTCTCGCCTTAATTCATCCGGAATATTTTTATATTTGATAAGGTCGGCTTCTTTCATTATATTTCCATTCCCTTATCCTTTTTTATCGTTTTTTCTGCCTTACCCTTTTCCTCAAGTCTAATCTTTTGTTGATTTTCTTTAAGTGTTTTTAATACGGAAGGTTTTCTTTCCATACTTTTGGGCTTTTTCTCATTGCTTTTTTGAATGTTTGTACCTTGCCTTTCAACTCCATTTCTCACAGCTTTTTTTTCACTTGACTTAATGTCTTTATTTTCATTATCCGTCTGCTTAATCTCTTCCTTATTTCCCTTATTTAATTTTTCCTCATCCTTTTGTATCTCTTTAGATAAGGTATCAAGTTTTTCAAGGCAGTTATTAAGCTTCTTTTGTTGCTCTTTAATGAAGTTTTGCATTGAGTTTACAAGTCCCTTTACAATTCCTATTTTCATCTCAACAAACTTTTCCTGTGCCTTGGTAAGGTTGTAGGTAAGTTGATGTTTCATGTTGTCATAAAGATGTTTAATACTTCCTACCGCTTTTTCCTGAAGCTTAATAAGGGAGTTTCCTACCGTCTTAATATCCTTAACTATAAGTGAACTAAGGCTTATATTATCTATTTCATTAAGTCTTTTGATTTCCGCCTTAAGACCTGTTATTTCATCTTTAAGTGCCTTTAACTCTTCAATATTTACATCAAAGTCATTGTTTTCTAGCTCTTCTTTAAGCTCCCCGGCAATTTTAAGTTGTGTATCCGTATTATCTTCTAAAAAGTCGGCTGTTTTTGTATATTCTTTTTTGATCTCATTTATAACTTCCTTGGCCTGTTCTTCCTGTCTTTGAATGTTTTTATTATCGTTCATTTCATCCTCCTTAAATTCTGTTCTTTATTGTTTTTATAAGATCCATTGTAGTTGCGTAATTCCTGTATAACCTACTTCCCATATAAACCATGCAAATGCAATAGCATTGCTTTTATACTTTTCAAACTCGGCATTTTTAGCACAGTTAAGTCTTTTGGAAAATACATATACCTTTTTTATAGGATATTTTTTAAATAACTCATATCTTTTTTGTCCCTCCAAAAATGCTAAGCGAAAAAGCATTGCAATCTTTACTTTCGGGACAGATATTTCAAGGGCGTGTTTTAGAAATTTATCCGCACAAAAATAAGGCGGATTGGTTACTATGTCTAAGGTATTTTCCTTAACTGTAAAAAAATCCACCTCTCTTTTGCTTCCATATCCTCTGTAACAAATATCTTCAGCTTTTACCCTGTATCCATGCTCTCCCAGTACTTTTCCGATATGCCCCTGACCGCAGGCAGGCTCATATATTGTTTCTCTGAAATTTTCTCTTATTAAAAGCTCCTTTGTTGCTCTTTTATCTGTGGCATAAAAATCCAAGACCTCTCTGTCTTTATCAAGTTTCATCAATGTATCAAACATAGATTATCTTTCCTGATACTTGGCAATAGTTTCTTTTATCTCAGTTTCAATACCTGATAAAAATGCTTCATTTGATGCTTTACCCAGTGCTATATCAGATAAGTCCATTTCCCACTTTGCTGTTGTTTTAGCCGACTTAAAGTTATCCTCCACTATCTCTATAAGAGCTTTTCCTTTTTTGGTTGCAATAAGATTTTTCTTATCTCTTTCTATAAAATCCTTGGAAATCAGATTTTCTATAATACCTGCTCTTGTTGCCGGCGTTCCAAGTCCCCTTCGCTCAACCTCAATTCCCTTTTGCAGTGCATCATTACCTGCAATCTCCATAGCCTTAAGAAGAGTATCCTCTGTAAAATGCTTTGGTGGTGTCGTATATTTTTCTTTTATCTCTTTATCCTTGATTTTAAGTACATCTCCCACATTTAAATCCGGTAATACAACATCTTCATTTTTCTTTGAACCGTACTGTTTAAGATATTTTGTAAAACCTTCATCTGTAATAACCTTACCGTTTGCCTTAAATTCAAATACATCACCCTGACTTTCATATACAGCAACAATCTTTGTCATATTTTCAATTAGGGGATAGCCTGCACTTGCATGGAGTTTATTTAAGATAAGTTTATATATTTTTCTTTCACTTTCAGGAATTGTGGACATATCTTCCTCTAAAGAACTTACTGTAGGTATGATTGCATGGTGATCCGTTACCTTAGCTGAGTTAAAAATAACTTTAATTCTTTCTGTATCAAAGTCATTTTTGCCAAGTATGTTGTTTACCGTATTTATAATCATATCTTTCGACAGATATCGGCTGTCCGTTCTAGGATATGTAATCATTTTCTTTTCATAAAGGCTTTGTGCATAGTCAAGTGTCTGTTTTGCACTGTATCCGAAGTACTTGTTACATTCTCTTTGAAGTGTTGTTAAATCAAACGGCAAGTCAGGCTTTGTTATCTTCTCCTTTTTCTCCACATTTCTTACTATGATTTTATTTCCTACCACATTTACTAAATCTTCTACGATTTCAAGACTGTCTATTCTGTCTGTTGAAAGAGTAAAACCGGTAAAATAAAGCTCGCCTATATAATATTTTTCTTTCTTAAAAACCGCTATTTCATCATCTCTTTTTACTATCATGGCAAGTGTGGGTGTTTGTACTCTTCCAACAGAATAATTTTGATTGTAAATAAGGGAATAAAGCCTGCTCATGTTCATGCCGACAAGCCAATCCGCCTTACTTCTGGCAAGAGCTGATCGGTATAGAGCTTCATACTCTTTTCCATCTTTTAACTGCTTAAAGCCTTCTTTAATTGCCACATCTTCCATTGATGAGATCCAAAGTCTTTTGATATTCTTTTTACAACCTGCCTGCTCGTACACAAGCCTGAAGATTAACTCTCCCTCACGCCCCGCATCACAGGCATTAATAACCTCTTCAACCTCTTTAGAGTTCATCAGCTTTTTAAGAATAGCAAACTGTTTCTTTGTTGATTTTGCTACTTCATACTTGTAGTCGCTCGGAATAATCGGTAAATCCTCCAATCTCCACTTACCGTACTTTTCATCATAAGCTGAAGGACTTGCCATCTGTATCAAATGCCCCACACACCAGCTTACAATATATCCACCTCCCTCATAGTATCCGTTCTGCCTGCCGGTTGCACCAATAACCTTGGCAATACTCATTGCAACACTCGGCTTTTCACATATCACTAAATTCATTTATAAATCCTCCTTTTTTTGCATGAAAAAAGGCAATCAGAGTTTTTCCTTCTGATTACCTTTTGGTTTTACTATTTATTTTAAAATATAGCATTCCAAAGCAGTACGATAAATTGCTTTAGTACATTTATGCTTTTACCTTATTTATTACATAATTCGATAATTCTTCGACACTTTGCTTTTCATTTTCTATTATATACTTAACAATAATTTCCACTAAATTTTCTCGATCCTTCCTCATAGATTTAACTTCATTTATTAAGACACCATACAATGATTTTCCATCGTTATCTTTAGCTTTGACCTCTTTTTGATATTGGTTCAATATATCTAACAGCGGTCTCTTTTGAAATAAATACGTATCTAGTAGAATAAATAATTTTTTATCCTTATCGCGCACTAGCTTGGAATATAAATACTTTTCTAAACTTGCTATAGGAAGAAAATCTACTTTTATACCAGAATATTGTTTATGCCTTGAAAAAAAATCTGGCACTTCATCCTTAATATCTTTATCAAGAACAACCGCTAACTTTGTTCCTTTTTGCAAAAGATTAGATGTGGTAACATCATATGCCATTGTAATTGTGTTGGTCCATCCACCTGTTGGAAGTATTTTAATGCGTATATTGTTAACTAATTGTTTCTCTAATAACAACTTTTCTATTATTAATTTTGCTAAATCATCCTCGACAAGAATTACCATATCATTCCCATATCCATCATCGCCATATAAATTACGTGTAGCGTACGCAGGATAACAGGGATTAGTAACCATGATATCATTATCCCAAAATGAAGATAAATAAAATATATTTTGAGCTTTGATTTCTCTCAATAAATCAATTGAATGTGTAGAGAAAAAAATTGATAATTCTAGTTCTTCTGCAATATGTTTCAAGAAAACAACTAAACGTCTCAATGCTGATGAATGCAAAGCCAACTCTATCTCATCTAAAAAAACAATGCAAGGATATTCATTGTTTTTTTTTCTTCTTTTGCGAACATATTCAAGGGACTGCAAAATGCTTAACAGTAGGTTCTCCCCAGTAGACATTCTAGGCTGACTAATAAATTGATTTCCTGCCTTTTTTATACAAAATGCCTCTCTTGTCAATCCTATATTTTTTGCAGAGTTTTTCTTAACCAAAAATAATTCTTTATAAAATTCTTCATCATTTTTTAGAATTTGCCCTAAATTTTTATAAACAAACTCTCGTGCAGGTTCAAGGTCATTTTTAGTCAAATTATCCAATTTGTTGATTGTAGATATATTTGTATCCTTAAATCGATTACCAAATATTATACTTCCTTCATAAAATCCGCTAATATTCATCCTATTTTTAGAAGATTGGCTTGTCCACACTTTACCATTACATTCCCAACTTCTTGTCATTTCATTTAACATAAAATTAATACTTGCATTCTCTGGTCTTCCAAAAAATTCAATCATTGGCATTTGATAAAACACGGATGATGCACATGAAATAAGAGTACTTTTCCCCGATCCATTTTCTCCAGTAATTGCATATATACCGGATCGTAATGGGAATTCAAAATCTAATAGTTTTATCCCTTTAATATTTGTATTTTCATCTTAAGCACTTGTTCGTTCATGTGTACTCTCTCCTCATTTCTTTTATATTTTCTATTTAGATTTGAAAATAATATATGATTTATTATTATAATTCATAATCTAAAACTAAAGTTTCAACTCTTCAAATTCTAATTTAACCATATCTTGCTAAACTTGAATTTATCAAAACACATTCAAAAAAATGTATTTCATTCGCCTATAGGATCATAATCTGCCGGAACCGGTGCAACGATACTCACAAAAACTATATCCTCTGTTCCTGTGTTCATTGCGCCGTGACATGCACCTTTAGGAGAAACGATAACCTGTCCTTTTTTTAAGGGAATCTCTTTATCCGGTTCGGGATAGAATATTCCTTCTCCCTGTAAAATGATCCAGATATCATCAGAATTGTGGTGACGGTGCTTCTGCAAGGTTTGTCCCGGTTTAATCACCCACACCAACCCTCCTGTAGATTCTGTTTGGTAAAAAGGTGTTTTCTTTGCAGCTTTTTTGTCTTCTTGTTTTACCATGTCCATTTCATAGATTCTTTTTTCTTCCATTGCTATATGCCTCCTTGTATTGATTTTTGATTATTCTTACTCAAAGAGCTTCCGATACTCCCCATACCCTTGTTCTTCCAGTTCATCGTAGGGAATGAATCTAAGAGCTGCCGAGTTGATGCAATAACGCAGCCCGCCGGACTCGCGGGGACCATCGTTGAACACGTGACCCAGATGGGAATCCGCGCCGCTGCTGCGCACTTCCGTCCGGACCATACCATGTGAAGTGTCCACGGCCTCAGTGACAGCATCTTCCGCGATCGGCCTGGTGAACGCCGGCCAGCCACACCCAGAATTATACTATACTTGTCCATGGATGTAAAGAGCGGTTCGCCGCTGACAATGTCGACATAAAGGCCCTTTTCAAAGAAGTCGTCATACTCGCCGGTGAAGGCGTACTCCGTGGCGGCGTGCTGTGTGACCTCAAAGGCCAAATCGCCGATCCGCACCCGAAGTTCATCTGCAGATTCTTCTGCGCTGTTTTGCTGAAGATCAAAGTAACTGCGCGGGATATGGCAGTAGCCGCCGGGATTCTTGTCCAGATACTTCTGGTGATACTCTTCTGCGGGGAAGAAGTTTTCCAACGGAAGCAGTTCAACAGCAAGCCTGGCTCCGGCTTTCTCTTCCTCCGCCCGATAAACCGCTTCGATTTCCGGAAGCTGGTCTTCTTCCGTATAATAGATCCCCGTCCGGTACTGGATGCCTCGATCATTGCCCTGTTTGTTTACAGAGAGCGGATCGATCACCATGAAATAGTAATTCAGCAAATCAGTCAGAGAAATTACAGCAGGGTCATAGTCGACCCGCACTGTCTCGGCATGCCCGCTGCTGTTACAGACGTCCTGATAGGTCGGAGCTTCGTCAGGTCCGTTTGCATAACCTGCTTCTGTTCGGATTACGCCGACAAACTGATCAAAGAACTTCTGCGTTCCCCAGAAGCAGCCGCCTGCAAGATAGATTGTTTTTATATTCTCCGGTATCTCCATAGTAGTTTCTCCTGTCACGATCTCTCCGGACCAGGTGTTGATCCCGCCGAATTCGTAGATGTTGGTATATCCCATGTCCGCAAGCTTTTGCGCTGCTTGCTTGGATCTGTTCCCGCTTCGGCAGTAAATCAGGATGATCTGATCCAGATCCGGGAGTTCTTCCGGCCGCTCCGCTTCAATGCTCTCATTTGGAATTAGAATTGCGCCAGGAATATGGCCTGCATCGTATTCATCTTGCCTGCGGGCATCTACAATCACATGCCCGTCATCCCGGGTCATCATCTGCTTTGCCATATCTTGATCGATCTGATGATAGCTCTCGACCTCTTGCACTGAACCGGCAGTATTTACCAAACAACCAGTCAGAAGAAAAATGGTCATCAAAATCAAAAACAACGGTCTTGGAACACCTGAGCGCCCTTTTTCTACTATTGCTCTCATCTTTTTCATTCTATGTTACCTCGGTAAATTCTAATTTGTTGACTACTTGTATCAAATACAAGCTACGTAGATATCATACTATATATAAACAAAAAAGAACATATATTCTTTATCCTTTTTTACTCATCATAATCCTCCTCATAGGCATCTATTGCCATATCATCCACTTCCTCCTGTTCCTCTTCCTCCGGTATTTCTTCCGGTTCTTCTATATTATCCTCGCTTTCATAATCATCCTCAAGCTCATTATAATCTTCATCATCCTCACTTTCTTCCTGCTTTTTCTTGTAAATTTTAAAATAATATCCTGCTCCGACAACTGCCATGACAAGTAATCCTAAAAATATATAAAGCCCTGCTCCTTTACTTTCTTCTTTCTTTTTAGGCTCATCCTTTACCGGTTCTTCTTTTGTTGCTTCTGTTGGTGGCGGTACCTCTTCTATTTTTTTTACTTCCTCTTTAGGTTTTTCTTTTGCTTCAACCATATTTAGTAAATCATCTTCGCTAACCTCTGTAAGCAGCATGACATTTTGTCCTTCTTCATCATAATTAATGATTAGATGAAAGGTCTTTCCTGACTTTGTTTTAAATGTAATGAACTGTCTGGCATCAGCAAAATATTTACCACTTTCATCCCCCGTACTTTCTCCATGATAAATAGGATAGCTTTGATTGGCATTATTTACATTTTCTATAAGTTCCGCCTTTGCACTGCCTTCTACTGTAGGAATACCTTTATTTATACCATCACTTTGGCTGCCTACCTGATTATCACTTGGAGGCTCTTTTGCCTCCAGTTTATTCGGAAAGCGTACTTCTCTTTCCCCGTTATCTTTTTCTAAGGCTGTTTCACGAGTCTCCTCACTTTCTATTTCACTTTCATTAACCTGTGCAAAAGTATATGTAGGGTAAACATTCCCTACAACAAACATCACAAGTAAGCAAATAACTCCTACCAATCTTTTCACCCTGTTCTTTTTAGATTTAGTTTCCTTCATTCATATCCTCCATGATTTTTTCTCTGTTTTCCTCTACTTCTTTAGAATCTTCCGGCTCTTTCATTTTCTTTTCGCTTTGCCTTTCCTTTTTGTAATTTCTCATCATTTCTAAAAACTCATCAAGTGAAATATCAATGCTCCTATATTCTTTTAGAACCTCAACCTGCTCCATTTCTTCCTGCTCTTCCTTAAGTATTTCCTGCCTCAACCTAAGTTCTTCTATTTTTTCTTCAATCGCCTTTTGATTTTCGATATTCTTTTGATATTTTTTATTCAACTTCTTCCTCCTGTTATTTAACTCTACCGAAACCATAGAAATGTTCTATCCAGTAAGGTGTATTGATACTGACAAAGCGAATCGGATCGCCTGCATGAATCAT
>ERZ773003.238-NODE-238-length-42979-cov-6.618908_pt1 | contig 42979 bp, 32 predicted proteins | sample MGYA00580668_ERZ773003 | MGnify/ENA primary metagenome ERZ773003 (study PRJEB29015, sample SAMEA2738002) | human oral metagenome | biome: human oral; feature: human-associated habitat; material: dental | place: China | collected 2126 ...
CACTGCCAGGTCCGAAAACACCCTGTTTCCGTACCCAGCGATAGACCTTTTTCTATGCAAGCGTTTGCACTAACGGTGTTCAAGATCGCTATGAATGCTGTGATCTATCAAACTGCACGTTCGGCCAGGTAAAAGGACAGTTTGGTAGATCGTCGCCAACCGCACACCTGCAGCGCTCTACCAAACCGCCACCCCTGCAAAGTATGTATACCGCCAATCTCAAAACTTCAACCTCCATCATCGATTAACCTGCGCATATGCCCAATACCCCTAGCGTTAACATATTTTCTATCGCCTGAGTTCCTGGCCCGATTTGTGGTAGAAAAGGGGGGACTGTTTTCTTGCGTAGGGGCCGTGCTGTTCTGTGGCGCGGTTGTTGCGCAGGTTTTTTGGTGAAGGGAAGGCTGCTCGGATATGGGCGAACGTGGTAATCAGCATGACGTGACTGAGGGCGCTGTGGTGCATGTGTGTCGGATTCCGGTGAGGTGGTCGGATTTTGATCGTTTTGGCCATCTAACTAATTCCGCGTATGTGGAGGTGGCGCAGGAGGCGCGTTTGGATTGGGCGCATCAGGAGTTTGTGCAGAAGGGTATGGATGTGCCATCTGTTTTTGTGCGGCATATTACTGCTGATTATCGTCTTCCGATTTTGCCCACGGCGACTGAGGTTCAGGTGGAAACCGAGGTTGTGCAGGTGAAAACCACGTCGTTTACCACTCGCCAGACTATTAAGAATGAGAAGGGCGAGGCTGCGTGCGTGGTGGAGTGCGTGCAGATTGCGATGGATTTGAAGACGGCATCGCCGCGCGCGATTGAGGCGCATGAGATGAAGGTGCTCGCCCGCGGCAAGAGCGAAGAGAGCCAGGACTAGCCATGTCCCCAACCCAGGATCACTTGACCATTACGTCGGGCGAGTCGGGCTTGCGGGCGTTGTTGTTGCGTGCTCGTGGGTTGGATGAGCAGGCGACGGTGCGTTTCCGTCAGCTGGGGGAGCAGGTTGATTGTTTTGTCACCACTCCGTTCCGCGTCCTGGCGAGCCGCCGCGTGGTCGGGGAGGTCTCTAGGGATGGCGCTGCGGCTGGGGTGTCGGCGGTGCTGGAGGCGCTGGATAGCTCCCCGGAAAACGCTTCTTTAGGTCCGGCTCGCGACGCCATGTTTCCCGGCGCGCTTCCGCCGGCGTCGGGGTTTGTGTTGGTTGATGAGCTTCCTGTGGGGGTTGTCCGTGATCTTGCGGATCAGGGCCGCGCTTTGGCCAGGCAGTTTTCGGGTCCGATGGGCCCGCCAGCGTCGTTGATGGATCAGACGGTGATTACCGCGACGTCGTCAAGCGGTGACACGAGCGTTGAGGTGCCGATGCGCGCGGTGTTTGCGTGCACTGCCCTCCAGTTGATTCCGGGCGCGTCGGCACCGGAGGAGGTTCCCAGGCAGTTGCGGGTGTCGTCGTTGGGGCGCTGGTTGCGTATCGACGCCCCGTTTGGTTCCGTTTACTTCTCAGCTGGCGGTTTTTCGCTCGTAGACCGCTTAGTCTAGACTGTGGTTTACTGTACTGTCCGTACCGTTGTTTGGAGGAAGAGTGTCCCAGCGAGGTTTTGCTACGAACGCCGTCCATGCGGGCTACGCGCCTGACCCGAATGTGGGGGCCGTAAATCCGCCGATTTACGCCTCCACCACCTTTGTGCAGGACGGATTGAACGAGCTGCGCGGTGGTTTCGAGTACACGCGCTGCGGCAATCCGACGATCGCCGTGCTGGAGGAGGCGGTGGCCACCCTGGAGAGCGGCGATTACGGTCGGGCGTTTTCGTCGGGGATGGCGGCGACCGATGTGGTGCTGCGCGCGGTGCTGCAACCGGGGGACCATATGATCGTGGGCAACGATGCGTATGGTGGTACGTTCCGACTGATCGATACGGTGTTTAGTCAGTGGGGTGTGGAGTATTCGGTGGTGGATACCGCCGATGCGCAGGCGATCGCCGGGGCGTTGCGGCCTAGCACCAAGCTCATCTGGGTGGAGACCCCCACGAACCCGCTGCTGAACGTGTCGGATATTGCGGCGTTGGCCGAGGTGGCTCACTCGAACGGCACGCTAGTGGCGGTGGATAACACGTTCGCCACCCCGTATTTGCAGCAGCCGTTGGCGTTGGGTGCGGACGTAGTGGTGCATTCCACCACGAAGTACCTGGGAGGGCATTCGGATGTTGTCGGGGGCGTGGTGGTGTGTAACGACGCTGAGTTGGATGAGAAAATCCAGTTTCTGCAGGGCGGCGCGGGTGCGATCCCCAGCCCGTTTGACGCCTTCCTGACAATCCGCGGATTGAAAACCCTGAATCTGCGCATGGATAGGCACTGCGCAAACGCGCAGGCTGTGGCCGAATTGTTGGACTCACACCCGAAGGTCGCCTCCGTGCTGTACCCGGGGCTTGCGGATCATCCAGGGCACGAGGTCGCGGCCCGTCAGATGCGGGGGTTCGGCGGCATGGTGTCGGTGCGGTTCCATGACGAGGACGCGGCCCGGGCATTTTGCCTGAACACCACGTTGATTTATCTTGCGGAGTCGCTGGGTGGAGTGGAGTCGCTGCTGGAGCACCCGGCGTCGATGACTCACCAGTCGGTGGAGGGGTCGCAGCTGGCGGTGCCGCGTGACCTGGTGCGCATCTCCGTGGGCATTGAGGATGTTGATGACCTCCTCGCCGACATTCAGGCCGCGCTGGAGGCCGTGAGCTAGAAAACCGCACACATGTAGGTAATCTGGCGGACAGGGTACGGCATCATCGCTTTTTAGGTGGGCATCGCATGGTTATGGGCATCAGGCGCACAGACTGCAGGGCGGCGGCAATCATAGTGATTGTGGCGTTGTTGATAGTGGCCTCGGTCTCCGCCTGCGCCAACCAGCCACGGCAGCATATTGGTGGCTCGATTACCTATGTGGAGGCCCAGGAGTTCGATTCCCTGTACCCGCCTGCGGCGGATTTTTACCCGAATGGCGGGATTGTTCACAACATCACGGACCGCTTGTTGTTTCAGGATCCGGTGACGCTGGATTTGTATCCGTGGATCGCTACGGCGCTGCCGGAAGTGAATGAGAATGCCACGGAGTTCACGTTTAAGCTGCGTAAAGACGTCACCTATTCCGACGGCAGTCACGTGAACGCGGCGAATGTGGTGCGTAATTTTGACCTGTTCGGGCTGGGAGATGAGGGGCGTCGTTTTGCGCCGAGCCCCGCGTTGCCCCACTACCAGCGCGCGGAGGCTCTGGACGCGTACACGGTGAAGTTTTATTTTTCTGAACCGACCCCGGAGTTCCCGCAGGCGGTGTCCATGCCCCGCGCGGGCCTGCTTGCCGATGCGACCCTGAAGCGCACAATGGAGGGCTTCGGCCCGGGGCACGCCACGGACATTGTGGCCTCGGGGCCATTTGTGGTGTCGGATGAGCGCGTGGGAGAGGAGCTGACCCTTACCGCCCGCGATGATTACAACTGGGCACCCGCTGTCCGTGAGCACGAGGGCCGCCCGGCGATTGATTCCGTGCGGGTGGTGTTCAACCAGGAGGACACCGAGCGCGTGGGCCTGGTCACGGGCAGGGCGGCTGACATTGCCGCACGCATCGACCCCTCCGACGAGTCCCAGGTGCGCCAGGCCCGCCTGAACCTGGTCGCGGCGTCGACAAGGGGCGTGAACAACAGCCTCACCTTCCGCCCGGGCCACCCGTTGTTGCAGGATAAGCGCGTGCGGCAGGCCATCATCGCGGGTGTCGATCGCAAGGCCATTCGCGACGACCTCTTCACCGACAGCTACCCCCTGGCCACCTCCATACTGGCGGAGCAGGCCCCCGGCTACAAGAAACAAAAACCGTACAAGCACGACGCTGCCCGCGCCAACACGCTTCTCGACCAGGCCGGCTGGGTGCGCAACCCCGACGACGGCATCCGCGAGAAAAACGGCCAGCGCCTCAGCCTCAACGTCAACGACGCTCTGCCCCTCCCGCGCTCCAAGGAGGTGGTGGCCATGCTGCAAGAGCAGCTTAAAGACATCGGCGTGGAAATCAATTTCTACCCCGGGGACTTCGCCGACCAGGTTGAAGCCGTGAAAGACCCCAACAAGATCCAGCTGTTCCACTCCATGTCCGACGGCACCCTATACCAGCAGTTCTCCACCTCGCGTATCGACGCCGCGCACAACACCCACTCCGATGGCAGCCTGCTCGACCCACAACTTGAGGAACTTCTTGCACCCCAAACGGTGGAGCAGGCCCAGGACTACCTGACCGAACAGGCGTATGTGCTTCCCCTCGTGGAGCAGCCAGTGGTATATGGGCTGCGCACGCATGTGCACGGCTTTGACACCGACCCGACCGGGCTGCCGTCCTTCTATCAGGTATCCAGGCTCGGCCGCTAATCCTGCTTATTGGTCCTTATTGATCAGCATGTCCGCCACCCGCTCCATGTGATTCCACAGGGCGGCTCGGTGGGCGTCGTCAAGCTGATCCTCGCTGATGGTGTCGATGGCGTTGGACATGAGTTCCAGCCAGCGGTCCCGCTCGGCCTGCCCAATGCTGAAATGGTGGTGGCGCATCCGTAGCCTTGGATGTCCACGATTTTCGCTAAACGTCTGCGGCCCGCCCCAGTACTGCGCGAGGAACCACTTAAGACGCTGCTCAGCGCCCTCCCAATCGTCGTGGGGATACATCGGGCCGATCAGGTCATCCTCGCGGACCTGCTGGTAAAAGCGATGCACGAAAGTGGAGAACGTCTCCTCACCGCCGACCGCGTCATAAAAGCTGGTTGCTGGTTCAGTCATGGTGATTAACTCTATCGGATGGCTCTTGGCGGGCGAGATGAGTGTGCATTTCATAGCGCACAACAACCAGATTGCTGCTCATGCTCTATCAAACTGTCAAAAACCCCTGGAAAAATGGCAGTTTGATAGAGCACGGTGAGTGAGAAAGCCTTGAACGCCGTTAGTGCAAATGTTTGCATAAAGATAGGTCCACTGCCAGGTACGGAAACCTCCCATTTTCGAGCCCAGCGGTGGACCTATATGACAAGCGTGAAAATGTGCTTATCTCCAAGCCGAAAAACACCCCATTTTCGTGCTTGAGCATAAGCACATGTGACGTGCCGGTACATAAACCCCACCCCGACAGACCCACGCTTAGCGGGTGAGTTTCCTGTGGGTCACGCGGGACGGGCGCGCAGCCTCGGGTCCGAGGCGGTCGACCTTGTTCTTTTCGTATTCCTCGAAGTTGCCTTCAAACCAGAACCATTGCCCTTCTTCCACGTTGCCTTCCCACGCGAGGATGTGGGTGCAGGTGCGGTCAAGGAACCAACGGTCGTGGGAGATCACAACGGCGCAGCCGGGGAATTTCTGCAGGGCGTTTTCCAGGGAGGAAAGGGTTTCCACGTCGAGGTCGTTGGTGGGCTCGTCGAGGAGGATGAGGTTGCCGCCTTGTTTGAGGGTGAGCGCGAGGTTGAGGCGGTTGCGTTCACCACCGGAGAGGACCTTGGCGGGTTTTTGCTGGTCGGCACCTTTGAAGCCGAAGGCGGAGAGGTACGCGCGTGAGGGCATTTCGTTTTGGCCAACCACAATGTAGTCCAGACCGTCGGAGACTACTTCCCACACGGTTTTTTCCGGGTCGATGTTTTCGCGGTTCTGGTCCACGTAGGAGAGTTGGACGGTTTGGCCGACTTTCACATCGCCCTCGTCGGGGTTTTCCAGGCCAACGATGGTTTTGAACAGCGTGGTTTTGCCCACGCCGTTGGGGCCGATCACGCCGACGATGCCGTTGCGGGGCAGGGTGAAGGAAAGGTCTTTGATGAGGACGCGGCCGTCGAAACCTTTGTTCAGGCTGCTGACCTCCACAACCTGGTTGCCCAGGCGCGGCGGCGTCGGGATTTGGATTTCTTCAAAGTCGAGTTTCTTGTACTGCTCGGCTTCGGCGGCCATTTCTTCGTAGCGCTGCAGACGGGCCTTGTTTTTGGCCTGGCGGGCTTTCGCGCCGGAGCGGACCCAGGCGAGTTCTTCCTTGAGTCGTTTTTGCAGCTTCTGGTCTTTTTTGCCTGCGATGTCGAGGCGTTCGGCTTTCTTCTCCAAGTAGGTGGAGTAGTTACCTTCGTAGGGGTAGAGCTTGCCGCGGTCGACTTCGCAAATCCATTGCGCAACGTGGTCGAGGAAGTAGCGGTCGTGGGTGACGGCCAGGACGGCACCGGGGTATTTGGCCAGGTGCTGCTCCAACCACAGGACGGATTCGGCGTCGAGGTGGTTGGTGGGCTCGTCTAGAAGCAGCAGGTCAGGCTCCGAAAGCAGCAGCTTAGCCAGGGCGACGCGGCGCCGCTCACCACCGGAAAGGTGGGTGACGGGCTCATCGCCGGGCGGGCAGCGCAGAGCCTCCAGCGCCTGCTCGATCTTGGAGTCAATCTCCCAGGCATCGGCGGCATCGAGGTCTTCCTGCAACTTGCCCATTTCTTCCATGAGCTCGTCGGTGTAGTTGGTGGCCATTTCTTCGGCGATCTCATCGAAGCGCTTCTTCTTGGCAAAAATCTCGCCAAGGCCCTCTTCCACGTTGCCGCGAACTGTTTTTTCCTCGTTCAGCGGCGGCTCCTGCAGCAGAATGCCCACGGTGGCACCCGGGTCGAGGAATGCCTCACCGTTGGAGGGCTGGTCCAAACCAGCCATGATTTTCAGGATGGAGGATTTACCGGCACCATTCGGGCCAACAACACCAATCTTTGCGCCCGGAAAGAAGGCCATGGTGACATCGTCCAAAATGACCTTGTCACCGTGTGCTTTGCGCACGTTTTTCATCGTGTAGATGAACTCACCCACGACAACCCCTTTTATTGTTGCAACTTTTAACCTCCACAAAGGGTACATGAAGTGGGTTCGGGAGGCGTCATCAGCCACTCCCCCACGTGCGCGTATCGACGCCCCCGCTAAAACGGCGCTTCCTCAACCTCCCCCGCCGCCCCTACCGCCGCGAGTTCTTTATCGACATCCTCTGGCTTGTACGAGGAGGAATCAACCCATTGGCTCGCATCCGTCGAGGCGTCAGGCATCTCCGCTGTGGCATCAGCCTGCACCACCGCGTGCTGCGGAACCACAGTGTTGGTGAGGTAGCGGTTCAGGTCGGGGCCGATATGCGATGCCTTGACCACCATGTAGGACTGAAGCTCCCCATCAGCGTCCCGCCAGGAATGCGTCACCAGCGTGCCCACCACAATCACCGCCATGCCCTTGGTCAGGGAACGACGCGCGTGCTGCGCCAACGGCCCCCAGCATTCAACATTGAGCCATACCTGATCGACGGAGTACCACACGTTGTCCTCGCCACGCCGCTGACGGCTGGCGCCCAACCGGAATTTACACACCCCCTGGTTTTCCCCCGTCTGGCGGTAATGCGGATCGGCGACAAGATTGCCGGTCACAGTGTAGGAATGCTGAGCCATGATGCCCCTCCTCATTGTCGGCGCCGAGTGCGCCGTCGAACACGAACGTAGTATCGGCCCCGGCGGGAATGGTCCCCTCGAACCCCCGTCTCCCCGATCCCCCGGTGTCATTCCCTGGGGCCGTGATCCCTACTCTGCCACCTGATCCGTGGGCTGCGCATCTACCGTCAGAGCCTGCCTGTGGATAAACCGAGTTATCCACAGGCGGCCAGGTGAGGCGTTGCGCAACAGACTAGGTGGAGCTATCATTTCTGCCCCTCATATCCTGGGCATAGTACTCCTCGAAAGGATTCTCACCAGCGTTGATCTGCGCCAACATTGCGTTGTAGGCGGCCATGTCCTCATCGTCGGTTTCGTCGGCACGTTTGTCGTAGGTGCGCATCTGGCGGTGATCATCCCGGTACCACGCCAGCACCACGGCCCCCACCACAATCATCAATGGGAACTGGCCTGCGGCCCAGGCGATGCCGCCGCCCACGTTCTGGTCCCGCAGCAAATCCACGTGCCACGGCAACCCAAGTGTGGAGTAGAAATCGTAGGCCAGGATGACTTGCATCTGCATCAACGCCACCCCGAACCACATGTGGAACGGCAGCGATCCGAACAGCCACGCGCCCTTGCCCATGGGGTTGCGTTCCACCGGGACGGGATCCACGCCGATGACCTCCCAGTAGTACATGAAACCGGACCACAGGAACATGATGTTCATGGTGAGGTGACCGGCATGCTCGGACACCGCGACGTCGTAAAGCGGGGTGAGGTACAGGATGTAAAACACCACCAGGAACTGGATGGTGTTCACCGCAGGATGAGTGAGGAACCGCACCACCGGGTTGTTGATGGCCACCTCAAGCCACTCGCGCGGACCTGGTTGGCCCAGCTGACCTGGGTTGATGGCGGCGAGCCACAGGGTGAACGGGCCGCCCAGCACCCAGAACACCGGGACGCCCATGGAGAGAATCATGTGGCCGACCATGTGCATGGAAAACGTGGCAGGCATGTTCATGCCGATGCCGGAACACATGGTAACCAGCAACATCACGCAACCTGACATGAACCAGGCGGTGCGGTACCACGGCCAGGGTTCGCCACGCTGGCGCAGGCGGCGCACACCCCACATGTAGGCGACAGCGAGGAGGATGGCGAGGGTGCCGAAAATGATGTCGAAACGCCACATCGTCCACACATTCCAGATGGTGGGCTCCACAAACAACTTGTAGCCCAGCTGAATATCCATAGTGTTCAAATCTGGTTCGCGCGGCGGGGGCGGCGGAGTGCGGCCCAGCGACACCGCCACACCTGTGATCGCCGCCATCACCAGTACTTCCACAATCGCCACCCGCTGGAACAGGCGCGGCTGTTTCTCCAACTTCGGGATCGTGGCCTGGCGGTGCAGCCAGCCCATCATGATGAGCACCACCACGCCGACGGTTTTGGTGAGAATCAACGTGCCATAACTCGTGGTGAACCAATCCGACCAGTGGATGCGAATCGCGGCGTTGATCAGGCCCGACAGCGTCATCACCAGCGCCGACGCCAATGCCAGCGCCGAATAGCGACGCACCGCCACCACCATGCCCGGCCCCCGCCGCCGACCATGCGCGATCAGCGCCATCAAACCCCCGACCCACAACACCATGAACACCGCATGCCACAGGTAGGAATTCGTGCCGTAATCATGATCGCCGCCGCTCGCCGAATGGCCCTCCAAGCCCAGCGGCACAATCATCAACACCGCCCCGCACAACCACACCGGCTGCATGATCCACCTGTGCGTAGTCAGCGCCGCCACGCCCGTCACCAGCGCAAAAACCGCCGACCACTGCCACGCCAACGACGTAGACACCTGGTTTATTGCGGTTGACCAATTCTGTGGCTGCATCGCGTCCGCCAGCGGTTGGCCCGACACATCCGACAAATACATCGGCACCATCAACAAGGCGATGAGACCAAAACACAACGCCGCAACCGCACCCGTTTTCGACGCCACCGTGCCGTCCGCGCTCAGTATGGCGAAGCGGAGGGCGGGGTGGGTGTTTGAGTTGTTTTGGGTGTCGTGGCTGTTGCGGTTGTTGTGGTTGTCGCGGGGTGTGGTGGCGCGGGGCGTGGTGGGTGTTCGGAGCTCTCGGGGCGAGCACAGGAAACCCGCAAACAAAAACGACCCCACCGACAACGCCGCCAACATCCACGCCGCTGCCCGGAAAAAAGGCAAACCCGCCGTGGTCAACGGACCCGGATCAGGAATACCCAACGCCGCCAACGACTCCCCCAAGAAACCCGCCGACACCACCGCACCCACAACACCCGCTGTGACGCAAAACAACACAAACAACGGCCAGGTCACGCGGGCACTGCTTGACGACGCCGCGGCGCGCTCAGTGTTTGCTGGGGTGGAGGTGGCGCTGATTGAGTTTGACGTGGGGGTGGCCGAAGAAGATGACGTCATGCACTAAACACTAATAGGTGGGGCAGACACGAAGGTGTACAGGCGGGGGTGGGTGGACGGTCTGGTGTGGGCTATGTGGTGTGGGGTCGTGTGGTGTGGGCGCGGACAGATGCGGTAAAGTTCCCTGATGGAAGAAAACCTTCCATGCCTCCGTAGCTCAGTGGATTAGAGCATCCGGCTTCTACCCGGCTGGTCGCGGGTTCGAATCCTGCCGGGGGCGCTTTTTGTTTGTGCGGGTGGGGTGGTGTGGATTTTTGAGTGCCGGAGTTCCATATGGGCAGAACGACGTAGCCGATCTAGAATCCGAAATGAGATAGGTTACTGTGAGAGAAACCGTCGAAAGATACAACATCTCAGCAGATGCTCTGCTATCAGCCCTTCTGACCGTTCTTCAAGAATTGAATACATTCACGCATGATGCCATAAGTAAATCTGCCATAGCTGCCACTAGTTATGAAAGGCAAAAGCGACGATCGCAACAAGAAAGAAGCATTTTTAGAAGCACACGAGCGTGAAGGTAATAAAAAACTGCAATACAAGACCTTTGACACGCTAGAAGAAAAATAGAGATACACATTAACTTGCAATCCTAGTGAATTTTACAATTCTGGGCAGGAATATAATTTTCGCCAACACCAAACCACAACGGGCTACGCAGGTAAAACGATTAACAGCCACATATTGAGTCACAGTTGCAGCCATCTACAATTTCATCGCCGATAAAGATGCACGCTAACTATGCAACTTGAACATCATCTGTTAGATAAATCACGTCTACCGTGGACACCTTAGTAACTGAAGAAGGCATTTTTAAAATGCAACGTAGAGCATATTTACAGCACCATAACTAACGCCAGGCCAATGCCCAAGATCATCGATTTTGCATTTATGAGACAAACCCTTCCAATTCCTTGCATTCTCGTATGCGCAGAAACAAGGCAAGACTGACCTTTAATTTTCCCAACACCATGACAACTTTATTTCATCAAAAATGAAAGTCTTCCGCATAAGCGGAAGAGACACCCCATCCGGGTACATGTGCCCATAGACCGTGGAGCCTCAATGAAAGTCTTCCGCATAAGCGGAAGAGACGTCGTCTGTGCGTTCTACGTGCCATCCTAGTTGTTGCCTCAATGAAAGTCTTCCGCATAAGCGGAAGAGACTCCTAGTTGTTTTGCGTTGCGGCGTTTGAAGTCTTGCCTCAATGAAAGTCTTCCGCATAAGCGGAAGAGACATCCTCCATCATGTTTGACGCACCATCCGAGGGAATGCCTCAATGAAAGTCTTCCGCATAAGCGGAAGAGACGTTGCTATTGTCCCGCCCTTCTGCCTCACGCTCTGCTTTGCCTCAATGAAAGTCTTCCGCATAAGCGGAAGAGACGGCCCCCAAATTTTAGTAGCTTTGAACTGCTAAAACTAAGGGCTTCGCGAGCGTGAGGCGAATCGCTCGTGATGCATGATCAACTGTACACGAATGCACAGCGCTAGAAGCTAGTTTGAGGTGGATTTTTTTGATCGCGAGCGAAACCCAGGTTTTACGTGAAGTACCTGAAGCTCGCTGGGAGCAGACTACATGATAATCACATCATTGTCTGTTATTTCCCTACACAATCCAACATAGCTAAACTTCTGTTCCCCCAGGTCGGCTAACCTTCCCAAGTCACAGAATAATACCGAGTCTTCGTCTAGTTGAGCAATCTTCCCAATCTCATCCTTCAACCGTAGAAGCTTCGAAGGAATGATATCAACCACAAAGACGCTGTATTGTATGCGATCTCCATAGGTTTCCAGCAACTTCGCTATCTTTCCACGCCGTCTATCGTTAGGAACATCATACGCAATTAGTGTGCGCCGTGTGTCGTCACGCCTCATCTTACTTTGACACCTACATAGCTGGGGTGGCTACCGTTTAGTACTCCAAGAATCATTCGCGCTTGGATCTCAATTGCACGTCTCCATGTCACTGAATAACCGAAGAAAGGATGCTTGAATTCCGCGTTGATCCGCCGCTCAAATGCTTTGATAATTGCAGTACGACCTGTGGGTGACAACCTCAGACTATCACCAGCCGATAAAAAGCTTCCCCCACTAATTTGCCCACGATTAACTAGTGTCAAAACAACAGAATCTGCTACAACTGCGCGAAATTCCTCCATAAGATCAAGAGCAAGCGCTGGTTTATTCCGATTGCTGCTATGCAAGAATCCCGCATGAGGATCCAGCCCACAAGTGAGGATTGCACGGATACACTCCGACGAGAGTAAGCCATACGCATAGTTTAACAAGATATTTAGCGGATCCGTTGCTCCACGTCCGGTCCTACCCTGCCAACACCAACCTAGCGACCGCAAAGTGGCTGTGCTCAGCATCGTTTCAAAGCCACCAAAATATAAGCTTGCCGCATCACCCTCAATCCCGAATAACTCGGGCAACGATCCAGCTTTGAGTGCATTTTGCTGCAACTTTCGCAATTCTTTGACCGCATGATCAGCATCGCCATTTCGCCGAAGCAGCGTTGCTTGATTTGCTATCTTACTTGAGATCATCTCTGTAGCAATCGGCACGCTTCCACGCGCCGACAAGACATGCTGTTGGACCCTCGCCAAACCATTTGGTCCTGTTCCGGGTTGCGACCAGCCATAGACACGACCACTACTAGAACACCAAATGACAGTGTAGTCACGCCACATAAGATCCCGCAGCAGTGCGGAGGAAAGGTCAATATTGCCATGGACGACAACACTATGAATCCTCTCCAAGGGAACATCACCAATCTGCTCACCTTTGGATTGGACTATCATCCTTCCCTTTCGCACTGATGCGCGGGCACCCTGCACAGTCAAATGCACGACCTGGCTATCAGGTTTAGAAGGAACAATCTTCTGGGAAGCCACACGTCCTAGATGCTCATCTGGAAGACAGACACTAACATGTGAACACCAACTACACTTAGGTGAGTCTTCGAGTGGACCAGGAGCTATGGCGCCTTCGATAATACTACGAGTTCTATCAACAAAGCTTCTCGCCAAGTTGAAATCTTTTTCAGTGAGTTCAACAGGCATCTTCTTATTATGATCAGTAAAATAAACTGCATACTCAGTTACATTTTCACCTGATTCCTTAAGGCATATACCTTGAAGAGCCAGTTGAATACGGTTGGCTTCAGTGACTTGTGGAGTTTTCCTAACCGGAGTCGATTTATATTCAACCACCTTCATCGAGTCGTTGTCAACAGGTTCAACGACATCACATCTGCCAATTATACCTAACTCATCGGACTTGACCTGAACTGAACGACGTTGTTGACTTCGCGAGGTCGCCGGATCATCTACTCCGTGATGTGACGAATGTCCATGCTGCATCTGTGACGTGTCGGTCACTTCACCATTTGCTTCTAGCCAAGCTCGACGCTCGCAATACACTGTTTGCGCTACCAAAGAAATGGGAAGAATAGCGTCTTCGCGGTAACTCATAATGGCACCGCCGTACCATACTGAACTTGGCGCTCAACACTCCTCAAACCTTCCTTTTTAAAAATTGGAAATGTAATCAATGCTCCAACACCCCAGCTTTTTAGCCATTTAAATGAACTAATACTCGTAAAAATATTAGACCGTGCATACTTTTGAGCATCATTACCCGAAATACAAACCCGTTCCACAGCCAAGGAAAAAGCGCGACTTCGCAATATCGAGCGCAGTCGAGCTGGCGTTATTCGTTGGACCATAACCGGAAGAGCAATTTTATTTGGGTGAAACTGATTAGCAGGCCAAGCGCCCGGGGTAACACTGACATCATCCACTTTATGAATGACGGGAAAACAAGAAATTCCCAAAAGAGCACAGAATGCCAATACAACGTCAGTAGGTCCAGGCGGGGTGAAACCAGTTGATGTCCGAGAGTCGGCTAGTTTCTTGGCTATAGTGTCACGGATTACTAATCCGGTAATTCCTTCAGAAATATCACTCACAGTCCATGCAGAAATTTCTTTACACAATGGGCGAAGCCGATGCTGGACAAATTCTTGTCCCTGCTGCCTTGCTTTCATTTCCCATCGCGACGCACCGTAATCTTGACCGCCGCGTTTATCATTGGGCTGCCAGTATGCAGCCTCACCAAGACCAGCTATCCAGCGAAGGGAAAGCAAATCATCGTCCGATGTCAATTGATCTATAGCATCATGTCTGACTTTTTGATGTCTAGTCCAATCGTCTGGACCAACTTCAGGATCAATGTTAAGTATGCGTGGCGAGAAAGGAGAAAATGTTGCCTTGTTTTTCCGACTTTCATACTCATTATTGACAGCAACCCAACTATCAGCTGAACTTAATTGAACCGAATACTGCAAGATGTATTCAGCCATGGTATCCAAGCCCACACCTTCAATATCAAGCTGCGCTTTGGGTATAGCTTCATCACTCCATCCGAGAGTTACTGCACCTGGATGGTGTGTCTCAGCTAGTATTGCTAAACCATACAGGGCGAAATGAGTGAGCGCAGAACGGTAGTCGCCCGCGAGAGTAATTGTAGACATCATTGCCCTTCCGCCGAAATTTGAACATCAGCCGCCCGTTCAAGCGCCTCAAGATATGCCGTCACATATGTACCAAATTCAATATCGGTTCGTTCGATTAACTCTTCCCATCGACCGGTGAAAAATAGCTCGTGCGCTTGATCCTGTAAAGTATCGGAAATGGTTTCCTGACTATTTTGCGGCAACAGAATGCGATCTGTATGCGCAAACGAATTTCTCCCATATCCGTGACTGCATCCGATTATTCGCAAAGCAAGATCTGAACACTCTAGTTTCCCCTGCGCTCTTTCAGCGGCGACTAAAGCAACCGACATTTGTTCGTGCCGCCACCCTTGAGGCAGACCACTTCGTTGCCTAGCAATTTTCGTTTCCTGACGAGTTCGAACTTCACTCTTTGCTAGACTCTTTTCAGATTTTAGTCCTCCAAGCATGCTTTGGAATCGGCTATCAGATTTACCGTCATCGTGATGTTGAGCAGCAAACACCGCATCCTCGGCAAAATCTTCTTTCAAACCAACAGCACAAGCGATCTTTTCGACGCGTGCAGCTACATCACGCTGATGATCTTCAAGAAAGATTTTCCCTTGAGAATAAGTCCACTCTTGCCGAATATCACTATCTTCTTGAGGCTCCTCTTTACGCACGACGGCATACCATGAAACAACCTCGCCAAATCTTATATCATCTTGAATTGAGCTTGATAGGACAATATCATCACCATCTACATTGCCAAATTCGCGCCAGATGCTGGTTGCTTCATCTGGCGTTAATCCGCAAAATTCTCTGAAAATTTCAGCTTCAGATTCTGACATTCCAGAATCGAAAGTTAGAACTTTAGTATATTTGTCTTTTAGGGCCTCTGGTGGTTCTTTGTCACCAGGCTTTCCTTTAACCGCTACCTTTTCGGTGGTAAAAGGAATCCCTCGATCGATGATGATCACGTCACCAGACCGGGGTCTATATGATGGTGTACAGATTTCGACCTCACCGTCTCGGAAAAAGAATGCTCGTCGCAGAATATCAGGTTCACTTCGTTCCAACTTAATCCGCTGTTTGTCGTCGACAACAAGTTGAGAGAGAATGTGGTGTAACACATCCAAACTTGCCGGAAAAACTTCATTATTTTTTGGAGGAAACGCCTTCAAAAGTTCGAGCGCAACGAAATCATACCCCGGAAGCTGTTCTCGTACAACAATTCCACCAATCGCCGTCTGCTTCTCCAGAGAATCATGCAGCCATAAGTCAAGATCTGGTTCTGCATATGCGTCTTCAGAGGTTCGTGAAAATTCGAGAAGATCCGTCAGCTCAGGACGTTGATAGAGCAACCGAGGCGGCAATTTTTCTGGTGGAACACAGGCTAACATTGCTGCTGGATTTGCATTACTTTTCTGTGATAATACATCCAACCAATTATAAGACTTGCGCAGATCATCGCCTTTGTATGGCGGCATTAAATCTTTAACTTTTGCCAAATCCACTGGCTCAAGAACAACAATTTTTGAATCTGTTCTTTTCCCCAAACGATTAACTCTACCAAATCGCTGCGCAAGCGATGAAGCGGGTGCCAGCTCTGTAACTAGGGAGGAAAAATCGATATCAATTCCTACTTCCAGCGTCTGAGTAGCTATCACCACGTCAATTTCATCGTCACCAATACAGGTGAAGAGTGATGGATGTTTTTCACGCAATTGTTCCAGATCATAGGAACGCATTCGGCCAACGATGAGCTCAACATTAAGTTTTCTTTTTTTAAGCTCATTCGCAATTCTGACAGCAGTATCAACATGGTTAACAATGCATCCGATTGTGCGACTTTGCTCGACTTTGGAGCCTGTCTGTTCATTTTGCAACTTATGTATTTCAGCTACTGCATGCGCGACTACCTCGCTATTACCCGGTGCACCGTTCCACTTTTCTACTGATACACGACGAAGTTCTTTGACGGAGTTAACCCTTCGCAGAAGTTCCGCATCATCAGCGCCGTCAAGATTAGAGATATCGACTCCAACCTCAGATTGTCCCTCTTTAAGTTCAGACGGAGTGGCGGTTGTTTCTACAACCTGGAGCCGTGGCACGCCTATATCAACGCCAAGTTCCTGCAACTCAGCTACTCGCCGGGCTGTCACCAGTAGCTGTTGGTTAAGGTGAGCTTCATCAAGGACAAAAACGGAGTCCATCGCAATCAAGGCCGTTTCACGAGGACGAGCTTGTTTCGAGCTGCCGTAGCCTTTAAATAGTAGGCGCGACCCCCACATATCTGGTGTCGCAGCAATTACTGCACAGGCTGAGGGTTCATTGACTGGCAAGGAGCGATTGCTGAGCTCACCGCGTATGTGACCCACCAAAAAAGGCTCAGTTACGTCATGCACGTGAAATGATGAAAGCAGCTTTGCAACACGGTATATGATGTCACTCTCGCCACTTGCTGCATCGTTATTAAGCACATCTACCATGCTGCGTTGAATATTCATCGCTCTATCTGACTGACTGTCTACCAAAGCACGGCGACCAACAACCACGCATAGCCGACGTGGTACCCGTGGCCCATTCCCGCTGGCAAATAAAGCGTTAACAAAAAGATGGACATCCACTACTGATGATTTTCCAGCACCTGTTGGAGCAACAATCCTCTCAGGCCAGGTACCTGTGGTCACTATGTGATCAACCAAGTCTTGTTGCCAGCTAAAAGGAGCATGCCCTCCATTGAATGCGGCAAAGAACGCGGAGAAATCACTGCGTTGTACTGCTTGTTTATTTATCATTGCTGTGCTTTTCCTTCTGAATCATACGCTCAAAGTCGTCCTTCGAGACATCATGAGGAACTAATAGCCCACCACCGAGATGACGTGACTGACCGATAGCTACAAGTGTTTCATCCGTGGCTAGTGTTCCGAGAGACAACAGACCACGCCATGGTTGTGTGGCAACACTAGCGTGTGTTCTATGTGCATATTTTCTAGGTTTTGCGTTTATCGTTCGCGCTTTAAACACCGCCGCATCTTGAGTCTTCACTTGATCACGCAGTTCCAGGTAACGTTGCTCGCCCTTCTTCTTAGAGTTGAATCTATCTCGCCATACGTACGCGAGGGAGAGCAACCCAGAATCCGCGAGTGTCCAGCGTCTAGTACCATCTTTAGGCTTCACTGGACGAGTCTCTGGAACTATTGCTGTCAGAGTTTTCCACAGTCGAACGGAGCCCTGCTGCGGCTTCGGCCAAAACGCGTCTGCTTGAACAGATATCCCGTTGAAGTAGACATGTCGTCGACCAAAGTCTCTACTGTACAGTTGTTTTACTGCGGCCAGCCCCTTCGCTAACTGACTCAGGTCTTCCGTGTTCGCTGCAGCTGGAATCATTATTGCGATGGCCGCGCCCTTGAGACCGAGGTGTTGCGTGTACTTTCCAGGGAGATATTGGAAGGCCAACCTGTTTGCAGGTATCTTATCCACTGCTTTGTCATATTTTCCGGTGATGAAGCTGGATGCTCCAAATCCAATAGCCGCAATAATCGCGCGATGAAGAGTGACGCAAATAGCGACGTGCTGGTGAGGCAGAAGATCTTCTCCTGCAACCTCAAGCAAGACAATTTGGGGCCATGGCGCATCACATACCGCAGGTTCCTCACGCGAATATTTGACGCTACCCAAACACTCGTGCGTTACTGGCGTGTTCAGTGTTTCCTCATCTTTTTTAGGTTTATCTGCCGCTGGAGTAGGTACTTTGCTTAGATTGTTATCCCGGTACGTCTTGATCAATGCATCGGTTCGTCCGTCAGTGGGAATACGAAGCATCGTCCCGCCTGCAGTTAGAGGACTCCCCCGTGCATCAAGATGAAGATTTGGGTTTACCACTCCACGTTCAAGGATAGCCACGCTTACTGATTCACCCAGGTGAGGCACATCATCACACAGCCGCTCCAACGTGTCCGCAATATCATCAGGTACGTTATCCCAATGCCAGCCAACATGACTAGCTAAAGCGACCCCGTCTGACAGTGGACGTTGCTCTGTTTTTCTTCCTCCAGCAGACTGAGCGACCTCACGGTGCATAAAGCGTTGTCGCCCTGTAAAGACTGGTAGTGAGGTTGGTTTTTCAATTCCATCCGGTGGATTCTTTTCTAACCATTTCAAGGCAACGAGTGCCAATTCACTTGGTTCAAGCCCGTGTTTGCCCTGAATAGCCTGAGTTCCTTGTGCTGCAGAGTTAAGCAAAGCGGCATGCAATCGTGCCGGGTCTGGAAACTCATCACTGCGTCGATCGGATTTGTGTCCTACGTAAACCCCCAGTGGGAACCTCGCAATGATGTTGAGGCTCCGCATGACTAGTCCTCGCTTTCAGATTCATCGGACGCACCTTCCAGAATCAGTGGGTTACCATCCACATGTAATATCTGACCGTTCCAGTCAGCCACACCAGTAGAACGCGCATGGTCAATTGCTTGTTGCAGTAACTGATCGGCAAGCTCCACAGTGATTGGATCAAGGGTGCGTTTGTTTCCATAGCGTTCATCTAATGTGACAACTGGTGTTCCCGACTCGACAAGATCGCAGTTCGCGCGGAGGTACAATTCACGTTCAGCACGCGCAAGTGCTACTAGGGCGAACGCCGCAAGAAGAACTCGTCCAGCAACGTTGGCTTCTTCATTACCACCGAAGCGCAGCTGCCGTAGTGCAGCAAAGCTCAAGACCCATGAACGAATAATTTTACTGCAGGCTACTCCACCAAGAGCATCAAACTTCGGTGGAATGGCACCAAGCACAAGCCGCGATGCTGACAGTTTATTCTTTTTGGTCTTTTTTACCTCTTCACGAAGTTTATCAGCCTTCTTGCCACCGAGTTCGGGCCCTAGGGCATCAATCAATTTCCCCATATCTTTGGGCTCAAGCTGCACACTCATAGCAACCGTATCCAAACGAGCTGCACCCCGACGTGATTGCTGATACTGCCCATCACTATCCTGATCAGCAAGAACACCAATAATCTCACCAACAAGGGCGCTACGAAGCCGTACTTGATTCTTCTTACGAGTAGAATCCCATGCGCCAAAAATAGCCGCAGCAGGAGCGGTGTTGAGGATTGTACTCATATCAGCAGGAGTGGCATTGCGGAGTGCTCGATATTTTTCGTTTGCAGTGGCCATTTCACCATCAATGGTTCCTGCACGAAAATGTCCATCAGCAAAACGATGAGGCAACTCCATGTCGCTAAATTTTTGACCATCACTATAGGTGACCAGAATACGGGGAATTTTTCCCAACAGAGGATGCTCAGCACGAATATCTTGCATGATAGAATCTTCCGCACGATTAAGTTGCGACTGCTTGCTGTCTAACAAGACAACTCGAGCTGCCGCGCCATCAATAAAACGAGTCTCAAAAGCAAACACAGAGCTACTACCATCTAAAAACTTCGCTGGTGCGACTGATGCGTGCGCTCCCGCTGCAGGTTCAAGTTCCGTCACCGACACCAGGGTTGAAGCACCTCCGCTAGTGCATGCCTTGAGCAGATCCTCAAAAATCAAGATGGTCATGAGACTTCCTCTCAAATATTGGAATATCAGTTCCGAGCAAAAATTTCAGTGTCGCCGCCACTCATTAGAGTGACGATCCTTGCAATGAACACCGCAAACGGTGGCAACAAAACTGATAATACGCTGCAAACTAGCCTCGTCGAGCTTGGCTCATACAAATATAACTAACCAGTACCCCCGTTTCTGCGATCAGTTTTCTAACCTTCACGGAGTAAGACGGTGTAGCATCGTTTTGAGCCAAAGCGCGTACAAATAGGACCAACCAGCTCCAATGAAAGGCAGTACCACCCTCCAACACTTTACTCTGAGCACCCCATTACCCATATAAAATTATTCTCAGATCTATGCCTTTGACATACATACTTACCCCCGATTGTCTGGTTAAACACACTGATTACGGCTCCTCTACCCCACAAAAATCCCCCTCCGCAGCGGGGAAAAAGCTAAGGAGGCCCCGCTCACACGCAATCCCATCTTTGTTGCATTCAATGGCGAGTAAGTAACCGCGCCAACCTCAATGGATGGGCGTCGTTAAGCCTGCGCGGCGTACGGTGCCACAGGTGGGGAAGCCAGCGCCAGTAACCCCAAGTACGGGCAAACCCCCGGGGACCGACAATCCAGTAACAGGAATGATGCCGCAGTACAGTGCCCAGGCGGCGAGATCAGCCCGGTCACCGCTACTACCACCAGCGCTTTTACCCCTACCCAGCCGCAGAACTTACCGCTCGCAGGCCACGCCGTCGTTGTCGCGATCCAGGTGCGGCGCGTAGGCGGGTTCACCACGGTGAATGGGGGTGCGCACTCCGGCCGCGCGGGCTGCTGCGCAGTTCCTGAAGCTACCGCCCTGCGGGGCAGGTGCCGGTGCAGGCGCCGCCTGAACTGGAGCGGGAGCCGGAGCCGGAGCTGGCGCAGGTGCGGGAGCCGGGGCCGGAGGAGCTGGCGGATTGGGGATGATCCCCGGCAGCGGATTAGCAATCAACCGTTGCTGTACCGCCCAGGTGAGCCCCGCAGAGATGAGACCGCCGATGCCCACGATCCCGGCGATAATGCCCAGGAATTTCAGGGTTTTATTATCTTTGTTCTCAGCAATGGCGCTGCTTCCCGCCCTGCTGCGTTCGCTACTCCCCTTGACCTTGTCGCTGCTGCCGCTGACTTTTGCACTGCTTCCACCAGCTTTTTCACCAGGCTTCCCTGCAGCACCCGTGCCAGAAGCTGCATCCGCACCGGAAGCGGCGCCCTTACCCGCCTCAACCTGATTTCCACTGGCCTCATTTCCGCTGGCCCCTTTTCCAGCAGCGCCAGCACCAGCCTCGCCGTTTGCACCAGCAGCGGGCGCAACCACCCCGGTATCCTGCTTTCCCTGAGCTGGTTTTTCTTCAGCTCCAGCATTCACCATTCCAGCGAGCGGCAGGACCACTGCCAGGCTCAGACTTACAAGTTTTGTGCGTGTACGCATCGCAGACTCCTTTTTCATAGGCTTATATTTGGAAATTCTTATATTTTCTTCCTACTTTTCTCAAATAACGCCCTTCGGAGCTACCCCAGAACCACCCCCAACACCGCTCGAGCCCCGCCTGCACCCATACCTGATCCATACCCGTGCCCTAAAGCCACCCCGCACCTCGCGCCGCCATTTTTCGGCCAAATCACCTCACACCGGTACGATGGACACCAAACCGAACTATCCCCCATATTTTTAGCTAGCTACCCCAGAACTATTTTCGATTAAAGGATTGCTGCGACTATGCCCCTCCCCTCCCCTAGCCCCGATTCTCGCGCACTTATTACTGGCGCTAGCCAGGGAATTGGCATGGCTATTGCGCGTGATTTGGCCAAGCAGGGTCACCATGTGATCTTGGTGGCGCGTCGTAAAGATGTGCTGGAGCAGTTTGCTGCGGAATTAGCGTCACGGTACAACGTCACGGCCGAGGTTTTCCCCTGTGATTTGTCGGATGAGCAGCAGCGCCACAAGCTCATCGCAGACATCAAAGACCGCGACATCAGCATTATTATCAATTCTGCTGGCATTGCGAGTTTCGGCCCGTTCATGGACCAGGAATGGGAGTATGAGACCAATCAGTTCGAGCTCAATGCCACGGCTGTTTTTGAACTCACCCGCGCCGTGCTGCCCCGAATGCTGGCAAATAGAAAAGGTGCTATTCTCAATGTTGGTTCGGCTGCTGGCAACCTCCCTATTCCAAATAACGCAACTTACGTGTTCACCAAGGCCGGCGTGAATGTATTCACGGAGGCCCTGCACTATGAGTTGAAGAGTTCAGGGGTTAGCTGCACACTTCTTGCGCCTGGCCCGGTGCGGGACGCGGTAATCCCGGAGGAGGAGAAATCTATTGTGGATAAGGTGGTACCGGATTTCCTCTGGACCACCTATGAATCCTGCGCAAAAGAGTCCCTCGAAGCGTTGGCAAAGAATAAACGCCGTGTGGTTCCGGGCCCACTGAGTAAGGTGTTGAATGTGGCGTCGCTCGTCGCGCCGAGGGGCATTGCGTCCCCGCTTATTGGTTCGTTTTATAAGAAAATGTCGTAAAAAATGATGTCGGAAAGTGCTATGTCGAAACATGACCGTTTGGTGTGGATTGATCTCGAAATGACAGGTCTTGACCCAGATCATCACGTCGTTGTGGAGGTGGCGGCGCTGGTCACGGACGCGGATTTGAACGTCCTCGGTCAGGGCGTCGATATTGTGGTCCACGCCACGGAGGAGCAGCTGGCGGGCATGAATGAGCTCGTGGCAGACATGCACGGCTCGTCGGGCCTGACGGAAGCGATTCGCACCTCGACCACCACAATTGAGCAGGCTGAGCAGGCGGTTCTTGACCTCATAGCCGAGCATTGCGATCCCGATCATCCCGCGCCGCTGGCCGGAAATTCCATTGCCACGGACCGTTCCTTCATTCGCAAGCACATGCCCCGGCTGGACAGCGCCCTGCACTACCGCATGATCGACGTGTCCACCCTGAAGGAGCTCGCCCGCCGCTGGTATCCCCGCGTCTACTTCAACCAGCCGGAGAAGGGCCTGGCCCACCGCGCCCTCGCCGACATCGTGGAATCCATCCGCGAGCTGGACTATTATCGACGCTCGTTCATCACACCCGATCCAGGCCCCACCACCGCCGAATGCATCGACGCCGCGAAGGAATCGATGGCCTCGTACCAGCGCTTTTTGCAATAACGCACGAGTGAGTTATTATAGTTCTCGCTGCTTTTAACAACAGCAATGGTGGCTGTAGTTCAGCTGGTAGAGCACCAGGTTGTGATCCTGGGTGTCGCGGGTTCGAGCCCCGTCAGCCACCCCAAAGACAAAAACCAGGTTTGATAATACAAACCTGGTTTTTGTGCGTGCGGATGAAATTCTTTTAATTACTATTCAATTAAACGTTCTTTAATGGTTAACTAAATAGTATGAAAGGAACACGCAGAAGACGCGCTGCGGCACTTCTCTGCGCCCTTGGTATTTCACTATTCAATGCGCTACCGGCGCCCGCCACTGAATCGATACCTTTCTTACAGGTCGGCGGTGTGAAAAATGGACAACCAGACCCCACTCGACACCACGCTATTCTCCCGCCAGAGCAGTCACTACGGTGGAAAGTCGAATTAAAACATGGTGATCAACTGGCGTTAGGAATGATGGTCACGCCACCGGAAGACGCGGCGTCGATACCCGGGCTGGCGCGAATAACAGCCGACATTATCGACCCCACCGGAAACCACTGCGTCTCCGAATCCAGCGACGGAACAGCCGCCAATGAATTCACTCAACCCATCAGCGGATTCGCAACGTCTTACGTGGTTGGCGACACTTTCGGCAACTGTGCACCCGGCGCCTACGACATTGTGATCACCCGAAAAGGCACACTCGGCGGCGCACACGAACTCCCACTCGACTTCACATTATGGAAAATCCCAACAGCGACAACCGACACAATAGCTACCTCCGCGCCACCGCCCGAACTCAGCATGGACATCAACAACTCCGCCGCAACTCTTCACACCGCCACCACGCTTAACGACGCCCCGACAGTACACGCAGGCAGCTACGAAACAACACTCCATTCCGGCACAACACAATGGCTCCGAATTCCCATTGCCGAAGGGCAACGACTACAAATAGCCATAGAAGCCCCGCCCACACAAGGAACCATCAATTGGGCGGTCATTGGGCCCAACCTCTACCCCGTTGACATCGAAGAAGGCACCAACAATTACGGCGAAACAACCATCCCGTACCGGCTCAAACTCGACACCACGGAAGTCCACAAGGTCACATCCATCACCCAAGAAATACGCTGGGGAAACATTATCGAAGACACCGAATTCAACCACAAAGGGGGATTCCTCGCCGGCGAACAGAACGTAGCCCTGCGCTACAGCGCGGACACACCGCAGTCCACCACTATCCGCTTAGCTCTGCGCGCCGTGGGCAACGCCGAACCAGGACCCAAGCTTTCCTACGGCGTTGCGGGCGAGGCTGTGGAGGTTTCTGACGCGATCAGAGCACGAAAAACATCCAGAAACAACCAGCCCACAAGCCCCTTCATTCCGATTGCCTCTGGAGCGATCCTCGCCACTGCGGTGCTTGTGCTCGGAATGCTGTTCATGCTGCGTCGGCGGTGAACTCCAAGCACGCCACGCGCACCCCATCACACCTTCCCCACAACCTCCGCGAGAACCCCCGTCAGGAGCGCCTGCCACCAGAGCGCGTCATGGCCACCTGGATAAATATCAAAGCCGAGGAGTTTCCCCTGGGCGCGGAGCAGCGCGGCGGCGTGGTGGACATCCCGTTCAAGATCCCATTCGTACGCCCCTACCTGCAGATATGCGGGCGCGCCGTCCTGTCGGCTTCGCTCATCAAACCATGCGCCGCCGTTCCACCACAGCGAGGGTGATTGCGCGATGGCAGCCGCCACGAGGTCGGGGTGCCGCATACCGGAGAGCAGTGCAAACAACCCTCCCATGCTTTGCCCCACAACAATCACCGGTGCACCGCTCGCATCCCCCAGCAGGCCCAGCGCCCGCTCGATGAAGGAACGCCCAGCGTCCGCGTCGCTGGTGTAATCGAGTTGTCGTTGTTGGGGTCCACCGGATTCGATAAACACCGCATGGACAGGCACAGGCACTTCCTGCAGGGCGCTGACCAGTGGGTACTGATTCACCCAGGTCTCCCCGTCAAGAACAACCAGCCGCGCAGCAGGCGCAACATCATCCGCTGGTTTCCAGGTCCAGGCGGTGAGCTCTGCCCCATTCACCGGGCTCATAACTTGAGCAACCCGAATCCCCTCCGTATCCCCCGACAAAACCGCCCGGTCAGCGTCCCGCCCACGCGCCACAGCCAGCCGCGCGTTACCTAGGAAACCAACGTATTCGCGAGCACGTGGGTCCTCAACCGCGCTAGCGCGGATCATCCCAAACATCTCACGGTCTGCCCCGCCATGCAGCACCGGCGCGGCAAGTTCCTCCGAAGGAATGCTGTAGTTGTAGGTTCCCATCCACTCGGTGGGCATATCTAAAGTAAGGGCGTGCAGCCCGGTCCCCGCGATGGATTCCAGCCGCGTATCGGCGGGATCAAGCATGTCAGTAACCTTGTTCAGGTTCAGAATCACCCCGTGGGGAGCATCGCCGTACCACACAAACGTAACCAGCGTGTTTTCCACAAGCGGCGTCCCGGTTGCCGTGAGTTCCCCGTACATAAGCTCCGCGCGTTCCTCGCGTTGCTGGGTGTCGGGGATGGCTGCGAGGGCTTCGCGGGCGGCGTCGATAAGCGGTGAGGAGGCTCGTGGAAGTGGCCATGGTCGGATAGTATGGGGTGGCGTCAGCATGTCCGCCACCTTACCCGCGCAAGGAGGGGCACTTTGAATAATTACACCTCAGTTACGTTCACCTGGGAGGGCGAGCAGCAGCCGGGTCTGTGGTGCCCTGCGTTGAGTTCTAACGTGATTCCGATGGAACGGTCGGGGGACGGCTGGTCGTTCACGGCTGAGCTACCGAATGCCTCGGGCGTGTCGTGGGCGATTGTTCCGAATGTTACTGAGGTCACGGCTCTTTCCCCCGCGCTTCTCGACGCCGCCCTTTCCACACCAAATCCGACGGTGCCGAGCTTGTATCGGCTGATCGGGACGGATCCGATGACGCGCGCGGAGCCGAATATTTCGGTGCTGCAGCAGCCTGACGCACCGGAATATGATTGGGCTGATCTGGGCAATCCTGCCCCGCAGTTGGCGGGCGAGAAGCTGGCGACGGGACATAAAATTCACTACGCGCTGGAAAATCCGAACCAGGTGCTGTTCCTGGACGGTGAGGTGATGCAGCGCATCCATAATGATTTCCTGGACCTCAACATCGCCCCGATTTACGTGCACAACAGCGGCATGGCGCAGCGTATGGGCGATTTTGCCGACCCGATTGGCTTTGCCCACGCCGTGGGCGCGCACATTGAAGAACAGCCCGACGTGATTGTGGGCATGTCTGCGGGCACGCTCGCCGCCTGCGCCCTGGCCGTGGAGTTGGGCGCGCAGCGTGTGGTGCTGCTCTCCCCCGCCGTGGTTGCGGGTATCGACGTCGCGCGGGAACTCATGTCCTCCCTGCTTGCGAACAACATTTCCGTTGACATCGCAGTGGGTTCCGAGGAGAACCGCGGCGACCGCCCCGAGCAGTCGATCTTCACGATTGCGCAGGGACTGGCCGACGGAATCGAATCCGCAGGCGGGCGGTCCACCTTTACCGTGTTCCCCGGCGGGCACGATCTCGCAGCGTGGCGGCCCGTGTTGGCGCGAATGTTAAGTTGATAATTTTCCGGTCGCGTTTGTGATAAGTATCCCACTTACGGGGGCTTTTACCCTACTGTGGAGACATGGCAACAAATGAGCGTACCTTTTTCGGGCACCCCTGGGGGCTAGCCAACCTATTCGGCGTGGAAATGTGGGAGCGTTTCAGCTTCTACGGACTCCAAGCAATCCTGCTCTACTACCTGTACTACCAGACCACCGACGGCGGCTTAGGCATCGACGAATCCATCGCCACCGCCATTGTCGGTGCCTACGGTGGGCTTGTGTACGTGGCAGCCATCGGCGGCGGCTGGGTTGCCGACCGCGTGCTCGGTGCCGAACGCACCCTGTTTTATTCAGCCATCATCGTCATGCTCGGCCACGTCTCCTTGGGCCTGCTCCCCGGCATCCTTGGACTGACGGTCGGTCTGATGCTGGTGGCTCTCGGTTCCGGCGGCGTGAAAACCACCGCCTCCACCGTCCTCGGTGGACTCTACGAGGAAGACGATCCGCGTCTCGACGGCGGCTACTCCATCTTCTACATGGGCATCAACATCGGCGCGCTCTTCGGCCCACTGGTCACCGGCTGGATGTGGGGGCAAGCCGGATTCCACTGGGGTTTTGGCATGGCCGCGTTCGGCATGGCCATCGGCCTCATTCAATACGCCGTCATGCGCAAAGACACCATCGGCGCCGTGGGCAGCACCGTGTTGAACCCGGCTCCGCGCAGCCAAATCCTCAGCGTGCTGGGAATCACCCTCGCGCTTGTGGCCGTGGTCGTGGTGCTTTTTACCACGGGAATCTTGAAAATCGGGTGGCTCTCCAATTTTGTCAGCATCGTCGGCGGTATCGCAGCCGTCCTGCTCTTCGTCCAGATGTACAGCTCCCCCAAAACAACCAAGACCGAAAAACACCGCCTCCTGGGCTTCATCCCCATGTTCTTCGCCTCCGTGATGTTCTGGTCCATCTACCAGCAACAATTCACTGTTATTGCCATTTACTCCGACCAGCGACTCAACCGTACTTTTGGCGGCTTTGAAGTAAGCCCCGCCTGGGTCGGATCCATCAGCCCCATCTTCATCATCGTCTTCTCCGGCATTTTCGCCACCATGTGGCTCAAACTCGGCGAACGGCAGCCCTCTACCCCTATGAAATACGCGCTCTCGCTGATGCTGACCGGGCTCGCCGCTTTCATATTCATTCCTTTCGCGGGTGGCGGCCCCAACTCGACGCCCTTCTTCGCCATGGTGGCCATCCTCTTCCTGTTCACCATGGCCGAGCTCATGATCTCCCCCGTCGGCCTTTCCCTAGCCAGCCGACTCGCCCCGGCGCGATTTGCCACCCGCATGATGAGCCTGCAATTCCTCTCCCTGGCGGTTGGGACCGCCCTGTCCGGGACCTTCGCTGGGTACTACAACGCGGGCGACGCCGGTGCCGAACGCACTTACTTCCTCGTCATTGGTGCCGCCGCTATTCTCGGCGGCCTGGTTATGGTCGCGCTGCGCCGGGGTATTCTCACCGCGTTTGAGGGAGTGCAGTAGCTGCGCGTGCTGGCGAGCGTGCCGCGTAAGCAATGAAAAACCCGCCCCCTGCAATCACGCGGGGTGGGCGGGCTCCTCCAAGCAAGTCAGGCTCAAGCAACCTACCAGGCTGAGGTTTCGTTGACGTTGCCCTTGCTCCAGGTTTCCCAGGGGATGTTCCAGTCGCCGAGTCCGTCGTAGCCGGAGAGTTCCTCGCCGATGGTGTTGCGGACTTGGACAATATCGCCACGCTTCAGGTTTTCTTGGAACCATTCGGCGTTTTCGGTGCTGACGTTGATGCACCCGTGGGAGACGTTTTCAACGCCTTGGGATCCCACCGACCAGGGTGCCGCGTGGACGAAAATGCCGGAGTAGGACATTTGGGTGGCAAATTGCACGTTGGTGCGGTATCCGTCGGGCGCATCAATGGCGAGTCCGTAGGAGGAAGAGTCCATGACGATGGTGGGGTGCTTGTCGCCAATGATGTAGGTCCCGTGCGGGGTGGGGTATTTACCGGATCCCATGGAGATCGGCATGGTTTTGAGCACTTCCTCGCCACGCTTGATGGTCATGGTCTTGGTGTTGTCGTCGGCAACAGCAACAACTTTGTCGCCGATGGTGAAGTTGGTGTTGTTGTTTTCTTCACCGTAGACTCCGCCGCCGAGGTCAACACCGTAGATGTCCACCTTGACGTCGACTTTGGTGCCAGGTTCCCAGAAGTCTTTGGGCCGCCACCGGACTTCGCTGTTGTTGAGCCAGAAGAACTGGCCCTCAACTTTGGGTTCGGTTTTGACGGTGATGGCGTCTTGCGCAGCTTGACGGTTTTCGATGTTGGTGTCGAATTTGATCCCGATTGTTTGACCGACACCAACCGTGGATTCGGGAAGCGGCGAAAGGGCCGCGGTGGTGGTGTTGGTCGCGTCGATGGTGCTGAAGCTCATTTCCTGCTTCTTCTCACCCTTGGCCTCAATGGTCAGGGTGTAGGTACGGCTGTAGCCCAGCGGTTCGGTGGTTTCCCACTTCTTTTTGTCTTTGTCCAGCGATGCTTCAACGACTTTGCCGTCTTCGTTGGTCATGGTGACTGTGCTGAGTTCACCATCCCCGATCTTGACGGTGATGGGTTTGGCGGGGTTGACGTCCTTTTGCCCGTCTTTGACGCTGGCTTCAGGTTTTTTGTTTTCGGCGCTTTTCGACGCCTCGGCTGCCGCATCGACAGCTTTGTCGCCGCTGTTCTGACCAGCGGCGCATCCACCTAGGATGAGGGCCCCGGCGAGGAGCCCGACCGCTCCTAGCGCGGTGAGGGGGCGAAGTCCCGGCATTTTTCTCCAAACACTATGATTTTGCAAGTCTCTAAGCAGAGAGTACACGTTTTTTGATGACAAAACCGTAACTCCTCTTATCGTGTTCCCAGACACCCATGATACTGGACGTTATGCGGGGAGCTACCAGTAGATTTGCATATTTTTTAGCAGTGTTGTTATAGTTTCCTTCGTTGCAAAGAACGGCGCCATTAGCTCAATTGGCAGAGCAGCTGACTCTTAATCAGCGGGTTCGGGGTTCGAGTCCCTGATGGCGCACATATGTCCCCCTGTATGGTTCACGCCTACTGGGGGCTTTTGGTTTATCATTGGTTGTCATGCGAGCTTTGATCATTGTTGACGTCCAAAATGACTTCTGCCCAGGCGGCCCCCTAGCCACAGCCGACGGCAACAACGTAGCCCGGCGAATAGCCACCTTTGTCAAAGATCACGGCAAGGATTACAGCGCCGTGGTGGCCACAAAGGACTGGCACATTGACCCCGGCGAACACTTCTCCCCCACCCCGGATTTTCTGGATACCTGGCCGGTGCACTGTGTTGCCAACAGCGACGGCGCAGATTTCCACCCCATGATTGACCCGAGCGTTTTCGACGCCGTGTTCCTCAAAGGTCAGTACACCTCCGCCTACTCCGGGTTTGAAGGCGCGACAGAAGACGGTACTCCCCTGGCCACATGGCTGCGTGACCGGGAGATCACGCATGTGGACATTGCGGGCATTGCCACTGATTACTGCGTGCGCGCCACCGCGCTGGACGCGTTAAGCGAGGGATTCACAACCCACGTGCTCACGGATCTGTGCGCCGCCGTTGCCCCAGACACTGGGCGCGCAGCCTTGGAGGAGCTGGCTGCGGAAGGCGCGAACGTCGATAAGCAGAACTAGCGGTTGGACAGCAGGCGCTGGAGTTCCTTCAGGTCCTTTGAGCGTCGGCGGGAGCGGGCGAGGCCGATGAGGACGCCGACAGCCACAACAGCAGCAACACCTGTGAGAATTTGCTTTACCTGCGGCTCCTGGAGGCGCTGGAGGGCAGACTTCTTGGCGTCCTCAACGATGGTTTGGGGGCGGGTGCGGTAGGCCAGCCGATCCAAAGTACCCGCCAACTGACGACGCGTACGCTCGATGTCCTGCTGGATGTCTTCAATGTTGCGGGCCACGAACAATCTCCCAAAGTTGCGAAACAAACAATAAACAACACTAACGCTAGTGGATAACCCGAGCACGCGCACGCAGAAACAGCAACATGAGTATTCTTGTCACTATGACTGAGCAAAAACGCCTGGAAATCGGTGACCAAGCCCCGGCCTTCACCCTGCCCAACGATAGCGGTGAAACGACGTCACTGGCCGATTACCAGGGTAAACGCGTGCTCGTCTACTTCTACCCGCGTGCCAACACCCCCGGATGCACCACAGAAGCCTGCGACTTCCGCGACAGCCTCACACAACTCAATGACCTGGGGATAGAGGTGGTGGGCATCTCCCCCGATACGGTGGATAAACTCGTGGCCTTCCGCGAGAAAAACAACCTCACCTTTCCCCTGCTCGCCGACCCCGACAAAAACGTGCTCAAAGAATGGGGTGCCTTTGGGGAGAAAAAGAACTACGGCAAAATCGTCGAAGGTGTGATCCGCTCCACCTTCCTCGTCGGTACCGACGGCACCATCGAACTCGCGCTCTACAACGTGCGCGCCACCGGACACGTCGCCCGGGTCATCAGAGAACTGGAAAAATAACCGCCGCATGGACCAAGACGCCCCGGACATACTCCTACCGCGCCGACGCCCCGCGCAACAGCGAAGCCGCGAACGCTTCAACCGCATCCTCGCCAGCGCCCGCGCGGTCCTTGTCGACGTCGGGTTCGAATCCTTTACCTTCGACGAAGTCGCCCGGCGTGCCGAAGTGCCCATCGGTACTCTGTATCAATTCTTTGCCAACAAATACGTGCTCATCTGCGAACTCGACCGGCAAGACACCGCCGAGATTGTCTCCGAGCTTCAGGACTTCTCCTCCCGAGTGCCGGCGCTGCAATGGCCCGACTTCCTCGACGAATTCATCGACCACCTCGCGGGACTCTGGCGCGATGACCCCTCCCGCCGCGCCGTCTGGCACGCCGTGCAATCCACTCCGGCGACCCGCGCCACCGCCGCCGCGACCGAGCAGGAAATGCTCGACCTCATTGCCCGCGTGATGAAGCCTCTCGCCCCCGGCTCCCCCGATATTCTCCGCCGCGAGCTCGCCGGGATTCTGGTGCACACCGTCAGCTCGCTGCTCAACTACGCTGTCCGCGATAAAGAGCTTGACGACGCCCGCTTCTCCGGCACCGTCGCCGAAATCAAGCGCATGCTGGTTGCGTATCTGTTTGCTGTAGCGACGGGGTAGGTTGTTGGGGGCTTGGTGTAGGGCTTAGCAACTATTGAACAACGTTAGTGCAAACTTTTGCGTAGAAATAGGTCTATCGGCAGGCTCGAAAATGGGGTGTTCGCGCACCTGGCGATGGACCTATATGACCAAGGCGAAAAACAGGGCATTTTCGTGCTTGAGGATAAGCACACTGTGCACTACCCCACCATCAACGCGATACAGCAGGTGGCCGTGGCGTAGTCTCCGTCGTGACTAATACTGAGACTGATGTGGGGGGTAGCACCTCCCATGGTGGCCGCAACCTGCTCGGCAACCTCCCCGATCAGATGAATAGCCACCCGCCCCCACTGGTCGGGGACGATTTCTACCTGCGACCAGTCAAAATCTTCCAGGTCGATCACGGGCGGGGTGCCGTAGAGGGCTTGGGACCAGGCTTTGACAAAGGCTTCTTTAGCAGCCCATCGCCCGGCGAGGTGCTGGTCAGGGTCGAGTTTTTGGTTGGCGTGACGCCTTTCAAAGGCGCTGAATACGCGGTGAAAGCGGCTGCCGGGCTGCCGGAGCTGTTCGGCAAAGCTGGGGATATGGACGAGGTCAATACCGATGGCGGGGGTGACTGGGGGCATGCCCTCAATAGTAATCTATGGAAAGTACTTGCCAAAGTAGAAAGTACTTTCTTAAAATCAAAGACATGGACATCACAACACCACAAGAGGCGCAGGCCCAGCTCACAGAGGCCCGCATGCGCACACAAGGCATCAGTGGATTTAGCCCCGTCTGGGTCGCCTACGAGATCATCCTTATTGCTATGACCTTCGGAGTGCTATGCGCGTACTTTGATGGACATCCCGATTTTCAATCCCTACGCACCCCATTCTTTGCCATGGGGATGGCATGGCTGTTCGGAGGCATAGTCATGCTCATACTCACCAAGACCATCTCAAAACCCATCCGCTTCGGCTTCGAGCGTCGCTGGGACATTATGCATTACCTCATGGGAGGCGGCTTCTTTGTTTCGACACTCATCGTTGTTTTTGCGCCGCTAGAACTGTGGCACGTCCTTGCCATCATCTCCGCCTACCTGCTCTTGGGTATTGCAGCCCCTGTATGGGAGGTGATCACTGTGCGCAACCTTTACAGAAACGCCCAATAAAGTCCACATTTCTGTAACCGAATTCTTCTCAAAGATGGGATTTCTCTGACATGAACGCACTAACACCACATGAAGCGCAGGCTCAACTCACGGAGGCTCGCATGCGCACGCAAGGCATCAGCGGTTTCACCCCTGCGTGGGCCTCTTATGAGATCATAATTGCCGCCATGGTCTTCGAAGTTCTAGCCAATTACTGTGACGGGCACCCCGAATTTCACGCCCTTCGCATGCCGTTGTTCATCACAGGATTTGTGTGGCTCGCTGTCGGAGTCGGCTTATCCACGTTCACGGTGATTGTCGCTAAAACCGCCCTCCGTGGTTTCGGGCTTCGTTGGGGCATCATGATTGGGGTCTGGTCCGTTTGCTACTTGGCACTCATGCTCACTACGACCTTCACACCAGTGTCCCTGACGCAGCTTTTCATCATGCTCTCCATAGTCCCACTCCTAGGCATCGCAGGTCCCGTGTGGGAAATGCTCGCCCTGCGCAAGAACAGAAAGAGCATCCGATGAGCACCCACCCTCGCAATGACCTCAACCCGGCGTTCACTAACCCGCTGCGGTTTTCCCTGATGGCCACGCTCGCGGGCGTCGAGAAGCTGCCGTTCAAGGACGCCCGGGATTACCTGGGCACCACCGATTCGACGCTTTCTAAGCACGCGAGCGCGTTGGAGGAAGCGGGGTTCGTCACCATCATGAAAGGGTTTTTGGGCAAAAAGCCGCAGACAACCCTGAAGCTCAGCAAGCAGGGCCGCACGGCATGGGCGGCGCATCTCGACGCCCTGCGACAGATCGCCTTCCCCCAAGACACCGAGAGTTAGTGGTCCTTCGACAGAACCCGCACCAGCGCACACACTATAATCCCCAGGAACAGTAAAGCTAATGGAAGAAACACGAAGGCACCGACATCCTTGAGGCTCTGCGTCTCCGATGCGGTGCGTATCGGACTGACACGATTCACCTTTCCAGAAGGAGCGGCGGGGATCGCGGGGGCGGTGGGGTTAATGGGCGTCGAAAAGTGAAGAAGGGAATCCTGGGATTCAGCTGCGGCGGGGACATCGGGTTGGAACACTGTTTCCGTCACAATGCTGTCCATGATGTCCTGCGCTACCCCATAGGACGTGAGATGAATGGGAGATGCCACAGGCTGGGCATCGGCAGTGGTTGAGTAGAAAACCACCAGGTAATAGTGGTCGGACTTCCATCCACCCGATGGAGGTTCGGCAACAATGGATTGGGCGAGACCGCCGTCTTTAATTCCCTGGGTAATGCTAGCCGCATGGTGCTGTTCATCCGGCACCGAAAAGGGATCGTCCCGTTGCTCAGCGGTGTATTCGATCAATTCGTCCGCATCGGAATTGATATAGACATGGCCAACAGCGTTGCGCGGCCCCGACAGGCGGCTATCAAATCGCAACGACCGCTCCCCCAACTTGTCATGCAGCAAGGCACCCGGCGCACTGACCACCCAGCGAATAAGGGTGCCGTTAACCTGCTGGCCTTCCACCGTTATGTGAGCAGGAAGTGTGGGGGCCGCTTTCACAATGCCGGAAGGGCCATCGCCCGGCAGAGTAATACTCCGGTCAGTGCCGTTGATATTGAAGTCAATGTCCATGGAATCATAACTGCTCAAAGCTTTGACTTCCGTGGTGAGCGTGCCAATAGCATTGTTATGACCGGCCAGGGAATCATCAAAAGTGCAGGTGACCAGGTTAGTGCGACGGTCCGAGGTGCAGTCGCCAACCGTGCGCCCGCTACTGTCATGCAGGGCATTGAAAAACGTGGCCGGAACTCGGAATTGCTTGGGAAATTGAATGGTGAATTGTTGACCTTCAAACTCCCCACCCGACAGCGACCATGGCCAACTGAATGTCACTTCCGAATTTTCCGTTATAGGGAGAGCAGATGCCGTGATAATGGGGGCATCAATGTCAATGAAGGTGGGCGCATTGACGGCGGTACCGACGTGGTTTACCTGGGCAGTGTTGTTTGCTTGGGCTTGGACGATGACATCAGATTGGTGGTGAGAGGTTGCTGCGTGAGCTTCGGCGAGCTGTATTTCGACAAACGGAGTCCCGGCAAAGTGGGCTCCAGCGAGGTCGGCGAATGCCCCGCTGACGTTAATACCGATAGATAGCAGCAGTGCAACGCCAAGCAGAGCGCAGCGTCGAGCATTCATCAAGCGACTCACAGATCCTCTTCACCCCTTGCGGCTGAGTTATAGCATGAACCAATCACATTTAATGCTCAGGATTTTATCATCTTAAACCTTCATTTCAAAGGCGATATTTGAGGTAATCCTCACTTTTTGACCGCAGATGGGGGCTATCCGGGGGTTGAGCAAGTGATGATCCGGTGGTAAGCAGGGAAAATTGGTTGATGATCGGCATCCAGACCCGAAACCGACGCCCAGCACTCCACCAAAGCCAGCAAAGAATAAAAGTGGCTACGCTTAAAATTTTCTTAACATTGGCACGTTGTGGCGGGCACCCAGCACCGTGGAGCGCTGTGGAGCACAGTAAAACACTGTGGAACATGTAAAGCGCAAACACAGAGCACAAAAGGAAACCCCGGCTCCACCATTACATGGAGCCGGGGCGCAGGTGCGCTAGGCCACTAAAGCCCTAGTGCACTACGTCGGGATGTTATGAGCGGCGGCTACGAATGATCATCGCAGCACCAGCTGTGACAACCAGAAGCGCTAGCATGCTAACACCGATGACCGAGGCACCTGTGTTGGCCAGCTTCTTCGGGTTCTGCTTCTCGGGTGTCGGGTTCCCTGACTGTGCTTTGGCAGGGATGCCCTTCTGCGGAACACACGGAACACCCTTGTCAGTACCGTTGGCACCGTGTCCACCGGGATGCCCACCCGGTTCACCCGGGGTACCTGACGCAGGAGCGTGAGGATCACACGTCTTGGGTGCGGGCACCGAGGGGGTCGGTGTGGCAGACAGCGGCGCAGGCGGCTTCTGCACTGACGGTGCCGGAGGCGTGGGTAGCGGGATCAGAGGAACGATCGGGATGACAAACCACCACCATGGGATGTTGGCGCTGTTCGTGACCTTTACTACCGTTGCTTTGCTGCTCTCGGCTTTGACAGTGATGGTTGCTGTGCCATCACCATTGTCTTTCACAGCCCCAGCGGTATCACTACCGAAGCGTGGTGTGGCCCAGGAGGTAAAGGTGTCCGATGCCGGCATTGTTTCCCTCAGCGTCACCATCGTGCCCACGGGCATCTGCGGCAGCTTATGGGTCTCGCCGTCCTTGAGTGTGAACGTCTCCTTCTTGGACTCGTTACCAATGCCCCACGTCGCGGTGAACTGGTACTCCTTCGACTTGTTGCTAGAGGAACCGGCTACAAGACCCACGACTTCCTTGGTAATTTCAACGGTTCCAAGTTTGTCGTAGCTGTTCTTGATGCGCGCGGAAGCTTCACTGCGCTCATCCTCAACTGTTGCTGCAGCGCGAACAATGGACTCATCTTCGACGAAGATCGCGCCGTCAACTGCCACGTCCTTGGTGTCCTCTGTGAAGGTACAGCGTGATCCAACAACGATGTCCTTGATGGTTGCGGGTTCATCAACCTTCAGCTTCACCTCGCCTTTCGACGTCTCTTTGCCTTCCTTGGTGCAGACGTAACCAACGGTGAAGGTCTTGTGCTTGATGACGTCCAGATCCTTGGCCGATCCAGCCAGCTCCTTGGTTACCTTCACACTGCCCTTCAGCGCAGTGTATGTGTTCGTTGCAGTAACGGACTTGGTAGCACCCTTAACGATAGTGATCTCTTCCAAACCACTCGTCTTCAGGTGAGCACCAGCAACATCAGCACCCACTTCGTTGACTACACAGTTAAAGTCGTGCGGAATCTTCTTGCTGGTCGCAGTACCATTGGTCTTCACCACAAGATCACCCTCGACCTTGGTGGCTTCGGTCTTAGCTTTATCCATGCACACGTAGTGGAAGGTAAATTCCTTATCTCCCACTGCAACATTGTCAGGGTTCACTAGCTTCTTGGTGATGGTGAAATCACCCAACTTAGAAGCGTAGACATTGTTCACGGTGAAGGTCTGAACCTGGTCAGCCGAAATCTTCACTGATTTCGGAGAGATGTTCGTCGTACGAGTTGCGTCCTTCACATCAGCAGAATCAGCACGCTCGGTAATACGACACTCGTACCCAACCGGAATCTCAGGCGAGGTCACTTCGCCAGCACCATCAACAGTCAAGGTGAACTGTTGTGGCGCAGGTTCATTGACATCCTGAACTTCGGCACGCATTCCTGTGTTGGGTTGCGGAAGAGCAGGCGGAGTACACAGGTAGTCAAAGACATAGCGCCTATTCTCGTTCTGCGGAATCACCTTGTGGGGGTCTTCAACGGTCTTGACGATCTTGAATTTACCCACCGGCGTTTTAGTCGGAGTAAACTTATTGGTTACCCGGAGATGCTGGCGTTCATTGGTGACAGTGTAGTGAAAAACGTTGGGGGTTTCGGGGTGGTTTTGAAGCAGGCTTCCCTGCTGGTTTTTGCGGATGTGATAGTGCCACCCATAGTCAGCAGCCTGCACGTCGTTTTCAGTAAAGCTGCACTGTGCGCCCACCGGGATGTTGTTGACAGGTTCAGATGGAGTGCCATCGCTCTTGATCGTTACATCACCGTTGTAGTCTTTCCCTGCAGCGGTACAGGTGTAGTGAACCGTGAATTCGGGGAACTGTTTCTTCAGCTCAGCGATTTCTGCGTCTTTACCCTCTGCAACATGTGCGCCATCTTCCGTCATGACCGCAATGACCTTGTCAAAGTAAAAACCACCAGTCGGCTTTGGGGTGTTGGTCAAAGTCACGCCAATATTGCGGTCTGACACCGTAGTAACGGTTACCTTCGACGAACCAGCCCCCTCGAGATTCGGGGCGTCGGAAGTGTTCGTTGCAGTGAACTGCGGAGCGTCATATGTGACAGCACTATCTTGAGGTATGACCTCCTCCAAGGTGACCTTGGAGCCAGCGGGCAGTTCCTTGTTTCCCTTCACCACGTCACCATTAAGAGGAACATTCAGAGTGTAGGTTTCATCGAATTTATCGTCAGGAGAATCAACAGTCACCTTAACGGGGAATGTTGTTCCATCTGTGAGACCCTCTGGACGTGTCGCAGCAGGATTCAGCACTTTCTTCAGCTCAAAAGTACCACGATTTACACCAGTGATGGTGCCTCGAGCATCCTGTTTAAATTCAGAAACTGCGGTTGACACAAGTGCTGTACCACGCAGGCTGGCCTTATTTGAAATATCAGTGTTTTTAGCGGGAATGGCACCGTCTGCAGAAATTGACATATAAGACACTTGGTAGAAGCGATCAGCCTTCCAGCCGTCATTTGGACGCTTCAGGGTAATAACCTGCTTGGTTTCCCCCGGCTGAATATTCTGCTCGAACGCAAGAGGCTTGCCATTTTCTCGTGGATTATCCAGCTGGTCTTTGGTGTATTCTACAGCGTATTCGCCCCAATCTTTGATAAACTTGTGCCCGACATCACCGTTGACAAGCGTCAATTCATCTTCAATCACAACATCGCTATTGATGTTGTGTTTTAGCAGCTCAGAACCAGGAACTGAGATGGTCCAGCGGGCGTGAACTTTGTCAGATTCAGCCCAACCTTCTTTCGAAAACGTCTTTGGCGCAGTGTAATCGGCCCCGATAATTCCATCCTGGTCATCGGGACCAGGCAAATGAACAACCCTTGACACGCCATCGATCTTGAAGGTGATCTCTTTGGATTTCTGGACTTTGGCTACCTGGACTTGCACCTCGAACATCCCATGGACATTATCTTTGTGCGAGAACTTATCATTAAAAGTACAGGTGACAATTCTAGTGTCGTTATTGGCATTACACGTTCCACCAACAACGCCGTCCGCGTCTCTTAGCTCAATACCTTGATCCGAGCCCAGTTGCAATACGTCCGGAAATTCCACAGAAAACTGCTGCCCGTTGCTGACGTTACCCGCATACCAGTCCCACCGAACGTGAACAAAGCTCAAGTTCTTAATGGGAGTGTTTTCGGACTCCACCCTAACATTATCTATCCTCACGGTCCCAGTGGCCTGTGCCACTGGCTGATAAGTCAGCAGACTGGTGAGCACCAGAAGCAGTGAACTTACAATCGCGTAGATTTTTCGGCTCACCGAATAGCCCACAGCCTTCTCCTTTCTCTTGATACATGCAAAAACCAGATGAGACCTACGGGCCGCTGACCTGACGAATTTCACAATCCCGACCAACACCATAAGCCACATAGTTCTTTAAGGATTTTATCAGTTTTTTGGGTCATGTCAACTAGGGAGTCGTCCGCGATTCAGTCGTATTCGCAGGAAAAATGGCTTTACATGCAAACATTTTAGCTCATCAAAAGCTTAATATATACTCAGATATGCCACGTGGTGAGCTGTACGGCATTTCCTTGCGTTCCGCTTCGCCTAGTCGAGGCCTGCCTCCTCCCCCAAAAAGTGACCGCCTCACGAGCGGCAATTTCAGAAACAGTAATGCAAAAGCCCGGCCCCTCCCCCACCGAAATGTGAGGACAGGCCGGGCTAAAGCGCCACAGAACGTTAAAGAAGCGTCGCTAGAACTCCCCGGTTACACGAAGGACTCCATCAACCAGGCGCGCCCCGGAATCAAGCAGCGCGGCAGCTTCTCGCTCCTTGGCAGCATCACCGGTGCCACCAAGGTTGCGGTCCACGGGCCGTTCGTACAGTGCGGCACCACCGTGCATGGCGTCGAGAATGCGCCGCAGACCAGCATCTTCGCGGGTGGTGGCAGCATCTTCCCACTCGGCGACACCGGTGGCACCGCGTTCTTCACGCACGGCCTCCACAAAAGCGGCCGGGTGAACAATAGCCACCAGCGCCGAGACGTGCCCGAAACCGAGGGAGGTGACAATACCTGCCTTCGGTGCGAAGCCTTCACCTGCGGCACCCAGGTCCAGGGGTTTGCGCAGCCACACCAGGCGCTGATGCTTGTTCAGCACCGGGTCCACGCAGTCCAGGGAGCGGTTGGCGGGCAGCAGCCCGGACCGCAGCACCTGGGTGAGCCCGATGATCTGGAATGCGGCGGCGCCGCCCTTGGCATGCCCGGTCAGGGACTTCTGGGACACCACAAACAACGGGTTGCCCTCGCCGCGCCCCATGGCGGTGGCAAGGCGTTCGTGCAGGTCGGACTCGTTGGGGTCGTTGGCGGTAGTGGAGGTGTCGTGCTTGGAGATCACGCTCACCTCGTCCGCATTCACGCCCAGGGCATACAGTGCCTTGGCCAGGCGGGAGACTTCCCCACCCTGCGCGGCACCCAGGGCGCCCAGGCCCGGCGCGGGGATGGAAGTGTGCGCGCCGTCGGCAAAGGATTCTGCGAATCCCACCACGCCGAGGACAGGAAGTCCGAGGTCTGCGGCGATGGAGCCGCGGGTGAGCAGGATGGTGCCGCCACCAGCGGATTCGATGAATCCGGCGCGGCGTCGATCGTTGGCGCGTGAGAAGTAGCGCTCGTCGATGCCTTTGCCTTCGAGTTCGGCGGACGGCGCGGTGGCCGCCATGTCACCGAAGCCGGTGATGCCTTCGATGGACAGGTCGTCGAAGCCACCCGCAACCACGAAGTCGGCTTTGCCGAGCCTGATTTTGTCCATGCCTTCTTCCACGGAGACGGCGGCGGTGGCGCAGGCCGCAACGGGGTGCACCATTTGTCCGTAGCCGCCGATGTAGGACTGCATGACGTGCGCGGCGGTGACGTTGGGCAGGGCTTCCTGCAGGATGTCGTTGGCGCGGGGTTCGGCAAGCAGGCCGTCAACGTAGAGGGAGCGCAGGGATTCCATGCCGCCCATGCCGGTTCCTTGTGAGGAGGAAACGCGGGTGGGGTGGATGGAGCGCATGAGTTCGGCGGGGCTGAATCCGCTGGACAGGAACGCCTCGACGGTGCAGACGATGTTCCACAGGGCAACGCGGTCGAGGTTGTCCACCATGTCTGCGGGGATGCCGTAGACGCTGGGGTCGAATCCTTCGGGGATTTGTCCACCGACGAAGCGGCTCATGGCCATGCGCCGGGGCACACGAATGGCGGAGCCCGCATGGCGGGTGACTATCCATTCGCCGGTTTCTTCGCTGTAGGCGGCGCTGGTGTTGTCGGGTTCGGAGTCGACGAAGGTGCGGGCTGCTTCCTTGTCGCTGACGGTGAAGCTCAGGTCACGGTCCAGGTAGACGGTGGTGAGTTCGGGGGCAAGGTTGCTGACCATGCCGAAATCGTCGTGGTAGCGGCGCACACCGACGCGGCCTAGCACTTCGTCGTGGTAACGGTCGTAGATGTCTTCTTCGGCAATCTCGGAACCGTCGGCATCGACCCAGCTGCCGTCTTCCCAGCTGATGAGTCCCATGGTCCAGGCGAGTTCGGTGACGCCGGCGGCGGAGAGGTCGCCGGTGAGTTCGGCGTCGAAACGCGTGCGGGCGGAGCCGTAGGGTCCGAGCTCGCCGGCACCGACGATGACGATCATGTCGTCGAGTTTCTGGCTGACCTGCCCGGTGAAGTCGGGGGTGGTGGCCTGGAAGCGTCGGTACGGGGTGGGCAGGGCGCGCACGGTGCGAGGTTCTTCGTCCTCGCTTGTCGATGCCGCGTTTGCCGCAGCATTCCGGGCCAGTTCCGCGAGGTTCACATCGGCATCGCCGAGGCCGCCGGTGTAGTCCACCACCACGGGTTCGGTGGCGGCCTTGTCGCGCACGTCCTGGGAAATGTTAGAGACCAGCAGCTTGGCGATGTCTTCAGTGGAGAAGGTGGTCACGCCTGCGGCTTCGACGGCCTCGACAAGCGGATCGTTGCCGCCCATCAGGCCGGTGCCGCGCACCCATCCGATCAGGGCGTGCACCAGGGAGGTGTTCTCGCCCCACACGGGTTCCGCATGCCAGCGGTTGACCAGTGCATCCAGGGCTGCCTTGGATTCGCCGTAGGCGCCGTCGCCGCCGAAACGGCCGCGGTTCGGGGAGCCTGGAATCACCACATGCAGGCGGCGTCCAACCTCCGTGTTCACGCCGATAGCGGACAGCCCGGCAATGAGGCGTTCCACGCTCCATAGCAGCAGGCGCATTTCCGTTTCGGCGCGCGGGCCAGCATCCGCCAGGGAGCCGGACACGCGGGGCGCGGCGAAGGGGAACAGCAGAGTGGGTACCAGGGCGGGCTTGAGCACTTTCTTCGCACCGTTGACGGTGGCGGTCTGCTCCGAGCCGACCCACTCGATCACGGAATCTAGGTCAGCGAAGGAACTCAGGTTCGCAGGCACGACCCACAGGGCAGCCTGGCCGCGGGCGTGCGTGCGGTACAGCTCCTTGTAGAAGGTCAGGCGCTCGTGGTTCAGGTTGGAGGTGGTGGCCACCACCGTGGCACCGCCGCCCAACAGCTCGCCTGTGACGGCAGCGGCAATGGAGTTCGGGGAGGCACCCGTGACCACGGCAACATCCCTGGCGTACGGCAGTGCGCTGGTATCCAGCGCCTGGGCCGCCAACTCATCCAGGCCCCAGTGCTTGGCCTGGCGGGCAACGGCCTCGCCGGCGCCGGTGACGTCCACGTCCTTGGCGTCCAGAACGCCGACGGCCACGCGGGCGATATCCTCACGGGCGGACGCCCAGCGGTCATCTAGCAGCACAGCCTTGTTGGCATCGAATGCGGTGGCAACAAGGCGCGGCCAATCCGAGCCGAGTTCCTGAGCCACCACGTCGAAGATGGCGGCGTCGGCATCCTTATCGTCCAGGTTGACGGTGCGGTGCGGCTCCAGGCCCAACTGCTGCAGGATCGTGCGGGCGGTTTCCGCCAGCACGCCGGCCTTGCCGGTCACCTGCTCGGCGTACTCGCCCAGCGCGGCGGAATCCACCACGCCACCAGAGCC
>ERZ773003.245-NODE-245-length-42163-cov-23.569345_pt1 | contig 42163 bp, 61 predicted proteins | sample MGYA00580668_ERZ773003 | MGnify/ENA primary metagenome ERZ773003 (study PRJEB29015, sample SAMEA2738002) | human oral metagenome | biome: human oral; feature: human-associated habitat; material: dental | place: China | collected 2126 ...
GTATCAAGAACACGAGCCAATCGATTGGAATAGGCAGATTGATCAGCTTCATGCAGCAGGACATATCAATCTTGAACAAGCAGAAGCGGAAAAAATTATCCACGGTTAAGCAGAAAAAGGTCGTAGAGTTGCTGAATAATCTTTTTTCTAGTGGCTTTCATTTAGCAGAAATGATTGACTTTTTGAAGCGAAGTGCCTTGTTAGAAGAAGTCTATGTGGACAGGATGAAAGAGGGTTTAGCAACAGGAAAACCTTTTTCAGAAATTATAGCTAGTTTAGGATTTTCAGATAATGTGGTAACACAACTTTCGCTGGCAGAATTACACGGAAATCTCTCACTCAGTCTGAGTAAGATTGAGGAATACTTGGAAAATGTCTCAAAAATTAAGAAAAAGTTGGTTGAAGTGGCGACTTATCCCTTTATTTTGTTTGTTTTTTTGATATTCATTATGCTGGGATTACGTAATTATTTACTCCCGCAACTCGATCGTCAAAATGTAGCAACGCAGATTATCAGTAATTTGCCGCAACTTTTTCTGTGTTCATTAGGGGTAGTCTTTGTTTTGTTAGCGATAGGTTTTTATTGGTTTCAAAAAAGCTCAAAAATAACAACATTTGGTTTGTTGGCTCGACTTCCTTTTTTTGGCACTTTTATTCAAACCTATTTGACAGCTTATTATGCGAGAGAATGGGGAAATATGATTGGTCAAGGTTTAGAACTCAGTCAGATTTTTCAGATGATGCAAGGGCAACGCTCTGCTATGTTTCAAGAAATTGGAAAAGATTTAGAAGTTGCGCTGCAAAATGGCCAGGAATTTTCACAAGTAGTGAAATATTATCCATTTTTTAAAAAGGAATTAGGCTTGATAATTGAATACGGTGAAGTGAAATCCAAATTGGGACGTGAATTAGAAGTTTATGCTCAAAAAACATGGGAGACATTTTTTAAACGTGTTCATCAAGCGATGAATGTTATTCAGCCACTAGTGTTTGTCTTTGTGGCCTTGATGATTGTATTATTATATGCAGCCATGTTGCTGCCAATTTATCAAAATATGGAGGTTCAATTATGAAAAAATTAAAAAGTTTGAAGGTTAAAGCTTTTACTTTAGTAGAAATAAAGGATAGTAAAATTGTTTAAATTTTCCATTTGATTTTTATGCTTTCAGCCGTGACCTGAACTTTGTTTATAAGGGCTCTAACAATGACTTTTTGCTGCTCGTAGTCCATAGTAAAAATATCATCAGTGCTTAGTGTTTGTCTCATATCGCGCTTTCTTTCTTGATGTTTAATAGCAGGGTCGTTTTCTAATTCTTTTTCCAATAAAGACCGCTGATTTATAATTTCTGCGTTTTTTGTTTGGAGTTCGTCTAATGCAATAAGACCATCTATATAGAGATCGTTCAATCTGCTGACTTTACGTGATAAGACTTCAATCTGTTTTATGCATGCGTCACGATCTATAGTAGTTTCTAAATCAGCAAACAACCCGTCAATAACTTTGGGATCGTTCTGTAGCTTGCTGATTTGCTGGATTACATTTTCTTCAACATCTGATTTTTCGTAAAATCGTGAGTCACACTTCTTGTTGTCATTGTAGATAGTCACCCCCTTTGTTGTCCTTGGGAACCTATTCTTGCACTGATAGCGAATGTTACGGCTGCCATCTTTTCTGATAGTCCCTAGAGTGATTTGTAGAGGTGCTCCACAGTAGCCACATTGAGCTATACCTGACAACATATATTTGGCTCGAAAAGGTCTAGGGTTGTTCGAGAACTCAGCAGCAGCTATCTGCCTTATTTTGAGCTCTTCCTGGGTTTTGTTATAAATTTCCTCGGTGATAATAGGCTCGTGGTTGCCAGGGTAGATTCGCCCTTTGTACTGATTGTAGCCACAGTAAACGGGATTAGCCAAAATCCCTCTAATAATCCTGTAGTGCCAATTTGGCGTTTTAGGGTATTTATCGTTCAGTTTGTCTCGTAATTTTGTGATAGATATGCCGGCTAAATACGAATTAAAAATGTCTCTAACGGCAATGGCCTCTAGTTCGTTGATGGTCACTGTGCCGGTCTCTTTGTGATAATCGTATCCGTAGGAGGTTCTAGCCCACATCATGGATTTTCCTGACTTAGCACGCCCTAGCTTGCCTAACTGCATACGCTCTTTGATTTGTTCACGCTCTAGTTGAGCGAATACAGCCAAAAGCCCAATCATTGCTTTGCCAAATGGCGTAGAGGTATCAAAATTTTCCTGCAAGCTTAAGAACTCTATACCATTTTTGATAAAGATTTCTTCAATCAGATAGAGCGTGTCTTTTTGGCTGCGGCTCAGGCGGTCTAGCTTGTAGACTAAGACAGTGTCAAAGAGTTTCTTTTTAGCGTCTTTGATAAGCTGCTCTAGTGCAGGGCGTTCAGTATTAGAACCTGAAAATCCACCGTCTGTGTAAATGTTGTAAATACTCCAGTCTTTTATGTGACAGTAACTGGAGAGCTTGTCTTTTTGCTCGTCAATAGAGTAGCCTTCTTCAACCTGATTAGTGGTAGAAACTCTAACATAAATAGCCACTTTATTTGTTGTAATCATTGTTTTTTACCTCATTTTCTGATAAAATGAGTATAAGAAAACGACCTTTTGAATGGTTGTTTCTTATACAATTGTTTTTGTCTCACGCTCTGAGTCGCCAAACTTTGAGAGCGTGAGACTTTTTTTATTTCTTCTTAAACACTCGACCACAATTATTGCAGTGCCAATTATTTTTGCCTTTTTTACCGGCAAATCCTGCTAAAGTACCAACGCCCCCGGTTAAGAAAGCACCGGCTGCAGCCTTACCTACCGAAAATGCTTTTTTATCCTGTTGCATGAACTGTACGTTTTTTGAGCGACAGTAAGGGCAACGAATAGCTGATGAAAATAATCCCATTTTTATTCTCCTTTTTATTATTTTATTTCTTCTCTATAAATATCAACCACAACACCAAGCGGCCGGATGTCATCGGTCTCTGTCAGTAGAATGTCATCATAATCTGGATTGAGACTTTCAAGATACGGTTTTCCATTTTTTCTTAATTTCTTGACGTAGTTTTCGCCATTTATTTGCCAGATGCTAATTGCTCCGTTTGGTATGTCGCTAGTAATTTTAACGAATAAATAATCGCCGTTTTGTAACACAGGCTCCATGGAATGTCCCATGACAATCCCGATACTGTCATAATCTTCCGCCATGTCATCTTCGTAGAATGTAACCTCCATGCCTAGGTTTTCATCTTGCCATACTCCAGTACCGGCAGAGGCGGCAAAATCAACAATCCCAACGATACGTTTTCTAGGGTCGTATTCAACCACCTTATCAGACACTTCATTGTTTTGTTTTTTTAGCTGGTTATCGGCATAAGTCAAGACCTTTTCTTGGCGAGGCGGGTGAAGTTGGTCATAGATTTGCTGGATTTTAGATTTTGAAAAAGCGGGAGGAGTAGCATTGATTTGAATTTCTTGATCGTCATCAAGCATGTCAATTAAATTTTCTACAGAAATGTGCATGCCTTTGGCAATTTTTTCTATTGTTTCATAAGATGGAATAATGGGTTTTTTTGACTTTGGATGCTCATTTTTTTCAAGCATAGAAATATATCCTTTTGTTAAATCGGACAATTCGCAAAAAGCGTCCATAGATAACTTATGCTCTGCTCTGTATGATTTTAGTAGTTCTCCTAATTTCATCTAAAAACTCCTTTCTATATGTTGTTTAATCTATTATACACTTTAAAATAAAAAAAGTAAATATTTTTTGTTTAACACACTTGACAAATAACGTTTAACATGTTAAACTGTAATCAAGGTTGAGGTAATCAACCAAATAAAACGAAAGGAAAAATATTATGCTAAAACGTCGACGTAAACGAAAAGACCCTTGGCTGACACAGCCAAGAGCCACAGTAATAGCAGCGATAATAGCGCTTATCGCAGTGTTGTTACAAATCCTCTTTAAGTAGAGGGCGTGGATTGTAAGAGTTGGGGCTTATGCCCCTCTCCTACAATGCCATTCTAGCATAATGCAAGGTAAAAAGCAATGGACAAAAACAAACTTTGGACAGTCGGAGGACTGGTCGCTGTTGGTGTGATAATCGCTATTGTGATTTGGAATTTGATATTTTAGAGGAGGCAAAGTGAAAGATAATATTGATCGTGAAATCATTGTTATAGAACCTGGGTATTCTAAGGAACAAATCAAAAGGATTATCGGACATTATAACAAAAAACAAAAGGAACAAATAAAAATAACCACTTTTGAAAGTCCTAAAGTACCTGAAAGTGAATTATTTAAAAATGCCCTTTTAAAAGGGGTTACTTATGGTGTTTTTATGTTATTTTTCGGCATTCCTTTTCTACTATGGGGAGTTTTATCTAACTATAGTACAAATGCTGCAAATGTTTATGGAATACTTGCGTTTATCTTTACTTTATTTGTTATTATTTCTCTTGAGGATAAGTAATTTTTACTTTCGTAGAAACTTATCTTTGATTTTTAATTTAAGTAAAAACCAAGTTTTTTTGTGAGAAAGTGAAACAACAAAGTCTTTTATAGATCTAATTCTATGTTGCCTCCAATGAACTTGAATGACTCTTACCCGCCCTTTCCTTTCTGCGGCGACATTTGGGTATGTATCTGGAACGGGATTGAAAGGGACTACTAAAAAGCGTTGTGGAGATTCAATTTCAAGAAAAAAATCATGTCTATATGTTCTAGGAAATTTGAAAGCAAAGTATCTAGCTTCTTTTGAATAAGGAGCAATGATAATAGGGAGATCAGAAGTCTTATCTTCTATCTCGTAACGGTTATGATTATTGCAATGAATAACTTTTATTTCTTTGTGAATAAATTCTCCCCAATCAGAAAGATGATATTGAAACTTATCTTGAGTAACCATTAAGCCTACTACAGTGAAAGGGAGAGATGATTCATTCACAAAAGTAATTTTGACAAACATTGTCTTAGAAGATTCGTCAAAAATCGCTTGACTGTTGGAAATCCCTATTTTATACAATTCACGATAATGCTTTATCACAAAAAGGTAAGTGGACATTAGGATAGATACTAACGAGATCACAAGTGCAAGCTGCATATTATTTCTCCAATCGTTTTTATTTCATTATATCACAGATAGGAGGTGAGAAGTGGTGCAAGGAGAACGTTTAAGAAAGTGGCGTGAGGCAGAAAAGATGTCTCAAGAGGAACTCGCAGAAAAGTCAAATGTTTCTCGAACAACAATATATTTGATAGAATCAGGTCAGTTTTCAACTGTTAAGATTCGAACACTTCAAAAGTTAGCCGGAGTTTTTAATAAACATGTAAAAGATTTTTTTTGAAATGTTTGTTTAACGAATTAAACGACTTAGAAAGGAATACACATGGAACCTCTAAAACTAACCATAAAACCCAAACATGAACCAACTGAGGGACAATGCCTAAATTCATCAGGTTACTCAGTAAAACTCAACGACTGGGAATAGGTAAATTTAATGGCATTGGTCGTAATTTTCCATCAACCACAATATGACATGTAATTATGGCTTGTCCTCCTTTCATTTTAGGATAAGTCAATTATAACAAAAAAGCCCCTCTGGAACGGCAATTCCATTGAGGGACTAAACAAAAATATGTATGAGGTAATTATACCATGAAAACAGTAAAAAAGAAATGGGAACCACGCATTATAAACATAATGGCGGATGGCTCTGTTATCGAAGACTTGACCGGCTATGTTATTCCAGCAGGTCACACTTATTACAACGTCATCAAAGGCATCTATACAGAAAGGATTTAATCAATGAGGTTGATTGACAGAATTAAAAATTACTTTTTCACGGAAGAACCAGAGGTTCTCACTCTGCCAGATGAAGCCGAGCGTTGGCGCTCGTTGGCAATCGAATTAAACAACGACTTGATAGAGACTCGAAAAGCGTACAGAAACCTTTTTGATAAATGGGAACGTCAAGGCAGATTGCTAAAACTCTATCAAGAGTTATTGGCTGTAAAGGAGAAGTAGTATGAGCTATGCAGTACATAATCAGGAATACTCACGAAAACTATACATCGATCAATAATGCTTTTACTCAAGATAACAGGCTTGAACCCGCTACAATTGGGATTCTAACTGTTATTTTGACTAACAAATCTGATTGGGTCGTATATCCGGAAGAAATAGCTAAAAGAATGAATATTAGTAGGAGAACAGTTGATAGGCATTTCAAAATATTAGAGAGCTGTGGTTATCTGCTCTCTGTAAGGGTTAGTCATGGACGAGGTAATGGCACAGAGTTTAAAAGATTCTTTTCTGATATTCCTATGACAGACGATTACAAATCTTATTTAAAAGACAACTTAATCAAGGAATTATCCAAAGGTGATTCGTGAGTGAAATTTTACACTTGGAAGATTTTGCCATGTTAAAAATTGCCATGTTAAAAATTGCCATGTTAAAAATTGCCATGTTAAAAATTGCCCTCTAATAAATACTAACTATATAACAAGTACTAACTAACAATAATCTAAGGCTTACGCCACTAACTAATAATAAATACTAACCCAAAACAAACTAGTAGTCCTCATAAATAATATATAGGGGATTCTATAAAATTATCCACAGGAGAAATAATATGTTTAAAGCACAACGAACACTTAACAACGTAAGACAACTGCAGAAAGAAATGCACGATTTCAGCCTTGCTTTTTTACTCGGACAAGAAATAGGCCTTTTCCCAGAAAACGAAATTGCCAAAGCGAAGGCTCAGGCGATGCATGATGCGAGCCATCTTTTGGACGATGTCCTAAAAGGCAAATCGGTTGACGAAGCGACAGCTCGCTTGAAGAAGACTATGGTCAAAGAGGTAGAAGAAACGAAGGAAGAGGTAAAAGAAGATGACGAGAGTTGAGCTTGAAAATCGGGTGTGGCTGTTGGCCAACCATGAAGAAAAAAATGAATTATTGGATCTAGGTTTAGAATGCAAGGCTAGATATGTGAAGCGAGTCCTCGAGCTCGGGAAGGTGTATGCTCATGTTTAATTACGACAGAGACATGATGCAGCCACCAGTCGAGAAGCCAGAACGCCCTGATCCGGACAATTGGGTCTGGAATGGCAGTAGCTGGGTCTATGTGGGAGACGAGGTATGAAGCTAATCGAAGAAGAAATCGCCGAATGGCGCAGAGCTTACGCTCATTTAGGCGATGAGCTCGGTCAGATCATCGACAAGCAGCAGGACATCATCCTTGCGCTACGACGTGAAAACAAGCGCCTGAAGCGCGAGAAATGGAATCTGAAGAAGACGAAAGGAAGAAGAAAATGACACAGATAGCCAGCAAAGGGAAGTCATTTATAAGAGCAGAGATCTCTGAAAAACAAAAAGAATATATCAGACTTCTTGCTGAACTAAGAGGTGTGACAACGCAAGAGCTTTTAGGTCAAGTTGTAGAGCGTTTTATTGACAGGAATTTGCAACTTATTCAAGATTACAACAATGAATTGAATAACTTAAACAGTAAGTCTAGCCGCAGAATTAACATGAACACATAGGAGAAAACAAAAATGACTAATGAAATAGCTAAATTTGACACGCTAACACCACAACAAGCATTCAAAAGCCCGGCAGCACTAGAAAGGTTTAAGTCGGTATTAGACGGGAGTGAATCACAATTTGTCGCAAGTCTGTTATCGATTATAAATAACAATAGTTATTTGGCCCAAGCCACAAATACAAGCATTATGAACGCAGCTATGAAAGCAGCGACTTTGAAGCTGCCGATTGAGCCAAGCCTTGGGATGGCGTATGTAGTACCCTATAACCGAAGTGAGAAGCGCGGGAACACTTGGGTGAAAATAAATGAAGCTCAATTCCAGATGGGCTATAAAGGCTTCATTCAATTGGCTCAACGGAGCGGGCAAATCAGGAATATAAACTGCGATGTCGTCTACAAAGAAGAATTTTTGCGGTACGACAAAGTTTACGGCACGTTACATCTAACAGATGAGCAGGTTGATAGCGGAGAGGTTGAAGGATATTTTGCGAGCTTGGAATTGATCAATGGATTCCGAAAAATGATTTTCTGGAAAAAAGAAAAAGTCATAGCACATGCTCAAAAATATTCCAAAACTTACGACAAGAAAACTGGTGATTTTAAACCAGGGACACCTTGGAAAACTGAATTTGACGCCATGGCTCAAAAAACGCTGATAAAAGAGCTTTTGAGCAAGTATGCGCCGCTTTCAATCGAATTACAAAAGGCTATTCTAGCCGACAACGAGGATTCAAATGTAAATGAAGTGAAGAGAGCAAAGGACATCACACCTCAAGAACCAGAAAATCTATCAGATTTGCTGAGTGATCCAGAGGAAGAACAAGCTAAAGATGTTACGCCTCTTGAAGATGATGCTCAAAATTCAGCTGCAGATAACGTCCCGGATTTCGATGAAGAAACTGGCCAAATGGACATGCTGGAAGGGGAGGATTTCTAGAATGACTGAAGAATTAAAAGATGTAACGGATAGCCTAGAACTCGTTCCAGTAACGGATTTAGAAGTCGGCTTTGTCCTAAAAGCTGCTGAAATTGAAATCCAAGGCAAGGAAGTTTTGGAGCAAGCTTTAGCAGCTTATCAAAAGAAATACGCTGGCTACATTGTGACAGAAGAGACCTTGTCAGACGATACCAAGGTCAAGGACGAGCTAGGGCGAGTGCAACGCCAAATTGAACAAGAGCTCAAAGAACAACTCAAGGACTACTCTAAGCCACTTGATGAAGTGAAAGCTTGGGTGAATAGTATATTAGACCCTATCAAAACTTTGCAGGTTGACATTAAAAATCAGATTAAAGAGTTTGAAGAGAGAGCGACAGAAGCCCGCAAAGAAACTGTCAAAGAAGCCTTTGAAGCCGCAATCGCAGAAAGCGAAACAGACCTTGACATTAAACTATTTACCATCTACTTTGATGATTTCAGCAAGAAAAAGTGTTTTATGGCTGACAACGCGCGAATCAATCAAGCGACTTCTAAGATGATTGTTGACTTGGTTGCAGAAGAAGCAGCAAAGAAGCAACAACGTGAAGCTGGACTTGTCCAGATTACAGAAGCGGCTGCTAAGGCAGGTTTTGGCCCTGCTGTCTACATTCGCAGATACGACAAAGGGGCAAAACTCGCTGACATCTTGCAAGCAATTCTTGATGATAAAGAGTTGGCGGATAGAACTAAGGCAGAAGCGGAACTCAAAAAGCGAATCTCTGAGATGACAGCCATTGCGGAAAGTGCAAATTTAGCCCCTCAAAAATACACTGACTTACTTAGAGAGGGGCGGTCCGCTCTAGATGTTGTTAATATTCTACACGCAGACGCAGTTGAAATGCAAAAAGCGCAAGCTGAAGCGGAACAAAACACTCAGAATCAATCCTATGCCCAAAATCAATCCGAATTTAAGCGTGAAACAGTTTCAGAGGGGAATTATACCTCAGAACAAGACAATGGGCTTAAAACGCAAAATACTGCTTCTGATGATGTAGCTAAAAAATATGGTTACAAATTTACTGTGGATTTGATTTTCCCAGCGGAGAACGCAAAGGAAATCAAAGAGCAGTTCAAAGAATGGCTTAATTCTCACGGCGTTCGTTTTGAGCCGAAGTCAAAATCAGTGAAGGTGGAAATGGAATGACGCAGGATTTACTTGGTAAAGATTACTATTCAGCAGCTTCTGCACGTCGCTACTGGTCTATCTCGCAATACAAGCGATTTAGAGAGTGTGAGGCACGGGCGTTGGCGGAGCTGGAAGGAGAATGGGAAGACCAAAGAGACAACACAGCTCTTTTAGTCGGGAACATGGTACACAGCTATTTTGAAAGCCCAGAAGCGCATAAGCAGTTTATGGATGAAAACACAGAGGTCATGATTTCAAAAGCCGGAAAGACCAAAGGTCAGTTAAAATCTGACTTTTTGGTCGGCCAGCGAATGATTGAGAGGCTAGAAGCTGACAAGCAATTTATGGATTACTATGTCGGTCAGAAAGAAGTTGCTGTCACAGGAAACATCGAAGGCGTGGAATTCAAAGGCAAGATTGACTGCCTTAATGTCGAAAAAGGGTATTTTGTGGACATCAAGACTACAAAATCAGACATTGATAGCATGGTATGGGTTCAGGACGAAGCAAGCGGGCGAAATATTCAGGTTCGCTGGTTCGAGGCTTGGGGCTATGTCTTGCAGATGGCAGCTTACAAGAAGATGTTAGAAGCACAGTACAATCGAGAGTTTGTCCCGATTATTTACGCCGTGACCAAAGAGGCAGCACCAGATACGCGGGCTATTGTGTTTCAGTCGCAAGAAAAACTGGATTACGAGCTAGCAGAGCTGTCTATGCTCATCCAGCGTCTTGACAAGGTCAAGCGGGGCGAAGAGAAAGCGAAGCCATGCGGTCATTGCGAATACTGCAAAGCGAAAGCGTTGACTCAACGTGTGGAGGTTGTCTGATGAGTAAGCAAGTAAAAGACATACTGACAACCCATGACACGGGTTGTCCACATGGCATTACATTTGCTATACATCAAAATGAAGAAGAATGTATAGCTTTATTTGGTCGTTCTGGTTGGCCTAGCCTAAAACCAACTTTTACTTGTTGGAATGAAAGCGTGGAAAATCAAACAATGTACAAAACTGAGGAAGATTTACGGGGCGCTTATGTTGATAAGGTGAAAAAAGTATCGGAAGACTTTATCGTCATTGAATTATTACCATTTTAGGAAGGGGGAAGACGATGACTGAAATAAAAGAAAAAGCTTTGGCCAAAATGCTGGAGGAAATGAAGGAAGACCATGGACCAGCTGAGGATGCTATCCACAATTGGATTTGTGATCAAGAAGACGAAAAACTTTTCAAAGGAGTTTTGGCCGACAAGAAATCTATCAAAGAAGCTTTGAAATATTGCGCTAACCAAGCTAAAAGCTATAAGTCAGGATCTTGTGCGATGGTAGATGACTCTACTGTATTCGGCTGGGTCTATAAGTATTTTACTGGCAAAGCCAAAAAGGTCGAGGATATCCATGCTACCGTGGTTGTTGGCCAAAAGCCTGAAAAACCAAAAATTAAAAAGGCCAAAAAATCAAAAACAGTGATTGATGGGCAGCTGGATTTGTTCGGAGAATTAGCATGACAAAAAATCAAAAAATAATCGATGGGCGTTTGAAACCACCCAAAAAATTCTTTGACTGGTGCTATTCGCAGATTCCGAGCATCAAATGGTCTAACAAATCTCAAACTATTCAGAGCGACCGGACAGGCTGCAGGGTCATCGAAAAACATCTGACAAAGTCGAGCAGATTGGACTTTTATGATAAATTCCACAGTTTCGCAATTGTTCTTGTGACGGGCAAACGGATTGAAATTCAATCTTACGGTTTCTGGTCGCGATATACAAATGGCAAGCAATCTATCAGGATGCAGCTAACAAACTTTGAGCAGATGAGCAACAATCAAGTTGTACAGCTAACCGAAAGGTGCGGAGTCTACGCTTCTGGTCTGACTCCTAATTTCTCAGGTCAAGGGGCATATTCAGGGACGGTATTCTTCGAAAACAATTGGGAGAAAAAGATTCGGGAGATTTCTGAATTGAAGTATTTAGAATTCCCTTCCGGATTGCGCTATTACCATTTGCCACATATGTATAAATACCGCTCCGAAATCGAGTTCTTGCAGAAAATAAATGCCTGGAGAATGGCCACGGATCTTGCTTATGATGTTACTGAATATGACGGATGGCATGTAAGAAAAGCGGTTGACTGCCGAGTTATCACAAAAAAATGGCTTCATGAAAATAAGCGATTTTTCAAAAATACAGATAGGTCCTTTAGAGACTATGAGCTGGAGCGTCGCATCAAAGCACGAGGTGGCATGCTTGTTCCTGGGATTGAAAAAGTCCTGACTTATCAAGATATCAACAAAATCCCGAAAGCTGCCAAAATGAACAGATTCCAGAATTGGTTCTTAAAAAACAAAGTCAATTTTGACTACTATGTAGACTATATCGGCATGTTGAACGAGCTCGATGTTTCTATCGATACTGACAATCTGATCATGCCAAAAGATTTGGTCAAAGCGCATGATAATGCGGTTAAGCTGCTTATACAACATAAAAGCGAAATCGAACAGCGCAAGTTTGAGAAGCGTCAGAAATCTTTGGTCAAATACGAGAAAGCGGTAGACCAGTATCTCTTTAAACCGGCCTATAATTCCGGAGAATTGATTTTGGAAGGGAAGGCGCTATCGCATTGCGTCGGAAGCGCTAGATACACTCAAGATCATGCAAACGGCAAAACAACAATTATATTTGTTAGGAAAAAGAATGAACCAGACAAGCCGTTTTTTACTTTGGAATACAAGGACGGCCGAATCGCTCAAATTAGGGGCAAACACAATTTATCAGCTCCTGAAGAGATCCATGAAGCTGCAGATAAATGGTTACTAGAAATCAACAAAAATACAAAACACGCATAGAGAGGAAAAAAACAAATGCAAAACAAAATCGACATACCAGGCACAACCATCAGCCTTGAAATCATAGATAAGATTATCACAGTAACAAATAAGATTAAGTATGATATTCAGATGCAATTTAAAAATCAGGATGCTGAACCGTCCCTTGATGAGAGCGGGGACATCTTTGAGCCGCTTTATTGGTTAGATGTGAAGGCAATCCCGAAAGAGCCGACAGAGTACCATTCAAGCTTGGGAGTCAAGGCAGAAAAACGGAACTTGACTGAGCTTCAGAAGTTCTTCGAATTTATTGAAAACAACAAGCAAAACCTCTTTGACTTATGCGGGTTTAGAGGAGAACTTGAATGAGCAATCTGACACTATCACTAGACATTTCAACTACTGCGACAGGATGGGCCGTATTTCACGGATCTTACCTTGTCCAGAGTGGTGTCTTAAAGCATAAAAGCAAGTCATACTTTGAGCGCGGGCGCTTCATGGCTAGCGAATTAAGAGCCATTCAATCAAGAGCCTTGCAGAAATATGATGAACCCTTCGAGTCAATCGTGGTCGAGAAGAACTCGGTCATGGGGCCAAATCAGCAGTCTATGATCAGCATCGGAATTGTGACAGGCATCATCCTTGGCCGGCTGATTGCTGATAATGTATTCTTCGTCAATGTTTCTACTTGGCGCAAGTACTGGAAATTCAGCTACAAAGACCGCAGCAAGAAATCAATGAAGCTGCAGGCAGTAGCTAAGGTTTCTGATGAATTCGACATGCACGTCAAAGACGATGAAGCTGACGCAATCCTGATCGGCTCTTATTTTGTCAATTATGGTCAGGAATTCGGAGGCTTGGAAAGTCATAAGATAAGCTGAGGAGGTGGAGTGATGGAAGAAGTAATTATGGCAACATTGCCTAACAAAGAATTGAATCGTTTGATTAAAATTGAAAATGCAGTAGAAAACTTGATTGAGAATGGGCTACTCGATGAAGATGTGTTCGAAGAGTATTTGAGAGAAGCATAGATTGAGGAGGTGCAAGATGATACCAAAATTTAGAGGAAAATCAACAGCAGACGAAAATAATGATGAGTGGGTGTATGGAAATTTAGTATACGATAGGGATCTTGCCATTATCGTAAGCGGTATCGATGAAGCAACTTGTGAATACATTGCTTTTGAAGATTTTTGCTCTGTTGATATTGATACAGTAGGGCAATCAACAGGGCTGTTTGATAAAAATGGTAAGGAAATTTTTGAGGGGGATGCGTTAAAAAATAACGACTACCCAAATCAAACTTTTATTTGCAAACATTCAAGGTTGCAAGCGAGCTTTCAAGCGGAAAGTCTAAATGGCTTGTTGACATTATCTCTTTGGAAAGATGAGGAGAGGGATTGGCAAGTCCTCGGCAACATCTACGAAAATGCTGAAATGGTGCGTGAGGTGAAGTAATGGGTTTAACACTAAATAGCAAAATCGGAGACTTGGTTTTGGCAATCGGCGAAATTATCGTTAATTCCGATGGCAAGACCACAACAGTAGAATTGGAAATCCCGAATCAATCCTTTTATTTAGAGATTACGGTCAAACCAAAAGAGGAGGTGTAAAATGACAAATCTTTGGGAGGAGACCTTAGAGGTTTTAAGAGACTACGGCAAAACGTTTGAGGGCGTCAGATATATTCAAGGTTCAGATTTTAAAATCACTAAAGAAAATTTCGAGAGACTTGCCAAGCAAGCTAATTATCATAGCGGATACGGTGCCGCTCACGTTCCTACTGATTTAGTCATTGTTGGCAAAGGCTGGTGGTTAGAGCGAGGAGAATATGATGGTTCTGAGTGGTGGGATTATAAAGAAATACCTAAACAAATCAATGAAGTCAGAAACATTTCTAATCTTGTAGGCGGAATGTGGCCAAGGCTTAAAGAATTGAATACCATCAGTCCAATACAAGAAAGGCTTGAAGAAATAAGAAAGGAGAGGGAACCTAATGAGACCTTGTAAATACCCATATTCAGGGAAAAGAAAAAGGCAAGAAAAGCCTTCTGATGTAACTTTACCTGATTTAGTCGTTTTACCTAACGTTTCTTTCAGAAAAGAACTGATCAAACATGTCTACACGGTTACTAGATATCTTAACGACTGTACAATCATTCGTTTCAGAATTCCAAGATTTTTAGGAGCATACGATGAGCAAAAGGTCAAAGTAAAACTTAGCTATGAGGAGACCCTCAAGATACTTAACAGCTACTAAAACAAAAAAGCCAAGACACTCTCTGCCTCAGCTAAAATCACAATAAGATTATTATATCATAAAAAGGAGACAGAGAGTGAACAAGGCTAGAGAGCTCTTGAATGAGCTACAAAATCTTGATATGGATATTCAGAGCAGGATTGACGAAATCAATGAGCTTGAGGCAGGCTTGCTCTCAAGCCCCAAGTGGACTGATGTAAAAGTCCAAGGTGGCCAGACAAGAAAAGTTGATGATGTCTACACCCAGCTCATCGTGATGAAAGAAGCGATTGAGCAGGACACCAAGGAAGTTATTAACAGGAAACTTGAATTAGGTAGAATGATCAACAAGCTGAAAAATCCAAAAAGCAGGTCTATTCTTAGGATGACTTACATTACTAAGATGTATGTTGATGATATTTGTGACAAAATGGAAATCAGCAGAACAACTTTCTACACTTGGCGGAATATGGCTATCTCTGAACTGAATGAGGTTTTGGAGAGAATGGAACTAAATTGAACTTTACAAAACCGTACGGGAAAAAATGATACTTGTTAGCACAGTTTTGTAATTCTGCTAGAATGGTAGTATCAAGAATTAAGGGTAAGGCGCCTATGAAGTGTCTGCCCTTTTCTTTTGTCGAAAGGAGGTAGTCCAGTGAGTGGATAAATTAACCCCAAAACAAGAATTGTTTGTCCAAGGGATAATTTCCGGACTATCTCAAAGACAAGCATACAGACAGGCTTACAAGGCTGAAAAAATGACAGATGTCGCAGTTGATGTCCAAGCTTCGAAGTTGTTAAAAAACCCTAAGATTACCCTAAGGTACAGAGAACTACTTAAACAGTTCTCTAACATGTCCTTATGGTCCAGAGAGCAGGCTTTCAATGAGTATGAATGGCTGAAGAACAAGGCCAGAGCCAGCATTGAGCGAGACGGCGTCAGACAAGCAAATTCTAACGCTTTTCTTTCAGCTTTGGATGGCATGAATAGCATGACTTGGAAGGACTTGAAATTGACAGACGAAAAAATCAGACAAGAGATTGAATTGCTCAAAATCAAGATTGAAAGCAATCAAGGTTCTAAGTCTGACACCAGTCTCATGATGGCCCTTTTGGATGCGGTAAAAGGCGGTGACGAAGTTGCGGATTAAGTTTTCAAGAAAACAAGCTGACATCATTCGCAGGCCTTTTAATTATGAGCTAGAAGTCAACGAGGGCACACCTCGAAGCGGTAAGACAACCGCTGGTCATTTTCGCTATGCCAGGTACTTGATTGAGTCGCCCGACGAGAATCATCTCATTGCTGCATACAACCAAGAGCAAGCCTACCGTCTTTTCATTGATGGTGACGGCACAGGTCTAATGCACATCTTCAACGGCAATTGTAAGATCAAGCACGATGAGCACGGAGACCACCTCTTAATTGATACACCAAACGGAGCTAAGCGAGTTTACTACAAAGGAGGCGGTAAAGCCAACAGTGTGGGAGCTATCACTGGTATGTCTCTGGGCTCAGTAGTCTTTTGCGAAATCAACCTGCTGAACATGGATTTTATCCAAGAAGCATTCAGACGGACGTGGGCCGCTAAGCTCAGATATCATCTGGCCGACCTGAACCCTCCAGCTCCTCAGCATCCAGTGATTAAGGACGTATTCGACGTCCAAAATACACGCTGGACACATTGGACCATGGATGACAATCCAATTCTGTCCGAGGAGCGCAAGCAGTCTATTATTCAATCGCTGAAGAAGAACCCTTATCTATACAAGCGGGATGTACTTGGCCAACGTGTCGTTCCTCAGGGTGTTATTTACGGCCTATTTGACCTAGAGAGGAACATCAAAGATAGTTTAGTCGGCGAACCTGTAGAAATGTATTTCACGGGCGATGGTGGGCAGTCTGACGCGACCTCAATGTCTTGCAACATTGTTACCAAGCATAGAGAGAACAACAAGACTTTCTTTAGGCTCAACCGTGTAGCCCACTACTACCATAGCGGAGCTGAGACTGGCCAAGTCAAGGCTATGTCTACCTACGCTGTTGAGCTTCGAGCGTTCATCCAGTGGTGTGTAAGCAAGTATCAAATGCGCTATACCGATGTGTGGATTGACCCAGCGTGTAGATCCTTACGAGAGGAATTGCATAAGCTAGGCATCCGGACAAGAGGAGCCTTGAACAATGCCCATGATGTTAGCAGCAAGGCGAAAGGCATTGAGGTAGGGATTGAACGTGGCCAAAATATCATCTCGTCAGGCCAGTTCCTGCTTATCAATCATCAGGAAGAGGAATATGATCATTATCACTTTTTGAAAGAGATTGGTCTATATAGTCGTGACGATAACGGCCGACCGATTGATAAAGATAACCACGCAATGGACGAATTCAGATATAGTGTGAACGTATTCTATAAGCGTTACGCTAATTTTTAGCAATAAGGAGCCGATAAATGGGCATTATTCAATTTGTCAAAAATCTATTTAAGAGAGGACAGTATGCAATGACTACAGAAAGTCTCGCAAGTATCACAGACCATCCTAAAATCGCAGTAACAAGCGCAGAGTATCGTCGAATCAATGAGAACCTAAGATACTACCAGAGCAACATTGAGAAGATAACATACATGAATACTGACGGCATCAAGAAGCAAAGAGAAGCGACTCATTTGCCAATCGCTCGAACTGCAGCCAAGAAGATTGCTAGTCTGGTCTTTAATGAGCAGGCAACAATCAAGTTGGATGATGAACAAGCGGACGCATTCATCCAAGAGACATTGAAGAACGACCGCTTTAACAAGAATTTTGAGCGTTATCTCGAGAGCTGTTTAGCACTGGGCGGTCTTGCTATGCGACCTTATGTAGATAACGGACGAGTGCGAGTGTCATTCATTCAAGCGCCAGTCTTTTTGCCATTGCAATCGAATACGCAAGATGTCTCAAGTGCTGCTATCGTGACTAAAACGATTAAGGCTGCAGGTCAGAAGAACATCTACTACACCTTAATTGAGTTCCATGAGTGGGCCAAGGATGGGAAGTACATCATTTCAAATGAGCTATACAGGTCCGAAAGCTCTGAACAAGTCGGAGGGCGTGTGCCTTTGGCAGAAGTCTATGAGGATCTAGAAGAACAAGTTGAACTTGACGGTCTAACAAGACCGCTTTTTTCTTACCTCAAGCCTCCGGGCATGAACAACAAGGACATCAATTCACCCCTTGGTCTATCTATCTTCGACAATGCCAAAAGCACGATTGATTTCATCAATACCACTTATGATGAGTTTAAGTGGGAAGTCAAGATGGGTCAACGTCGAGTGGCTGTTCCTGAAAATCTGACAGAAACTAGAATGGTTTCTGACAACGGTGATATTAACATCGTCAAGCGTTTTGACGCTGAGCAGAATATTTACTTGCGCTTATCAAATAGCGACATGGACGGCGGGAATATCACAGACCTCACGACAGCAATCAGGGCGGATGATTACATCAAGACTATCAACGAGGGTCTGAGTCTCTTTGAAATGCTTCTGGGTGTATCGGCTGGAATGTTTACATTCGATGGTCAGAGCTTGAAGACTGCGACAGAAGTTGTCTCAGAGAACTCTGACACTTACCAAATGAGAAACAGTATTGTCAGCTTGGTCGAGCAGTCTTTGAAAGAGTTGATCGTTTCAATCTGTGAGATTGGCAGTCTTTACAGCTTATACAACGGCCCGATTCCACAAATGGAGAAGATTGCAATCAATCTCGATGACGGAGTTTTTACTGACAAAAACAATGAGCTCGACTATTGGACAAAGGCTTTGGCCAGTGGCATTGTCAGCAAGGCTCACGCTATCCAGAAGGCTTTCAACATGTCAGAGGTCGAAGCTAAGAAGATGATTCAGGCAATCAATCAGGAAACGATGGACACGGCCAACAGTCAGCGAAGCCGACAAGACATTGATATTTACGGGGAGTGATTAAATGAACCTATTTGTAAAGATTTTCTCGTTAGCTCCAAACCCTGCCAAGCTCTTTATGGAAAAGTCAGGAACATTGCTAGAGAGGATGTTAAATGAAAGGGAACAAAAGACCACCAATCCAGTTCAATGACGAGCAGTTGCTGCTTCAAGCGAGCAATGTCGCAGACATCTATCATCAATTAGCCTTGGATTTATTTGATAACGTGGTCGAACGTGTGACAGAACGTGGTATTGTCTATCTTGATAAGCAACCATATATCTGGCAACTTGAGAAGATGCAACAGATGCACATGCTCAACGAGGAGAATCTGAAGCTAATCTCTGAATACTCTGGAGTAGCCGAAGAACAACTGCGCTACATTATCGAGAATGAAGGCTTAAAAGTCTACACAAATACCAAGCAGCAGTTGCTTGACGATTTGCGTCAGGGTGGTTCTATCGGCGATACAACACAGATTCAAACTAATTTAGTTAATTATGCGAATCAAGCAATAGATGACTTGCACAATCTTATCAACACCACTCTACCTCAAAGCGTTATTGGAGCATACCAAGGCATCATTCAGCAGTCTGTGGCTCGTGTAGTAACTGGTCTTAGCACAGCCGATCAAGCTGTCAGTGATACGGTCATGGAATGGCAGAAGAAAGGCTTTTACGGCTTTACAGATGCAGGCGGCAGGCGTTGGAAAGCAGATAATTATGCACGATCTGTCATTAAAACGACCATGTTCAGGACTTTTCGGGAGATGCGCACTGCTCCGGCCGAAGAATTGGGGATCGATACTTATTACTATTCCAAGAAAGCGGCAGCTAGGGAGATGTGTGCTCCTTTACAACATCAAATCGTAACTAAAGGGGAAGCCAGAACAGAGGCGGGAGAGAAGATTCTGTCTCTATATGATTATGGCTACGGTACTGCCGGTGGCTGTCTCGGCGTCAACTGTGGTCACATGCTGACACCTTTCATCCCAGGCGCTAACTATAAACCAGATTTAGGGGAAGATGTCGAGAATGTCACACCAGAACAAGCGATAGAAAATGCCAATGCAGAGGCTAAGCAGAGGGCTCTAGAACGGTCTATCAGAGCGAATAAAGAAAAGCTCCACGTCGCTGAGAAATTAGGCGATAAAGAGCTGATAGACAAGTACAAGAGCAAGATAGGCACGCAGAACGCTGCTTTGAAAGATTATATCGATAAGCACCCATTCCTAAAACGGGATGAAGCAAGGGAGAACGCTACTGATTTCCGTATTCATTACAGCAAAACTGGTTCGCATATTGTGCCAACTATCAAAGGGAAAGGAAGCCGTAAATGAGTAAGCAGCTTTGGAACTTTCTACGCTCAAGAGTTCAGGTAGTCAATAGTGATGGCAAAATCATCAAGGGGCTTGTCACAGACTTTGTTGACGAAGTGGACAACGACGAACAAGACGAAATTACTATCCTCATTGACAATCCTAGCCCTGATGAACCTACAGAAGTCTCTCTGTATGAGGACGATATTATTTCAATCCAAGCAATCCCTTAGCGCTTAGTTCAATCTAGGCGCTTTTCTTATACCCAAAATCAAAAAGGAGTAAAGAAATGAAATACAGAAAGAAACCAGTAGTGATCGAGGCGGTCAAGTGGACGGGCGAAAATGTAAAAGAAATCGCTACTTTTATGGGTATTGAATCTATACCCTACGATTTAAACACTCATGATTTATCCATTATGACTCTTGAAGGGGTAATGGTAGCCAGAGCAGGAGACTACATTATCAAAGGCGTGCAAGGAGAATATTATCCATGCAAGCCAGATATTTTTGCGGAGACATACGAAAAAACGGAGGAATAAAAATGTTAGAAAAAGCAAAACAATTGGCATCACAAGAATTTTCGCGCTTATCAGGTCGTGAAATCAAAACAGAAGACTGCTTTGTAGTTTGGTTTAGCAAGACCCTGCAAAACTGGAAAGCTCTTGTTAGTACGAACGCAATTACATCAAGCGAACCTTGTGGAGATTATGCAGAAATCACGCATAACGGAGACAAGAAAGAGACTTATGTGGATGTTTACGCCAAGGTTTCAAATCGTGCCATTAAAGATTAGGAGGCGATCCAACATCTTGACTAGCAGAAACAGACTGCTATAAACCACTATAAACCGTATGGAATCCCGTACGGTTTTTTGCTTGACTTTATCCGCAGTCGGTAAAGAACGGAAGATAATACCTAATTTTAGGAGGAATTTAAGAATGGCAGAAGACATTCAAACAACTGACCAGTCAGCAAATACTGGAGATAACACTGAGTCTAAAACTCAGGAGCAAGCGACTAAGACCTTTACACAAGAAGAAGTAAACGGGCTTGTGACAAAGGAATCTAAGAAAGCACAAGAAAAAATCTTTAAGAGCCTAGGATTTGAAGATTTTAAGAGTGCGAAAGAAGGGCTTGAACAGCTCAAAGAGTGGAAGAACTCACAAAAGAGTGAGGCAGAGAAGCAGGCAGAAGCACTTACTGCCAAAGAAAAAGAGCTAGAAACAGCTTTGTCAGATAAAAAGAACCTGGAAGCGAAGCTGTCAGCTCTGACTTTGGGAGTGAACGCTGAGTCTGTTGACGACGTCATCACTCTATCTGCGCGCTTGGTGTCCGATGAAGTATCTATTGAAGACGCTATTGGCCAAGTATTGCAGAAATATCCTCAGTTTGGTCGCGCAGAGCAATCTGAGGAGAAGAAACCAACATTTTCAACTGGAGGAAATCCAACGGCTGGATCAAATCAAGAAGATGCCTTTTTGAAGGCTCTAGGACTAACAAATTGATAGGAGAATAATCAATGACACTTAACTACATCACTAAACATGAGGGCACTTTTGAAAAGAAATTGATGCAAGGTGCTCTCACAAGCATTTTGGAAACGCCGCAAGTAATCTGGTTGGGCGCTAAGTCGTTCGAATTGCCGACAATCTCTGTAACAGGCTACAAGGCACACACACGCTCTAAGGGCTACAATGCTGGTACAGTTTCAAACGACAAGAAAGTTTATACGCTCGGATTCGACCGTGACGTTGAGTTCTTTGTAGACAAAGCAGACGTAGACGAAACAAACCAAGAGCTTTCAGCTGCTAATGTATCTAACACATTCATCACCGAACACGCAACTCCAGAAGTTGACGCTTACCGCTTCTCCAAACTGGCTACGACAGCAATCACAGCAACAAAATTTAAGTCTGAAGATGACTTGTCAGAAGTGAACATCTACTCTAAATTGAAAGTTGCTCTTTTGCCGGTTCGTAAATACGGCGCACAAAATATCGTTATGTATGTTTCTAGCGAAGTGATGGACTTTCTGGAACGTTCTAAAGAGTTCACACGCTCAATCGCCACTACATCGCCTCAAGGAATCGATACCCGCGTTACTTCGCTCGACGGAGTTCAGCTTATCGAAGTTTGGGATGATGCGCGCTTCAAGACTAAATTTGACTTCACGACAGGCTTTGTGAAAGCTTCAGATGGTAAAGATATCAACTTCTTGATCGTTGCTAAGCCAGCTATTATTGCAAAGGCTAAATTTAACTCAATTTATCTTTTCGCTCCAGGACAACATACCGAAGGCGACGGATATCTGTACCAAAACCGTCTTTATCACGACCTCTTTGTTTTGGAGACTAAAAAAGATGGTGTCTATGTATCTCACAAATCAGCTTAACAGGGGGTAAAATATGAAGAAGTACGAAAAAGACAATCAGGTCTACACTGTCCAAGAGGGCGGTGAACTTGAAATTCAATTGATTGCTGATGGGTTTAAAGAGAAGAAAGAAGAAAAAGATTCTGTCTCTGACCCTTACAGTAAAATGACCACAGATGAATTGAAAGCTCTTCTTGAAGAGCGCTCTATCCCGCTTCCAGAGGGAAAAGTCACTAAAAAGGATCTTGTCTCCCTCCTAGAAAAAGGTAATGAGGAGGAATAAACTAAATGGCACAATTTAAAGCTAAAGCAAATTTCTACCTGGTCCAATCCGACCGTCACTTTGACGAAGGAGAAGTCTATGACTTACAAGTAGGCGAAGCAGACAAAATCAATAAATTGTATAAGGCTGCGTTCGGCGAAGATAGCCTGGAGCGCATCGAAGAAGAAGCTAAGAATGCGAAGGCGGCCGATACCGCCTCGTAAGGAGGTGAGTAGATGACCTACTTAACAAAAGATGAGTTCGAAGAGCTCGGTTTTGATGTGGATGGCGATTTTGACAAATTGCTGAAGCGTGCAGAGCTCGCTATTGATGCGTATATTCGGGATTTTTACTCCCGCAATAGCTTTCATAGTGACCATGACGCCAGAAAGAAGGCTGTCAAACTTGCTACAGCTTTCCAGGTTGCTTATTTGGATAGTTCAGGAATCATGACTGCCGAGGATAAGCAAGCGATGGCTAGCATGACCGTCGGGCGGACCTCTGTCAGCTACCGCGGAGGCAACCAAAACAGCGCCCAAATGCTTTCACTGGCTGAAAGATACAATCTGTCTAGAGATGCTGAAAACTGGCTGAGATTAGCCGGATTTGGCTTTGCGAGGGTTGACTATGATAGATAAGAGAATGTTACCAGATGCGGTGACAATTCAGAAGCGATTGAGCAAGGACGATTGGGGTAAAGAAACGTATTCAGAGCCCCTTTTGCTGTCCCCTTGTAAGTTTGATAGAAGTATCAGCTATATTGGATCTGGTAAGAGCAGAAGCGAGTTAATGACTTCTACGGTAATCGTCTATCCTCGCTATTGTTCGGTAACGCTTGACAAAACTTTTGTGGGTGGCATTGTTAAAGATGGCGATGATGAGTATGTTGTGAAGAAGATATTGCCTCAATATCACCCATTCACAAGAAAGATTCTAGCTTACGAAATTGAGGTGATTTGATGGTTGATGTGTCGGTCAAAATTGACTTGAAAGGCATTGAGAAAAAGCTATCTCCAGAAGCTATCGCTCGTGGAAAGTTGGCCATCGCTAATCAAATGATGATGGACATGGAGAGGTTTGTTCCAAAACAAAAAGGATACCTTCGAGCAAGTGGTCATGTCAACAAAGATTCAGTGGTTTATGCAACCCCCTACGCCCGCATTCGTTTTTATGGAAATAAGCGCAAGGGTTTCTTTTCTGATAGGCAAAGAAAGTTTTTCTTTGCTAACAAAGATGAACTTTTGAGGCATAGACCGACGCCGGGGACAGGCCCTCGGTGGGACAAGAAAGCTATTCCGCTTTACTCCAAAAATTGGGGGAAAGTCGGACTTAGAGCAATGGGAGTTAAATGATGCAAAACAACGACTTTTCAACGGTCTTACTCAATTACATCAAAGGGTTGAATCTAGCTATTCCAGCTAGACTTGATTATCTAGATGAGACAGAAGATTTAGTAGTTTATTCTTTGCCGGGTGGCAAAGTGGAAAAAGAGGATTTAGCAGGCACGCAGACTGTCAGCTTACCTTTTGAAATCGCTATTAAATCGCAAGACCAATCTTTAAACAATGCTATTTTATGGCAGATTAACACTGCATTATCGAAACTTGATTTAGACTTACCAAGTTTAAATCATTCATACGAATTTTTAAGCCTTGACGTTGCCAAGCCGTATTTAAACGACTTAGACGAGAAAGGCTTTTATGTTTATTTGCTGGATGTAACAGCCAGCCTTGAAATAGAAAGGAAATAAAATATGGCAAAGAATAAAAACGCCTTGCGTAAACACTACATAGCGCCGTTTGAAACGGCGACTCCAGACACTCCGCCAACCAAAGAGAAATACAAATGGTTGGCAAAAGACATCACTACTTCGTCTCCTGAAGTAGATGAGCAAACAGATGACAGTGCAGACTTTGCTGGAGATGGTACGCCAGTAGAGACTATCACATCTGTTAAACGCGGTCGTTCGTTTGAAGGTAAACGCAACGATGCCGATGAAGCTCAAAATATGATCGCGGATATGGAAGATGAGGTCGGTGATGGCCGCAAAGTTTGGTACAAGGAAGTTTCATCAGACGGAAAGACTCAGAAAGAAGGTGTTGCCACTGTTTCTGAAATCGAAATCGGAGACGGTGACGCTACAGAACATGAAGGCTTTAAAGCAAAAATTATGTGGGATCAGAAACCTAAAAAGTCTAACGTAGTACCTGGTTAAATTTAATTGAGGGCGTGACAGAGTTACGCCCTCTTTGTTTGTATTAAGGAGAAAACAAAAATGGTAGTAATCAATTTAAAAAATAAGGTAATTCCTATTGACTTCGGCGCTTTTAAACTTGAATTCTCTAAAAGCGATGAAAATATCGAAAAAATGGAGCGTCTAAGTGTTGAGTTGGAGAAACAGGCAAAAATCGTCTCAGAACGTCAAGGTGAGAGCGAATTGAAAAAAGCTAAAGAGCTGTCTATCATGGCGTGGGACGGTGTATTCGGTGAGGGAACTTTCGACAAAGTTTATGAAGTTGCAGGAGGTTCTACTCTTGACACCATGAGTTACTATTTCGAAGCCATGAAAGGCATTAAAGAAGAACAAGTGGATGATAAGACACAGGCGCTAATTAAAGAATACACGCAGGCCTAATCATGTTTGACATATCGAGAAAATTTAAAGACGTACTCGTTCTTGATGACGTGATTTATCCGCTCGATTTGTCATTTGATAACGTTTTAAGACATCTTGAAATGTTACACGATGAGCGCTTTTTGCCCGAACTCCAGCCTTTTATGGCTTTGAAAATTTTACTAAAAACTAACACAGCCGAAGAAGTAGAGGCTGTGGGTAACTTGTTATCGCAACTAGACATTGAAACAGCTCTTGAAATTTATAAACAAATTTCAGATGAGCATATCATTATCAAGAGCGAGAGGGGAGAAGTGCAAGAGTATGATTTGGCGGGTAATTTGATTGAAAAAGCATCTAAACAGGTTGATGACGATGATGAGGACGAGGAAGAGGACAAACAACCTCTTTTTTCTCTGAAATATGACGGTGATTATATATACTCGTCATTTCTGCAGGCCTATCAAATAGACCTAATAGATGTTCAAGGACAGTTGCATTGGCAAAAGTTCAACGCTCTATTAAATAGCTTGCCAAGCAACACTAAATTTGCAGAAGTTTTAAAAATTCGAGCGTGGAAGCCACAAAAAGATGACAGCTCAGAATACATTAACAAAATGCGTGAATTACAAGAAGAATACGCGTTACCTAACGAAATTGATTACTAAAGAAAGGAGTTGAAATATGGCAGATGGAACAGTTGTCATTCAAGCCGACATGAACGACAACAAAGCGCAGAGTGGTCTATCGCGGTTGAAGTCCGCTTTATCCGGACTCGGCAGTTTTGCTCCTAAGTCTTTCGGAGGCTTAAAAACGTCAGCGTTGGGAATGGGGACGGCTTTTGCTTTGGCAAGTAAAGTCGTGACCGGGGCTTTAGATCAAGTCAAAGGCGCTATGAGCGGTGCCGTTAGTCGTGTTGACACGATGAATAAATTCCCTGTCATGATGAAAGCCATAGGCTTTTCATCTCAAGACGCAACAAAGGCAATCAATGAGCTCTCAAAGGGTATCGACGGATTGCCAACAGCTTTAGATGAAGTCGTGGGTACTACTCAACAGTTAGCCATGATGAACGGAGATTTAGGTAAATCAACTAAGCTGACTTTAGCCTTGAACAATGCCTTTCTTGCATCGGGTTCATCGAGTGCAGACGCTAGTCGCGGATTGACACAATTCACGCAGATGATGTCATCTGGTAAAGTCGATTTGCAGTCTTATAAAACTTTGATGGAAACAATGCCAGTCGGTCTTCAAAAGACTGCAGAAGCATTTGGCTTTGCTGGGGCGTCTGCTAAGAATGACCTTTACGACGCTCTGAAAAAAGGCACTATCACCTTTGACCAGTTCTCAGACAAGTTGATTGAATTAAACGAGGGTGTCAATGGCTTCGCAGAGTTGGCGCGTATCAATTCCGTTGGTATCGCGACGTCATTTAAGAACATACAGACTGCAGTAGTGCGCGGTGTTGCCAATATGATTCAGGCGTTTGATAAGGCAGCACAGGCTAATGGCTTAGGAAGTATCGCTGAAAACCTGAATAAAGTTAAAGCTGCAGTTTCAAATGCTTTTAATGCCATGACACCTCAAATTTCTAAATTTGTTAGTACCACTGTTAAAACTTTCAAAAAGATATTCAATGACAAGAGCTTAGTCAGTTTAGAAGTGGCTCTACACTCAACGAAAACCGCTATTGATTCTGTGGTGAAAGCTCTGAGTGCAGGTATTAACAGTGGTGGGTGGGTTTTTACTGCTCAAAAGGCAGTTAAAACTGCTATTTCAGTATTCTCAAACGCTTCATTATCTGTTGCTAAGTTTGTAAATGCGTTTGCCGAAACTGGCGCGTTGGCCAATTTTAGGATGATGATTAACAGTGTTTTAGACACAATTCAAAACGTTGTTAAAAAATTCAACGATAGTGATATTGCCAGCGGATTGGGTGCTGCTTTTGGAAATTTAGTCAAAGTAGCTTCGAATGCTTTTGCAGAAATCGGTAAAAGTATCAACTGGGATAATGTGATTTCTACGTTTTCAACGGTTGCAACAACTTTGATGAATATAGCATTGGCGGTTATCCCGGCTTTAACTAAAGGATTTGTTGCTGTTGTAAATGTCCTAGCTGCAATTGGTAGTAGTAGTTCATTTCAGTTATTGGCTAGAGGCATTGAATTAGCTGTACAAGGTATTTCTAAGCTTGTGCAAGGGATAGCTGATTTCTTTGCCAAAACAAATGTCGCTGCAGCAGATACAGCCGTCATTTTCACTGGCTTAGCTGCTATAGTCGCAAAGGTTTTTGGAGGTGGTATAAGAAACTCTATTTCTATTGTCAAAGGGGCGATTACTGGTTTGCTATCACGCATTCCTTTAATTGGCCGATTATTCCGTTCAAGCGGCAACATTGCCCAACAAGCTATGAGCAAAGCTGCTGGATCAGCTGGGCAAAGCGTTTCAAAGATTGCTCAAATCATAAATAGCTTAGGTAATGTCTTAAAGTCTGCTGGGAAAGCTATTTCAACGGCTTTTAGAGGCATAGGTAGTGGGGTTTCTACCCTTTTGAAAGGTATAAGTTCGAGCATATCTACAGTTGCTCAAGGAATAAGCCAAAGTATAGCCACTGTTTTAAACGGTGTAGGGACAAGTTTATCCACAATTTTTAAATCTCTAGGAACTGGTATAGCAACGGCAGCCAAAGGCATAGGATCTGGATTATCAACAGCTTTTCAGGGGATTGGTAAAGCACTATCTCTTGTAAATCCCGTAACTCTTTTATCTCTATCTGTTGCAATTTTGGCAGTAGGTGCGGCATTTGCTTTGGCTGGTAGTCAAGGTCAAGGTATCAAAGTGATGCTTGAGGGATTTGGCTCATTGATTGAATCGGTCGGTGCTGCCATTTCTAATTTTGTAAGTACAGTTATTTTATCATTTGCTCAAGCGTTGGCGATTGTTATTCCGTCATTAGCTAAGCTCTCGCCTCTAGTGACAGCGGTAGGTCAAGCGTTTGCTACAGTTATTACTGCCATTGGTGGAGTAGCCCCTCAATTGGGTGTGCTAATTGCTTCAATTGGTAGTGCTGTGTCTGAAATTATCGGGGCTGTATCTAACTTAGTGACAGCCTTTGCACCTATAGTTGAAATAATGGCGAATACTTTTGTCCGCGTCGTAGAAGTGGTTATGTCCGCTGTACCTCAAATCATTTCAGCTTTGACGCCGCTAGCACAAATATTCTCAACAACTTTCATTGAGATTACTCGGATTGTATCACAAGCTATCGTTCAAATCGTTCAGGCGTTAGCGCCATTTATTCCGGCTATAAGCGAGATGGTTACTGCTTTGGCTCCTGTATTGCAATCACTCGTAGACGCTTTTAACAACTTAATCAGTCAGATAAGACCAATAATTGATAGCATAACTAATCTATTCAAAACATTAGGAGAACAAATCAGAAATATTCTTGATGGTGCTAAGGGTGTTATAGAGGGGTTCGGTAGTGCTGTAAGGTCAATTCTTGATGGTATAGCTGGCATTTTTGACTCAATCGGTCGAGCTGCATTAAATGCTGGTCGAGGCTTTAAATTGTTAGCTCAAGGCGTTGTCATGATTACTAATACTAATCTTGCAGATATGGCTGCTTCTTTGGGAGCTGTTGCGGTTGGTGTTGGTAAGATTGCTGCTCAAAGCGGAGGTATGGCAAGTGCTGGAGCTGGTATCAAATCGCTCGGACAAGGCCTGGTAATGGTACAAGCAAGCGGAACAGCTGCTGCAAGTGTTTTGCAAGTTTTAGCTAGCTCTATACCTGCTATTTCATCTAGCATTACAGGATTAGCTCCAGCAATGACACAAGCAAGTGCAGCGATGGCAGCTTTTGCAAGCGGTGCGATATCTTCTCTAACTAGTCTTGCGGTTTCATCAAGTTTAGTGGCAATGTTTAGCGCTAGTTTAACCACGTTACAAAGCTCAATCTCGACTGTAAGCGGAGCTGTTATTTCTCTTGGAAATAATGTATCTATCACGGCAATCTATATGACTAATATAGCAACAACAGCATATCAAGCAACTACTGCTATATATCAAATGCAGACAGCTATGTATAGGACGTCTAGTGCGACATTATCGGCTGGACAGGCATTCGCTTCACTGAGAGCAATGGTTGTATCTAATATGTCGGGTATGGTTGCAGCGATTAGCTCATCAATGGCCCAAGCACAATCTGTTGTACGTCGAGCAAGTCAAGACTTTGTCAGAGCTATTGCTAGTGCAGTGCCTCTGATGAAGTTACATGGCTTACAAGCAGGTCAAGGAGCAGGTCAAGGTGTAACCACAGGTATTAGATCAACTATTGGTCAAGCAGTTGCGGCAATGAGTGCCATGATTGCTGCTGTTCGTTCTGCTGGTATGTCTGGCGTTGGATCGATGAATTATATTGGAGCTATGATTGGTCAAGGTCTCGCTGCTGGTATGTATTCAGCCCTTGGAGCTGTTACGGCTGCGGCTAATGCTCTTGTGGCTCAGGCGGAACGTGCAGCACAGGCCAAAGCCAAAATTCACTCACCATCACGGCTGTTTAGGGACAATGTTGGTCGATACATTGCTCAAGGTATCGCTGTAGGTATTGAGAAGAATGTTTCTGATGTGACTGATAGTCTTGCCTATGTACAACAGACTATGATGAAGTATCGCTTCAATCCTGAAGAATTGCTGAGCCGTGCAAGTGGCTCTATTGCAAGCCAAGTGCAGCTCAATTCTTCCATCGATGGCACGCGAAAGAGTCGCACTCAGAAAATGAAAGACAAAGCTGATGAGTTAGTTAAACAAGCGCTTGAAGTTGCTGAAAACGCAGCGAAACGCCCTATTTATCTAACGCTTGATGACGGCACGCTGGTCGGTAAGATTGGGGGCCCTTTAACAGAATATCAAAATGATAAATTGTTACTCAATAACATGATGAGAGGAAGACTTGATGGACACAATTATCTATAACAACTTTGACCTCTCTGAGGTTATTCGGATAATCGAAGTTATCCGCCCTGTCGGAAATGAAAGGAGCGTCACAACGGATGACGCTCCTAATTTAGGTGTGAATTTGCAAAGCGTGAAAACAGGGTCTAAAAAAATCAAGGTTAAATTTAAAATTCAAAGGCGGACAGGTCAAGATGTGGAAAGTATCAAGCACACTTTGGCTAAGGTATTTAATACGTCAAAACCTGTCAAAATTACTATATCAGATGAACCTGATAAATATTATATGGGTCTGGTAGTTGGTGGGGTCGACACAGACAATGTTACTCGGTGGTTGCAAAAGGGAGAATTTGAAATCCTTATCCCTGACGGCGTAGCCCACTCAGCGACTTATAGACGGTTTGATAACCCCAAAATAGAAGCAGATAAAATCGTGTTTGACCTAGTTAATAATGGCACTGTGGACGCTCACCCTATCATTACCGTTAAGCACAATGCCGAGAATGGGTATATTGGCCTTGTTAACACTAGCGGAGCATTAGAATTAGGGAACCGAGAAGAAGCGGATACAGAACAATATAAGCAGTCAGAAATACTGTTTGATTATGTATCGAATAACGGCATTGTCAAAGGCTTAGCTCAAGGGCAGAAAAACGCTGCTATCCTGAATGACCTTAGTCAGAACTTAAACGGGACACTGGCTATTGACAACACTTGGGGTCGTCCACATATTGCTCTAACTAATCGAGGCAGTGGTTCACGTCCTAATAATGCAGGCTCTGTTAGTTGGGAAATTCCTCTTGATAGCAGTAAGCAACGTGGCGCACTTAATGAGTATATTTGGTGGAGACAGATTTTTTGGCTCGGTTCTGCTAATCAACTTGGATTTATCAAGATTGCTATTTCGGATACAGAGGGGCAATTTTTATATGGGGTAGAAACCATCAAACGCGCTAACGGTCTTGATGTTGAATACAACTTTTTAGCATCTAATGGTAAAGGTGGGTATAACCTTATCAAACAATGGGTGTTTAAAGGAACGCACGAGGAAACAGCTAATCCATTCAACGAGCCGCGCGGTTGGTCGGATTTACTTAGACGCGATGACATGGTTCAAGTGTATTGGTGGGGCTCATATCCACAATTCCACATCCCAGAAATTAAAGGGAAAAAGTCCGCAAAAATCCATGTGGCAATCGGAGCATTCGGAAATAAACCACAAGTTACACACGCTTATCTTGATAGTATTGTTTATCGCAAAGACTTCGTCACCGGTATTCGTGATGTTCCTAATCGCTATCGTCCTGGCTCTATCGTAGTAGCTGATAGTGAGCAGGATTCTATCTTTGTTGACGGTCAGGACAAATTTAGTGATAGAGTTTACGGTTCATCATGGCTTAAAGTGCCACCGGGCAACAGTAAACTAGAGGTTTACAGTTCAAGTTGGGTTAAAACAAAGCCTACCGTAACCGTAAATTTTGAAGAAAGGTGGTTATAGATGTTACTAACAATTCATGACGCGCATCTACATCCAGTCGCATCAATTGATAACGATAAACAGGCTACGTTGAATTATTTCAGCGATACCTGGACTAGGTATCTTGATACTGGGGCGGCCCAATTCAACTTTACAGCTGTAAAAAAAGCTTTGATAAACGATACTTATTCAAAGCGTACTTACAATTTTCTTAGCGAGAAAAATTTCATTTCTTTTGAATATGAAGGAGAAGCACATCTTTTTATTGTTCGAAAAGTTATTGAGAACGAGGAATTAGTCAAGGTTAATTGTGTTAATCTCAATCTTGAGCTAATCAACGAGTATGTCAATGCTTATAAGGCTCCTAAAGCTATGTCTTTTGAAGAGTATTGCAAGGTGTTTGATTTGCTCAACTTTACTATGCTGAAAATCGGGATTAATGAGGTTGCTGATAAGAAAATAACCGCAGAATGGGAAGGACAAGACACAAAGCTTGCTCGTTTATTATCGTTAGTAAATAAATTTGGAGCGGAGATTGAGTTCAAAACCACACTTAATGATGACGGCTCTATCAAAGCCTTCGTGGTCAACGTGTACCACGAAAACGACGCAACGCATCAAGGTGTAGGGAAAGTCCAGTCTAAAGTGTTGCGTTATGGACGAGATTTCCGCTCTCTAACTCGCACGGTTGATACGACAGGCATTTACAACGCCACTCGGCCAACTGGCAAAACAGAAGAAGGCGAAGTCGTAACGATTGCAGGAATGCAGGCGCTAGAAATTAAAAATGAAAAAGGAGAGATTGAGTTCTTTCAAAGAGGGGATATGCTCTACGCCCCCTTATCGATGAGCATGTTTCCGGCAGCATTTACTAGCGGAACAATGTCCGACCAGTGGATTCGTAAGGATCTTCCGGTCGAGTCAGCAAGCAAAGAGGTTATCCGGTCCAGTGCTCTGAGAGAGCTGAAAAAGAATTGTTATCCAGCCGTAACTTATGAAGTTGACGGTTATTTACCTTACAATCCCGGAGACACTGTGGAAATTGAAGATGACGGATTTTATCAAACTCTTTTACTCCAAATGCGAGTGTCTGAGCAGTCTATGAGCTTTACGGGAACTGGCGAAAACAAGACTGTATTTGCCAATTTTAAAGCGATTGAGAATAAATTATCAAGCGGCATCCAGAAACGTTTAGAAGAAATGTTGGAAGAAGCAAAGCCTTATGACATTAAGATTGCGTCAGATAATGGGACTGTTTTTAAAAACAATAAAGGAAAATCAACGATTTATCCTACCTTACTTAAAGGAGGAAAAACTATCCCAGATTCGGAAGTTGGTTGGAAATGGAAGTTAGATGAACGTGAATTTCCACTTGCTCCAACATTTACTGTTGAAGCTGCTGGACTGACTAAGCCACTCACTGTAACAGTTATAGCAATTATAAACGGCAAAGAAGTGGCTCAAAAAGAGCTGCCTTTCACCAATGTTAATGACGGAAAAAATGGCGCAAAAGGTCGCGACGGAGAAGACGGAAGATCTCTACGGCTATTTACCACACAATACAAATATGCACAAAAATTTATCAATCAATACAGCACCGATGGATATACTGGTGATTGGTCTGTTGTCGAAAGCACAGCAGGGTTAAAGGTCGGCGATAGTGTCCAAATGCGGGTATTTAATACGGATAAAGAGAGTGATAGCTGGATAGTAGCAGTAGCCAGTGCAGTACTTGACGAGCATAGGATTAAAACTGTTTCGAAAGGTCTGATTGAAAAAGGAGACATTGGTCCTCAAGGGCCTAAAGGAGCTACTGGAGAAAAGGGCGAGAAGGGAGATCCCGGAAAACCTGCAGACCCTGCGCCGATTAACCAACTCAAACAAGATATGGAGCTGGCTAAGAAAGATTTGAGTGCTGTCAAATCAGATTTACTCAAAGAAAAAACGGAGAGCGCCACCAAAATCGAGCAAGTCAAGCAAGACGTGGGAGCTATCCGCAACCAACAAACAGCCTATGAACAAAGCAACACGCAGAATCTAGCTCGTATTACTGGGCAACTTGGCGACAAAGCCAGCAAATCCGAAGTCAAACAGACTGCGGATGGAATCCGAGAAGAGATTAGTAAGATTTCTGTCGGCGGGAAGAATTTACTGAAAGGCTCAAAGGGAGAATTTAAGCCTGATATAAATCCATCTAATTTTGATAACAATGTTTTATACGTGCAATCCACTTCGATTGATTTAGTTATGGGTGAGAAATATCTGATCTCCGCTAAAACCGATGGAGTTTTTAGCAACAATCACAATGGCACTCAAGAAAGCGATAATGTGGTGCTCTGGTTGATGGATAAGACCATTACGAATTATCAGATTGTGTCCGATAGCAATACTGGCACGACAGGTACGATTTTTATATGGAACAAACCGACTGGAACCTATCACTTGCGAGTCAATACTTATCATAAGGATGCTCGCAAAAAAGTCTGGGAAGTCAAGGTTGAACAGGGGACGATTAGGACTGACTGGAGTCCGGCACCTGAAGATACAGACGAGCAAATCACTGCAGCCCGTGCTACATTTGAAAAAACTGCTGAGGGTCTAAAAACAGACATGACCGCCGTTAAATCTTATGTGGCAGATGATGGCAAACGCAGAGAGCAGCTAGAACAGTACACACGCACAGAGACAGCACGCAGCACAGAATCATTGCGGAAGCAGGTATCTGAAAGCTATGTTGCGAAATCTCAACACACAGAAGACGTACGAGGGATTACGAGACGATTTGAAGAATTGACAATTGGCGGAAATAATTTACTAGCTTATTCAAATTTTAATATCGGCGGCTATTATCAAAATGCGTTGAGACAAGACCCTGCCTACATCTACTCGAATTTGATTGAAATTAAAAACAAAAACTACTGTTTGCAAGTTTGGGAATTAAGGTTAATCGAGAAAAAGAATTGGGTAGGAATCCAGTATTTTGATGAAACGAAACAACCTCTAGCGAATGGTTATAGCACATTTTGGTTCAATGGGTATTTTAAACAGCTTTTGCAAGTACCAGCAGCCACAAAGTATATCGCTATCTCACTTGATAAAAGGGCGTTAAATAAAGACGAAATCAAATTTAAGCTAGAAACAGGATCTATTCCAACGGACTGGAGTCCTGCTCCCGAAGATACCGAAACCAAGCTTGCCGAATACAAGCATGACGTAGACGGACAACTTGCGGCAGTCAAACAAGAAGTGAATGGCAAAGTATCACAGACCACATTCGACCAGCGGGCAAATCAAATCACGCAGGCTGTGCAAGAGTTGAACAATGATGTTGTTAAGAAGAATCAAATTAGAGTTAATGAAAACGGCATTGTCTCCACCGCTGAAAAAGTTGTGAACGGCCAAACGTTGGCCAGCATGATTTCTCAGAATCCCGAATGGGTAGAGATTATCGCTAAGTTGCTTAAGATTAAGGCTGACATGATTGTAAATGGTGCGATTACAGCAGACAAGCTTAACGTTAAAGAGCTGAGTGCACTCGCTTCGGATTTGGGAGAAATCACAGCAGGAGAAATTGAATTTACTACTCGTTTTAGGAATTCGCCAAGTCATGATGCTTGGGGGACAGTTCCGGGAGAGTATAACTATGATACAACTGTACTGATAAATAGCAGCGGTATTTATTCAAATGGCAAGATTGGTCGAAAAAATGAAGAAGATAAGACACCAACAATCATACCTGTTTCGTATTTTAAAAATGGCGAATTGTTTTTTGCAAATCTTGAAGCTGGACATTCCCTTAAATATATGCAGATAAACGGGATTCATCCTTTTATCCAAGGCGGTTCCTCCCTTATGTATTTTGGCAAAAAGGAAGACGGGAAAGATGCGTTATACATAACTTGTCATAATGCTGAACTTTATCTAAAATCAGACAATTATACAGACTGGAAGCAATCCGAGGTCAACAACAAAGTGCGTTGGAAAGTACAAGGCAGTCTTGTGTTGGTCGATTTTAACTTACAATTTGACCGTGATGGTACTTATCATTTAGTAGATATACCAAAGGAATACGTGCCTAGCAATAAAATGTTTCCTGTACAAGCGTGGAGTTTGGATAGAAACAAAGACCGAACGGCCCAATTAAATGTTGGCGGAGATTTACATATCATAGGTGCGGAAAAAGATATTCCATATCTTGGCCAAATCATTTGGACTTATTAAAAAAATAAAAAGAAAGAAGAAATAAAATGAAATTTAGAGTAGCTAATAAATATTTACGCGAAGCAAACAAGACATTTGTCGCTATTCGTTGTGACGAGCCTTACACGGCTTATGACCGTGTGCTGGAGGGAGACCACATGAACGATAATGACGAAAGTTTAATCGATGCGGTTTTGAAACTAGTAGCGACTGAACTTGATCCAACAGGCGCTATCGCAGAAATGCAACAAAAACTAGACAAGACATCAGACGCAACAAACAAAAACAAAGATAGCGTAGAGCGCACATCTAAACTAACAGATGTATTGATTCTGCTTGCAATTTCCACAGAGGGCGGCATGCAGCAAGATTTGTATAACAAGGTCGCAGCACTCTTGCCGCAACTTACCGAAGGTGTTCGATATGGCTTTGGCGATATTGTTAGCGCACCTTATCCGTTTGATACGAATCCTAAATATCCACAAGGTACGCCTGTCATTCTGAAATTTTTGGATAACTGGACGCACAATGGGCAGCCACTGCAAGAGTTGCTTCAAAAGGGAGCTTGTGCAACGGTTATGCCAAGAATAGATTAGGTGGTGAGGACATATGGCACCAGACGTTATAAATGCTGTTGTGACGATTAGCGCTTCGCTAATTGGCACATTTGGCGGGATTATCACTAGTGCTAAGATAACCACCTTTCGAATTCAGGAGTTAGAGAAAAAAGTGGAAAAGCATAATAGCGTAGTAGAGCGAACTTATCGCTTAGAGGAAAGAACAAACTACCTTGACGAGCAAATCGACAAGCTCGAAAGCAAAATTGAAAAGGAGAAATAAGATGCAACAAATTTTAATCACAGCGGGGATTATTGCCCCCATCATTTCAGCGATTGTAAATGTTGTTAAGACGCAATTCAATCTAAACGGAAAGCAAGTATCTACGCTAGCTCTTGGTTTAGGGATTATTGTAGGTCTTGCATATGCCGCAACAATTGCACATGGTGATTATGCTGCGTATGGTTGGGGCGGGCTAATTGCCGGATTATCTGCTATCGGCTATTACGAATTAGCTTTTAAAAATAAAAAAGGAGAAACAACTGATGACACAGAAAAAGAAAATTAAGCAGTTTTTAGCTCTTGTTACAATCGTACTTGGCTTTATGCTTCCTACTGCTGCACAAGCGGCAGTAGGAGACCAAGGCGTGGACTGGTCTGTTTATCAAGGAACAAACGGTATCTTTGGTTATGGGCATGACAAGTTTGCTATTATCCAAATTGGCGGTATCAATGCCTATGGTATGTACGGACAGTCAACTTACGAAACTCAGGTAGCAAGCGCTATTGCACAAGGAAAACGTGCTCACACTTACGTTTGGTATGAAGTAGGTGGTAATGCTGCTTTGGGTGAACAAGTGCTCAATACATTTCTTCCGCAGGTTCAAACACCGAAAGGGTCAATTGTAGCTCTCGATTATGAGAGCGGGGCGAGTGCGAGCAAAGAAGCCAACACAAACGCAATTTTGCATGGGATGCGTATGATTAAGGCAGCGGGTTACACGCCTATGTACTACTCCTACAAGCCTTACACGCTTGATCACGTTGATTATAATCGGATTCTAGCTGAATTTCCGAATTCTTTGTGGATTGGAGCTTATCCAGATTACAATGTGACGCCATCACCAAATTATAACTTTTTCCCATCTCTTCCGGGAATTGCTATCTTTCAATTTACGTCAACTTACATCACTGGTGGACTTGATGGTAATGTAGACTTGACAGGTATTACAGATAATGGTTATGGTCGTAAGAATACACCTAAAACACAAACGCCAGCGATTAAAGAGGGCGAAAAAGCTGATAACACACCGAAAAGCGATATTAAAGTCGGCGACACAGTCAAGGTTAATTTCTCGGCTACCAACTGGGCGACAGGAGAAGGGATTCCTGATTGGGTTAAAGGTCGGTCTTATCAAGTAGCAGAGGTGAGCGGTGATAAGGTGTTGTTAGCAGGAATTAACTCTTGGATTTACAAACGAAATGCAGAGATTATCTCTACTACTAATAGCCAACCTGCACCATCTCCAACCGTTCAGCAGTCCGGCTCATACACGGTACAGCCGGGTGATACCCTTTCTGGAATTGCCGCTCAATATGGCACGACTTATCAACAGTTAGCAGCTCTGAATGGAATTAGCAATCCGAATTACATTTATGTAGGACAAGTTCTAAAACTGACAGGACAAGGACAATCAGCTCCTCAAAATGTGTCTTACCATATAGCACAATGGGGAGATACTCTCTCTGGCATGGCCGCTCAATATGGCACGACGGTAGAAAGTATCCAAGCACTCAATGGATTGTCTAGTGATTTAATTTATGCAGGCGTAACTTATAGAGTAAATTAAGACAACTAAGCCCTTAGGAGAAATCCTAGGGGCTTTTTTCGCGTGATTTTCGCGCGAGAGTATTTTGTTGAGGTCAACAAAATTGATAGTATCAAGATTTTAGGCGTGGACTTGCGCTTGATTTTCATTTTTTAGATTCTTTTGCGAATAATTAAGTTGGAGGTGGAAAATGAAAATCTTGAACATTGAACTTACAAATGTTGATTACACAGATCTAGGCTTTGAGCACTGGGTGGCTGTGACTTATCAAGTGCCAATTCTGAAAAATGAGTACACGGTCAAATTATTGCTTATTATGGATTTTGAAATTAAGGATAAAGCAGTCTTAGACTATATAATTAAAGAGTGGCGTTATCGTGATTTAGTCAGACACTCTTGTCAAATGTATATTATGGAAAATAAAGAGTTTTAGATACGTTTATTGAAATGTTAGTCGTGCTTCTTATCATCAGTGTTTTGATGCTCTTGTTCGTGCCGAATTTGACCAAGCAAAAAGAAGCGGTGACGGAAAAAGGAAATGCAGCGGTGGTAAAAGTTGTGGAAAGCCAGGCAGAGCTGTTTGAGGTTAATCACACCAATGAAAAAGCGACACTCTCAAAATTAATCAACGAAGGCACGATTACAGACAAGCAGGCGGCATCTTATAAGGCTTACTATGCGAAACATACAAAAGAAGCTCGTTCTGTTGCAGATTAAGGGATTTACGCTTTTGGAAAGTTTGCTGACATTATTTATAACGAGTTTCTTATTGCTTGCGGTGTCGGGCTCTGTTCGTTCTTCTTTTGAACAGGTGGAAGAGCAGATTTTCTTTCTGGAGTTTGAGCATTTTTATCGGGAAAGTCAGAAGTTGAGTAGCTCAGCTCAAAGTCAGCTGGACATGAATTTTTCTCGCGAGAGGATTTCCAATGGTTACAACTATTTGGCAGTTCCTCGCTCGATTCAAGCGCCAGAAGATTTGACGCTTCATTTTGATAAGGCAGGTGGCAATTCATCGCTCGGAAAGATTGTCTTTCAGACGAAAAAGCAGACAATTACGTATCAATTATATCTAGGAAATGGGAAATTTAAGAAAACAACACGTTAAAGGAACGATTTTATTAGAGGCGCTGCTGGCTTTGGCTGTTTTTGCGACCATTGTGACTCTGTTGTTGGGGCAAATTCACCAGTCTCGAAAAGCAGAAAATGACTTGCTTAAAGAAGAAGAAGTTTTAAGGGTAGCTAAAATGGCTTTACAAACAAAGCAAAGTCATCTGACAATGAACGGTATTGAAGTGCGTGTTGAAACAAGTCAACAAGGTATTCAGATTTATCATGGGAAGGAGCTGATTCTCGGTGTTCAAGGCAAATAAAGTGAAAGCTTTTACCCTTTTAGAGGCTCTGATTGCCTTATTTGTACTCAGCGGAAGTGTGCTGCTTTTTCAGTCAATGACGCGTCTCTTAGCTTCTGAAGTTCAAGCTCGGCAACACAGTGAACAACGAGAATGGCTTTTGTTTGCTGATCAATTAGAAGCAGAGTTGGCTCATTCTTCATTTGAAAAGGTGGAGAATAATCGTTTATATATGAAACAGGACGGCAAGGTGATTGCATTTGGAAAGTCAAGTGGACAGGATTTCAGAAAAAACAATGCGAATGGGAAAGGTTACCAGCCGATGGTTTATGATGTAAAAAAAGCAGAAATCTCACAGAAAAATGAGCTGATTTATGTTAGACTGACGTTTAGGCGAGGATTGGAAAGGGAGTTTGTCTATCGTGTGGAAACAGAAAGTTAAAGCGGGCATTATGCTATATGCACTCTTTATGGCGGCAGTTTTTAGCTTGCTTTTGCAATTTTACCTTCATCGTCAAACTGCTAATCATAGGAATTTCACCCTAAACCGAGAACGAACACAGGCTTATGCAATGGCTCTTCTAGCCAACGAAAATTCTAAGCAAAGGGAATTTGATAAAGGGTATGTCCAGGACCAAAAGAGTGAGAAAGAGCTCATCCTGACAGTAACAATGAAGACTGGTCGCCGTTATCAATTTTCTTTTCTAGCTGAAAAAGAAAAGCAGATGGATAAAAAATTGAATAAATAAATGGTGTGTATGTAACAGAGTACACTCGCAAAAAAAGCTAAATTTTGGTATGATAGGGAGCGGAGGATGCTATGAATTTTGAAAAAATTGAACAGGCCTATACGCTCTTGTTAGAAAATGTCCAAGAAATCCAAAATGATCTTTTAACGAGCTTTTATGATGCTTTGATAGAGCAAAATGGCAGCTATCTGGACGGGGATATTGAACTAGATAGTGTTCGGCAGAACAATGAAAAACTGAAAGCGTTGAAATTAAGTAAAGAAGAATGGCGACGAGCCTACCAGTTTTTGCTGATGAAAGCAGCTCAAACAGAGCCTTTACAAGCCAATCATCAATTTACTCCAGATTCTATCGGGTTTATCTTAACTTTTCTCATTGACCAATTGAGTAAAAAAGAACACATTGATATTTTGGAAATTGGTAGCGGAATGGGGAATTTAGCCGAGACCATTCTCAATAATACACAAAAAAACGTGGATTATCTAGGACTGGAATTGGACGATCTGCTAATTGATATATCAGCCAGTATCGCAGATGTGATGGATGCAAAAGTTAGTTTTGTGCAAGGCGATGCAGTGCGTCCGCAAGTATTGAAAGAAAGCGATGTGATTATCAGTGATTTACCAGTTGGCTTTTATCCTGATGATAACATTGCGATGCGCTATGAAGTGGCTAGTAGACAGGAGCATACTTATGCTCATCATTTGTTAATGGAACAATCGCTCAAGTATCTCAAATCGGATGGTTATGCTATTTTCCTTGCACCGAATGATTTATTGACTAGTTCGCAAAGTGATTTATTGAAGAAATGGCTACAAAAGCATGCACAAATAGTTGCAATGATTGCGTTACCAGAGTCTCTTTTTGGAAATGCAGCATACGCTAAAACAATTTTTGTACTGAAAAAGCAAGATGAACAAGCTATGCAACCATTTGTTTATGCTTTATCTGATTTGCAGAATCAAGCGGATTTATTGACATTTAGCGAAAAGTTTCAAAATTGGAGCCAAGAAAGTGAAATTTAAACAAGTTTTTGATATAATAAATGAAAACGCTTAAAAGAGGTAATTTATGTCAAAAACAATTTCAATCAATGCTGGAAGTTCAAGTCTAAAATGGCAATTATACGAAATGCCAGCTGAAAAGGTTATTGCCAAAGGGCTGATTGAACGGATTGGTCTCAAGGACTCCATTTCAACAGTAAAATTTGATAGTCGTGCAGAAAAGCAAATTTTAGATATTGATGATCATACGCAAGCTGTAAAAATTTTGTTAGATGACTTGATGCGCTTTGGTATTATCAAATCCTATGAAGAAATCACAGGTGTTGGACATCGTGTCGTTGCAGGTGGTGAATACTTTAAAGAATCTGCACTTGTTGATAGCGAAGAAGTGATTCAAAAAGTAGAAGAATTAGCGCTTCTTGCACCACTTCATAACAAAGCAAATGCAGCAGGAATTCGTGCCTTTAAAGAATTGTTGCCAGACATTACAAGTGTCGTTGTGTTTGATACGTCTTTCCATACAACAATGCCAGAAAAAGCCTATCGTTATCCATTACCGACTAAGTACTATACGGAGAACAAGGTTCGCAAATATGGCGCTCATGGTACAAGTCATCAGTATGTTGCCAAGGAAGCCGCCAAAACGCTTGGTAAGCCACTTGAAGAGTTGAAGCTAATTACTTGTCATGTTGGGAATGGCGCTTCTATTACAGCGGTTGATAAAGGAATTTCTGTAGATACTTCAATGGGCTTTACTCCGCTAGGTGGCGTGATGATGGGAACTCGCACAGGGGATATTGA
>ERZ773003.249-NODE-249-length-41867-cov-18.423826_pt1 | contig 41867 bp, 38 predicted proteins | sample MGYA00580668_ERZ773003 | MGnify/ENA primary metagenome ERZ773003 (study PRJEB29015, sample SAMEA2738002) | human oral metagenome | biome: human oral; feature: human-associated habitat; material: dental | place: China | collected 2126 ...
TTTATCAAAAGCATTGGCAAAATATAGTGATGATGAATTAACTATTCTTCACAGTGAAACAGAGTTGGAGGAAAGAGATCACCTCTTTTATGAACAACTGTCAACACCTCCCATAATACAGCCCGAATTTTTTTATACTATGCCACTGAAAAGAGATGGCACGATTGATTATCGAAAACTGTTGTTATATTATTTTGCTTAGACATGACCTAGCAGCGTAAAAGGATTCCCTACCATACCCCGTCAAGGGCGATACAAGCAGCACAAACGACGACGGAAGCGGGCGAAAGATTGCCGTACATGCGATCATCGGCGGCATCATGAGCCATATCACAGGCGCTGGCTTTGCTTCTGGTGCGATCGGTGCAGGAGTCAACGAGGCAATCATCGGCGAGATCAAGAAGATCAAAGATCCCGGCACCGCACAGCTCGTCAGTGCCATCGCAGGAAAATCAAAATCCGACTTATATTGGAATCCAAAAACAGATGAAGTTTATAGTGTTCCAAAAAAAGGTGGCGAACCTGAGCATGTTGCAGATGTGGAACCCAGAAAATAAACCGAGCTATTTTATAAGGAGTGTACCATAAATGCATCCAATAGAGACCGGAAATTGCAAGCAAATTATTACAGAATGTAAACCTGTACTTCCGCTACTTTTATTAAGGTATGAAAGTATTGCCACACATTATACAGAAGAACCCATTTTTATTTATGACAATCAAGATGAACCTTATGAGCAAATCTTTAGACTGCGAGAATTTATTCCCAATAAAAAAATTTCATCTTTCATGATTTATGCAAAAGAGAGAAAACTATCTTGCCAACAGGATATTTTCATTCGCCATGCGTATTGGGATAAGAGATATGATCAACAATATATCAAAGAAAAAGACCCTGTAAGGAAACAATATTTACTAACGGCAATGCCTTCTCTCTATGGACGAACCATTCACATTAATTCCGAAAATAATCATTTCACAAAGGCTATACACACACTTCAAGAGATTCAATTACATATTGAAAAGAATCTTGTTTTCCACGAACCCAAACAACAACGACAACAATGGAACGATATAGAAATATATGTATTGTTTGATTGGGGAAAATACTGCAGAATATGGGATCGTTCACAAGAGAACACCCATTTCCAAAACCGATTAGATTCGTTAAAGTATACTATAAAACAAATATTAAAAACCACCTCAGACAATCATGAACCCCTAGAAAAAATAACATTGGATCAATCCTTTCCCCTATCTCTCTTTCGAGATTTGACTTGTGGAATTCATAAAAATTAAAAAAACTTCTCAAAAACGTCAAAGATCCCACCGTCAAAGAACTCCTGATCGGCATAGCCTCTGCCGCCGCCGGGAAAATCACCAACCAGCGCGTCGGCGCCGTCATCGCCAGCGCGCTGAATGTAGAACACTTCAACCACCTGCCCCATGAATTTCAGGAATCCTTTGTGGACGAGGTAACAAACGCGCCCAACAACGAAGCGAAACTAAAGGTGATAGAAAAATACTATGCCCTAAGTCAAGAGTTCCGGGAAGCGGAACCGGAGAAAGCGGAAGACATGGAAGAAGCCTTCATGGACATACTGGAAGCGATAACGAAATATGACGGCTGTGGGATCAAATTCCAGGTAGATAGAGAACAGGGACTGCACCAGAATTTAGCCGCGGCAAATGCGTTCCTGCAGTTAAACCATTACGCCCAGTATTTGCCTGCTGTATTCAGTAATATTGTAATCGCAACAGCCGCGACCATTACAGCACCGGTCTCAGTTGTGAGCGGTGTATTAACGTATGGCCCGGCAGTGTATGAGATATGCACGGACATTATCCAGGAAAACGATGATGCATTGCTTATTGATACCGGAAAACATGTTGGAATTAGGATAACATCAATTGGCGCTAAAATGCGTCATGTCCCTAAATATATCATTATTCCAGCTGGAAGTATAATTAAAGTATATATTAATGCAAATTATAAAAATGAAAGTGTAGGAGATTGACCATGGATGTCATAACGGTAGCAATAGGTCTCTCTGTTGCGTTTATTACCTTATATCGATTGTGGGTTTTATATAAACGCAGTACGCAAATAAGTAAAAACAGTTTGTTTTTAGGAGCAATTTTGATTGTACTTTGTATAGAAGCAGTTGATATGCTTACGATAAATTGGCTATATAGTTATTTGGGATATATATATTATAACAGGCTGATCGGAGGATTAATCGACGCAATGATGATTGGAGTATTGTTTAGAGAACCAAACGAAGGATTAAGCCATAGAGAGATAATAATAGCGAAACTACAAGTATTAAGTGGTGCAGCGATTTTCTCCTGGCTTTTTATGTATTACTTTTGTAAATAAATATTCAGCAATGCCGTAATCGCAACAGCCGCGACCATCACAGCACCGGTCTCAGTTGTAAGCGGTGTATTAACGTACGGCCCGGCAGTGTATGAGATATGCACGGACATTATCCAGGAAAATGATGATGCATTGCTTATTGATACCGAGAAACATGTTGGAATTAGGATAACATCAATTGGCGCTGAAATGCTACACGCCCCTAAATATATCATTATTCCCGTTGCCAGTGGGTTAAAGGTATATATCAATGCCAAATATAAGAATAATTCTAAAGGAGACCAGCCATGAATGAAATAATGGTAGCGTTTGGGATTTCGTGTGTGGTTATCGCCTTATATAGGCTTGGCGTTTTATATAAAAAGAACACGAACATCTCCAAAAATACTCTATTCTTAGGCACGGTTACGACTGTACTTCTGTTAGAGATGCTTGATGCGTTCACAATAGATTGGTTATCTGATTATTTAGGGAGAATATATTATAACAGGTTTATTGGTGTACTATTTGATGCCATATTTATTGGCGCAGCGTTTAGAAAAACAAAAAAAAGTTTACTCCTAAAGAACAATTATTGGATAATCTAAGATTAGTGTATTGCTTAGTGTTTTTTTCCTGGTATTTTATGTATTACCTTTGTAAATAATAAATAACAACAGAAGACCCTTTCATTGAAATGTTCGATACGAAAAGGGAAATCACCTTCGAAGCAGAGTTCGTGAAGAAAAATCTATGTAAATAAGAAGCTTTTTACAGAGATTTTTCTTCACGCATAGATAAGGATAGTGACCCCACTTGATAACACGCAAACTCCCATCCACGCTCCTGTTCATATTCCTCCTCTCCCTCTCTGCTATCACAGCGGTCGCCGCTCCGGCGCAGCAGGAGCAGCTTGACCAGTCGCGGGCGCAGGAGGAAGCACGACAGGAGCGACTGCATCAAGGACGAACGGAGATCGATACACCGTCTCTTCCTTCCTCAATACTGCTTGCCGATGGGGAAAGCGTTCGTTTCCTCATCGCCAAAGTCGTTCTTGAAAATGAATCGGGGAAGTTCTATTTTCTGCGGCATATCGCCCGTGACTACGAAGGACGCGCGCTTTCTCTCAAGGATATCAATGAAGCTGTCGGCAAGATGAATCACGAGCTTATGCAGCGCGGCTTTTCGACAAGCCGTGTCGTTATCCCCGAGCAGAATCTCTCTAAGGGAACGCTCCGCCTTGTTCTCCAGATCGGACGCATTCATGCCGTGCGCTTTGCCGAAGGCAGTGATACACTCTATACATACAACCTCTTCCCGTTTCGGGCGGGCGATGTCTTAAATGTGCGCGATATCGAGCAGGGGCTTGAGCAGGCAAAGCGTCTGCCCTCGCAGGATATTACCGTAAAACTCCTGCCGGCACAGGAACCGCAGATGACCGACCTTGTACTCACGGTGACGCGCAGCAAGAATGTCTACGGCACGATCTCCTTGGATGATTCGGGACTCAAGGATACGGGGAAAATCCAGCTTTACGGAAGTGTCGGTGTCGACCAGATTTTTCAAAGGAACGATATGCTCCGCATTGGTATGAATCTTGACGGCGCACGGGACGGCTATGCGAAAGGCACGCGGGGGCATCATGTCAGCTACACGATTCCGTATGGGGCGCATACGTTCACGCTCTCTTACCAGCGCTCAAAATACCATCAGACGGTGGAGAGCCGTCCCTACGATTTCATCAGCGCGGGGGATACGAATATCTCGACGTTTTCTTGGGATTATGTATTGCATCGTTCTTCGAGCATGAAGACGAGCATGGATATTCGCCTGAAGAAGCGCAATTCCCATAGCTTTGTCAACGATGTGGAGATTCCCATCCAGGCGACGCACCAGACATCGTTGGAGGTCGGCTACGCGGAGCGGCTTTACATCGACCGGGACACGCTCTATTTCCGCATCGCACATCGCTTCGGTCTCGGCTGGCTGGGGGCACAGAAGGAGAAAACCTATCCCGATGCACCGAAGACGCGCTATCGCTTGTGGCTCTTTGATATGGATTATGTCCATCCGTTTACTTTCGGGCATCGCCCCGCAACATTCACCACGTCTTTCCACGGGCAATGGACGATGAACGATCAAAAGCTCTATGGCGTGGATATGATCAGCATGGGCGGACGCTATACGGTGCGCGGCTTCGACGGCGAGGTCACGCTGATGGGAACGAACGGCTGGTATCTCCGAAATGAGTTTGCGACGAAGTTTCCGAAGCAAAAAGCGGAACTTTATCTCGGTATCGACGTGGGCACCGTCTACGGCTACGGTGCCGATCTCTACAACGGACATGTGCTTGCAGGCGCAGCGCTCGGCTTGCGAGGAACAGTCAACGATATTTCCTACGATGTTTTCGTTGCTGCGCCCATAGAAAAACCCGAAGGATTTCACACGCCGGACGCGACCTTCGGTTTCGCCCTCGGAGTAAAATTTTAGGAGCCGTTATCTTTTTATTGGCTAAGAGACGAGAGGAGCGTCAATAAAATTTTGGCTTTTCCCGATGCAAAAGAGCCGCTTCACGTTTTGGCGTGAAGCGGCTCTTTTGCATGTATGAGGCTTCTCAGTAGAGCGTCTTATCTGATTTTTCCCGGTAGGCGTCGAAGGTTTTGATGGTCATGGCGTGATCCGTCTGTAGGAGACGGAGGACGGAGGCGTCTTTTTGGCGGCCTTCGATGAAGCGGTAAATGAAGTCATCCCGAAAGCCGATGGCCGCGGCGTCTGACGCCGTATTCCCGTAATAGACGGTCTTGATGTTGGCCCAGATGGCGGCGCTGAGGCACATGGGACAGGGGTAGCAGGAGGTGTAGAGGACGCAGCCGGTGAGGTCATGGGTGCCGAGGGCTTGGCAGGCGGCTCGGATCGCCTCGACTTCAGCGTGGCAGGTGGGATCATGCCGGGAGAGAACGCGGTTTCGCCCTCGCCCGATGATTTTGTCGTTCCTGACGACCACGGCGCCGAAGGGGCCGCCCTCATTTTTTGTGAGGTTGGCGGCAGCCTCGGCGTCTGCTTCTTTCATGTAATCCGTGTGGGTTGACAACATTTCGGTACGCATTCTCTCAGCCTTTCGCGGCTTTTTGTCGGCGGAGCTGGACGAAGAGGCTGCCCCCTAAGATGCAGAGCCCGGCGATGTCGGTGGCGCCTTCCGGATAGATCATCATCAGGCCGCCGAGAAAGAGAAGGATCCGCTCCGGGGGCGTCATGTCTGCCGCCAGATGGCCGATCAGCGATGAGGACAGGGCGATCATGCCGCAGAGGGCCGTGAAGAGAGCCAGGACCATGGAGAGAGGCGTGGCGTTCATCATGAGGATAACCGGGGAGAGGACGAAAATGTAGGGAATGATAAAGGCGGCGATGGCCAATTTTGAGGCGTTGATACCCGTCTGCAGGGGATTGCCGCCGCTGATGGCCGATCCGGCGTAGGCGGCCAGCGCTACCGGCGGGGTGACGTCAGCGATGATGCCGAAGTAGAAGACAAACATGTGGGCCGCCAGCATGGGAACGCCCAGCTGTAAGAGAGCCGGGGCCGCGATGGTGGAGGTAATGACGTAGTTTGCTGTCGTGGGGACTCCCATGCCCAAGAGGAGGGCAGTGATCATGGTGAAGAAGAGGGTGGGCAGCATGAGGCCCCCCGCAAAATCAAGGAGAGCCGAGGCCAATTTCAGCCCCACGCCGGTCTTGGTGACGACGCCGATGATGATGCCCGCCGACGCGCAGGCTACTAAGACGCCTAAGACGTTTTTCGCCCCTGCTTCCAAGCCCTTGACGATTTCAATGGGCTTCATCCGCGTTGATTTTCTAAGGAAGGAGGCACAGATGGAGAGGACGATGGCAAAAAGGGCCGCCCGCATGGGGGTGTAGCCCGTCACCAAGAGATAGATGATGACGATGAGAGGGATGGCTAAATGGCCGCGTTCTCTCAGAATTTTCCCGGCTTTCGGCAGTTCGCTTCGGGGGATGCCTTTGAGGTTTTTCCGCTTCGCTTCAAAGTGAACGCCCAGCCACACGCCGGCGAAGTAGAGGACGGCGGGGATGATGGCTGCTTTCACCACGTCCAGATAGGGGATGCCGACGAATTCCGCCATCAAAAAGGCCGCTGCCCCCATCACCGGAGGCATGAGCTGGCCGCCGGTGGAGGCCGCTGCTTCCACGGCGCCGGCAAATTCTTTGTCGTAGCCCAATTTTTTCATCATGGGGATGGTGAAGCTGCCGGTGCCGGCGACGTTGGCCACCGAGCTGCCGGATACCGTACCCATGAGGCCGCTGGAGATGACGGCCACTTTCGCCGGGCCGCCCGCCGCCCAGCCGGCCACGGCGTTGGCTAAGTCGATGAAAAAGCGCCCCAGGCCGGTGGATTCCAAGTAGGCGCCGAAGAGGATGAAGAGAAAGATGAAAGTGGAGGAGACCCCCAGGGGAATGCCGAAGATGCCTTCCGTGGTGTAGAAGAGGTGGCCGACGAGCTGCTGAGGCGTCAGACCGCGGTGGGCCAGAACCCCCGGCATGTAAGGCCCGGCAAAGGCGTAGCCCAAAAAGAGGAGTACTACGATGACCATGGGAAGTCCCACCACCCGGCGGGTGGCTTCGATGACCAGGAGGAGCCCCACGAGGCCTACGACAAAATCAAGTTCTGTCACCGTACCGGAGCGCAGCACCAATTTTTGATATTCTATGAGGATATAGCCCGGCGCGGCGGCCCCTAAAAAAGCGAAGACATAGTCTTCAGCCCGGGTTTTTAATTCTCCGGCGTGGTGTCCTCGGGTGGGATAGAGGAGGAAGACCAGCGCCAAGCCGAAGCCTAAATGGACAGCCCGCTGAAGCTGGGCGTCCAAAACCCCGAAGACGGCGGTGTAGAGCTGGAACACGGAAAAGGTAATGGCCAGCGCTGTGACAAAATGCGCCAAAAAGCCGGTATGCTCCGCGGTGTTCGACTCCTTATCGTATTTTTTCAGGGCCTCCTTCGCCAATTTTTGATGCTTTTCGTCCATCGTAGTTCTCCTGTCTGTGTCTGTCTGTCGCCGGCCTTACAGCCAGCGACGATAATACGGTGCAATGTAAATTTGAATCAATGTACCCGGCGGCGTCAATTCGTATAGCCGGTAGAATTTATCGCCTACGGTGAGGGTGAGGGCCGTGTCCATACCGGGACGCAGATCCAGCCGGGGGAAGGGGCGGTTCATGTCGTCCATAAGGAAAAAGCCGTCCTCGTCGCTGAACGTCCCATCCGCCGCCGAAAAGGGAAGGCCTACCCCGAAGGACTGATAGCGGGTCCGGCGGAGAATAAATCCCTGCCGGGCGTCATCCACGGTGAAAAATTCCTCGACGGGGGTCTTTTGCACCGAGTGGAGGAAGCGGGTGGAAAACTCCAACCCGGCTTCGGCGGGGACCACGGTTAAGAGACGATCCGGGGCGGCGACAAAAAGACAGGGGCGCGAGAGGAACCAAGCGGCGAAGAGACAGAGGGCCAGTCCTACAGCCGCCCATTCGCGTTTTCCCACCGAGCACCGCGCTCCTTCCGAAAAGGAAAGCGGGCGCGCAAGGGTTCGGCGCCCGCTTTCCTTCTGCCCACGAGGATTATTCTTTAAAGAACTTCTCCGCTCCACCGTTCATCTTGATGGACATGCCCTTCATCGCGCCTTCCTTCGTGATCATTTTGCCCACCGAGTGCGCCGCCTGCAGGCGATCCAGTCCGGTGAAGAGAGCCTTGGTCACGTCGTAGCCTAAGGCATCGTCCAATTTATCCGTGGCGACCAGCATGGCCATGACCGATACCGCCGGGACTTCTTCGCTAAAGCCCGCGTAAGTGCCGGCGGGAATGTTCGTCTTGGTATAGAAGGGATACTTGGCGATCAGGGCGTCCGCCTTGTCCGGGTCTACCGGAAGGAGGCGGATGGCATGCTGGGAAGCGATATCCTGAATGGCCGCCGTGGGATACCCCGCCGTGACGAAAGCTACGTCCACATTGCCGTCTTTCAGGGCGCTGGCCGCTTCGCCGAAGGAGAGGTACTGCACTTCAATATCGTTGTAGGTGATTCCGTAGGCTTCCATGATCTGCCGGGCGTTGGCTTCCGTTCCCGAACCCGCCGCGCCGACGGCGACCCGTTTGCCCTTGAAATCCGCCACCGATCGGATGCCGCTCTTTTCCAGCGTCAAAAACTGGCAGGTCTCCGGATAGAGGGCCGCGATGCCTTGCAGGTTGGATACCTTTTTATCCTTGAACATTTCTGTGCCGTTGGCCGCATAGTAGGTGATGTCGTTCTGCACGATGGCCAAGTCCACCGAGCCGTCCTTGAGCATGTTGATGTTGGCCACCGAAGCGCCGGTGCTCTGGGCGCTGGCGTTCATGCCCGGGATTGATTTGTTGAGAATTTCGGCCATCGCGCCGCCCAGCGGGTAGTAGGTTCCGGCCGTGCCGCCAGTGGCGATGTTCAGGAATTTTTTGCCCCCCGCTTTTTCTCCGCCGCCGCAGCCGGCGAGGAGCGCGGTCATAAAAGCCATCAGCGCGCAGAGGAGCGCCAGCCGGCTCAGATTGCCCATCTTCATACGGAATTCCCCCTTGTCAAAAACGTGATCACTTATATATGAAATTATAGCATATCTTCTATGCAAAAGTCTACTATTAAATCCATGATCAGGGCTTTTTAATGGAGGAATAAGAAACTGTGCCGCCGGTGTGGCGCGTCATCGGGAGATATTGCGATGGGCGGGGGCGATGCAGCGGGCGTAGGACGCATAGGCGGCGAGGCAGCCGGTGAGCATGAGAAGCGCCATGGGGAGGGCGTTTTCTTCTCCCGCGATGCCCACCAGGGGCGCGGCCAGTCCTCCCGCCACCATGGAAAAGAAGCCCAAGAGGGCCGAGGCGCTGCCCGCCTGCTCTCCCTGGGCTTTCATGGCCAGGGAAAAGCTTACCGCGCCTAAGACGGAGACGAGGGGGATCACCGTGAGCAGCGACAGGATGAGGAGGGGAAGGGCGGCTTTCGTGTAACAGGCGGCAAGAAAGAGGAGGCTGCCTACGACGCTCTGGCGGAGCGTCCAAGCGAGAACCTTGTGATCCGGCACCCGGCCCGCCAGCCGGATGGGAAGAACCCCGGCGAGGCTCACCGCGGCGCCGATGCCGCCAAAAATGAAGCCGTAGGCCTGGGGGGAGATGCCGTAAATATTTTGAAAGAGAAAGGGGGAGCCGGCGATGTAGGCGAAAAAGGCGGCGAAGAAGAAAAACTGCACGAGGCATTGTCCGCGAAAATAGGCGTCCTTCATGAGATGGCCGAACTTTTGAAAGCTCTCGGTCAGATCATCAATGCGGCCCGGTTCCGGCAGGGTTTCCGGCGCAAACACGGAGGCGATGGTCAGGAGGACGCCTATCACTGCCAGCAGGATGAAGATGCCCCGCCACGAAGCAAAGAGAAGAATTTCTCCGCCGATCACCGGGGCCAGAATGGGCGCCAGCCCGTTTACCAGCATCAAAAGGGAGAAAAAGCGGGTCAGTTCCGCCCCCTCGTAAAGGTCACGGGCCACCGCCCGGGCGGTGACGAGGCCGAAAGCGCCGGTGAAGCCTTGGAGAAAGCGAAAGGTGAGAAAGGGAACGATGTCGTCGCTCATGACGCAGCCGACAGTAGCGAGAGAGAAGAAAAACATGCCGATGCAGAGCGGCCGCTTTCGCCCCCAATGGTCGCTGATGGGGCCCGCGAAGAGCGGGCCAACAGCCATGCCGATCATGGTCATGGTCAAAGAGAGCTGGACGGTGGAAGCTCTCACGCCGAAGGCCGCCGTCATCACCGGCAGCGCCGGAAGATACATGTCGGTGGCGAGAGGGGCGAGGGCGGCCAGCATTCCTAAGAATACCATCCATAAAAGCCTGATTTTGTCCAAAAAAATTCCTCCCCGGGCAAAGGAAGCACGGATTCATTTGATCCGTGCTTCCTCAAAAGCCGCCGCACTGGCGCCCTCTAAATGTTATCTTTCCGCTTCGCGGATCATGATGCGCTCGATGGCCGTCGTTCGGTTGGTGGCGTCGTCGATGGTAAGGAGAATCCCCGAGTACACGGAGGGGCCTTCTGCCACTTCAAAGCGCACCGGCAGGCCGGTGATGAGTTTTTGCAGGATGCACTCGGTCTTTACCCCTAAAACGGAATTCCACGGCCCGGTCATGCCCAAATCGCTGATGTAGGCCGTTCCCTTAGGCAAAATCCGCTCGTCGGCGGTCTGGATGTGGGTGTGGGTGCCTACCACCGCGTTCACCCGGCCGTCTAAATACCAGGCGAGGGCCATTTTCTCCGACGTCGTTTCGGCGTGGAAATCCAGGAGAATGATGTCGCAGACGTCCTTCATCTCGCTCAGGAGGGTTTCTGCCTTTTGGAAAGGGCAGTCCATGGGGGGCATGAAGGCCCGCCCGGAGAGATTCATGACCCCCACCGTCTTGGTGCGCAGAGGATAGGCGCACCAGCCCCGCCCCGGCGCCCCTTCGGGATAATTGCCCGGCCGGATGAGATAGGGCTCGGCGTCGATGATCTCCCGCACTTCTTTTTTGTCCCAGATGTGGTTGCCGCTGGTGACGACGTCCGCGCCGCCCCGGAGCAGTTCGTCAAAGGCGGCGCGGGTCAGTCCTTTCCCGCCGGCGGCGTTCTCGCCGTTCACCACGACGAGATCCACGCCTTTTTCCTGCCGCAGCCGCGGCGTATATTTAGCAAAGGCCGCCCTGCCCGGGCGGCCGATAACATCACCGATCATTAAAATACGCAAGCATATCCCTCACTTGTTGAATACCAAGACCCGGCCTTCTTCCCGAATGCCGATCATCCGATTCTGCACCCGGGCGATCTTTAAGGTGCCGATCATGTGATCGATGGCTTCCTCGTGGGCCGCGATGTCCAGCTCCACTTCTTCCGGCTCGCTGTCGGGGTCGCGGATGAGGATGTCACCGAAATGTTCCCGCATGATGGTGGAGATCATGCTGATCTCTCCCTGGGAGATGGAGCGCATGTCCCGGATAATGTGGAAGAAAGCCGTGTGGCCCTGCCCCTCCAGGAAGATTTCGATGCGGGATTCGTCGTAGCCTTCAAGGCTGTGGTACGTCAGGATGCTCTCCTTGATGAGGCTGCCCACGGCCTCATAGGCCGACCGCTGGGGTACCTCCCGCAGGGCGAAGGAAAAGTGCAGGGCGTCGTCTCCCGGTTCGTAGCTTACCGTACCGATCTCCGGGTAGCAGACCAAAATGGAAACCAACAGATTGATCCCGTCCATATTCGGTTTTTTCCCTCTGCGAAAGCCCACCGGCCCCACCTCCGTTCCTGCGGCTGCGAGGGAATGCCCCCGCGGAAAAAAGGAGGATGTTGCAAATGATCTTTACAACATCCTCCGAAAATCCTTGCCGTACCTATACTATATACCTTTTATTTCGCATAGTCAACCACACGCGTCTCCCGAATGATCGTCGTTTTGATCTGGCCGGGATACTCCAGCTCTGCCTCGATTTTCTTGGCGATATCGTGGGCCAGGGCGATGGACGCCACATCGTCCACCTTGTCCGGCTTCACCATGACGCGGATCTCGCGCCCGGCCTGGATGGCGTAGCAGCTGTCGACGCCGTCAAAGCCCTTGGCGATTTCCTCCAGACGGGTGAGACGCTTCAGATAGGATTCTAAACTTTCACGGCGCGCGCCGGGGCGAGCGGCAGAAATGGCGTCCGCGGCCGCGACCAGGACCGCTTCCACGGTCGTCGCCTCCTCGTCGCCGTGATGGGCGGCGATGGCGTTGATGACTTCCGGCGATTCGTGATACTTCTTGGCGATATCGACGCCGATGGTTACATGGGTGCCTTCCCCTTCGCGGTCCACCGATTTCCCAATGTCGTGGAGGAGACCGCCGCGCTTCGCGAGCATCACATCGACGCCCAATTCGGCGGCCATGACGCCCGCCAGATGGGAAACCTCGATGGAATGGTTCAGCACGTTCTGCCCGTAGCTGGTGCGGTATTTCAGCCGCCCCAAGAGCCGGATGATCTCCGGATGAAGTCCGTGTACCCCGGTATCAAAAGTGGCCTGTTCGCCGGCTTCCTTGATGCGCTGGTCCACTTCCCGCTTCGCCTTGTCCACCATCTCCTCGATGCGGGCCGGATGAATGCGCCCGTCGGTGATGAGCTTTTCCAAAGCGATGCGGGCCACTTCCCGCCGCACCGGATCAAAGCCGGACAGAATGACCGCTTCCGGCGTGTCGTCGATGATGAGATCCACCCCGGTCAGAGTTTCCAAGGCGCGAATGTTGCGGCCTTCGCGGCCGATAATGCGCCCCTTCATCTCGTCGCTGGGGAGCGCCACCACCGACACCGTCGTTTCGGCCACATGATCCGCCGCGCAACGCTGAATGGCTTGAGAGACGATGTCTCGGGCCTTTTTTTCGGCCTCGTCCTTCGCCTGCTGCTCGTATTCCTTGATCATCTTGGCCTTTTCGTGGCGCAGCTCGTTCTCTGTTTCCGACATCAGCATGGCCTTGGCCTCTTCCGCCGTCAGATTCGAGATGCGCTCCAACTCCGCCTTTTGCTTTTCGTGGAGAGCCGCGATGGTTTCCCGCTCCTTGATGAGTTCCTCGTCGCGTTGGATCAAGGTCTCTTCTTTCTTTTCGAGGGCCTCCAATTTGCGATCCAGGTTCTCTTCCTTCTGGCTCAAACGGCGTTCCTGCCGGGATATTTCGCCGCGTCGTTCCTTTGTATCTCGATCCAGTTCCTGACGCTGGCGCTGGATCTCTTCTCGCGCTTCCAAGAGGGCCTCTTTCTTTTTGGCCTCGCCTTTACTCTCCGCGTCGGCTACGATGCGCTTCGCTTCTTCTTCCGCCGAGCCGATTTTTCCTTCGGCCTGCTGCTTGCGCGCCATGTAGCCGCCGCCCGCGCCAACGATTACCGCTAATATTACCGCCAATGATAATTCAACGATAATACGCACCTCCTTTTTCGTAATTTTTCCATTGTTTCATTTCTGAGCATAACAAAAAATGATAGTATGTGGCATAACTATACATAGGTATTGTAATGATTTTTCCCACTACTGTCAAGGCGCGGCCGACGGCGCGGCAGGGGAGAAAACCGCCGGATGACGCCCTTTCCGGGGCAAAAAGAGGGCTGCTCCGGATGAATCGAAAACGTCGAAATCCAATAAAAGATTGAATTTATTTTGCCGGCGTTTTATAATTAGAGACAGATAAGAATGAACAAAGAAAGAAGGGCTATTATGGATGTGCTTACTCTGTCTCGATGGCAGTTCGCCATCACCACGACGTATCATTTCCTCTTCGTGCCGATCACGCTGGGGCTGTCGCTCTTTCTGGCGCTGCTCCAGACCTACTCCTTGAAGGCCAAGGATGAGGAAACCCGGCGGGAATGTCGCGGGCTGGTGCAGTTTTTCGGCGTCGTGTTCCTCATCAATTTCGGCCTCGGTGTCGTCACCGGCATCGTGCAGGAATTTCACTTCGGCATGAACTGGTCGGAATACGCCCGGTTCATGGGGGACATCTTCGGCGCACCGCTGGCCTTGGAAGCGCTGTCGGCCTTCTTCTTGGAATCGACGTTTTTGGGTCTCTGGGTCTTCGGGCGAAAGAAGCTCTCGCCGAAGCTCCACTGTCTCTGCATTTGGATGGTGGCGCTGGCCAGCAACCTCTCGGCCTTTTGGATCTTGGTGGCCAATTCCTTCATGCAGCACCCGGTGGGCTACGCCCTTCGGAACGGCCGTGTGGAGATGACGGACTTTTTCGCCCTCATCACGAATCCCTACGCCATTTTGCAATTTGGCCACACCCTCTTCGCCTGCATGACTACCGGCGGCTGTGTCATCCTGGCCATCTGCGCCTATAAGATGCTGCAAAACGGCCCGGCGGCGCCGGCGTTTCGGAAATGTTTCGGGGCGGCAGCGGTCTACACCATCGTCGGCCTCATGGCGGCCATGGGCAGCGGCCACATGCAGGCCCAGCAGATCGGTCGCGTGCAGCCCATGAAGTTAGCCGCCATGGAAGCGCTTTGGGAGAGCGCTGATCCCGCACCCTTTGCCATCTTCGCCCTCATCGACGAGGCGAAGCAGGAAAATCCCGTGGAAATCAAAGTGCCCTACGCCCTCTCCTTCATGCTCTACAATCGCCCGGAGGGCGAGGTCAAGGGACTGCGGGAGCTTCAGGAAAACTACATGAAGCAGTACGGCCCCGATGACTATCAGCCTTCGGTGCCCCTCGTCTTTTGGAGCTTCCGCATCATGCTGGCCACCGGCGGGATGATTTTAGCCATCGCGGCGGGGGCGGCCTTCATGCGCTGGCGCAAATTGGAATGGAAGTGGCTCCTGCGCCTCGCCATCTTGGGCCTGCCGCTGCCCTTCCTCAGTAATTCCTTCGGCTGGATCATCGCCGAGGTGGGGCGTCAGCCGTGGCTGGTCTACGGTCTGCAAAAGACCGCCGAAGGCTTTTCTCCCATGGTCAGCGCCCGGGACGTCCTGATCACCGTTGTCGGCTACACCCTCATCTACTTCGTGCTGGCCATCGCTGGCCTCTACGCGGCGCTTCGCTACATCCGCCGGACTCCCGTTGACGCGCAGGAATGGAGGAATATCTGATGGATCTCAATATCGTTTGGTTCATCCTCATCACCGTCCTCTTTTCAGGGTTTTTCCTCTTGGAGGGCTTTGATTACGGCGTCGGGCATCTCGCCCCCTTCATCACCGCCGATGCCAAGGAGCGGCGGCTGCTCCTTCATACCATCGCCCCCGTCTGGGACGGCAACGAAGTGTGGATGATCACGGCGGGCGGGGCGCTCTTCGCCGCCTTCCCCCATGTGTACGCTACGCTCTTTAGCGCGTTCTATCTGCCCCTCTTCCTCCTCCTCATGGCGCTCATCCTGCGCGGTGCGGGGATCGAGCTTAGAAATCGCAGCGCCTTTCCCGAGTGGCACAATTTCTGGGACTGGGCCGTCTCTTTCGGGAGCGCCCTCCCGGCCTTCCTCTGGGGCGTCACGGTGGCGAACCTCTGCGCGGGCCTGGAGATCAACGCCAACATGATCTACATCGGGAAAATGCTGGATCTTCTGTCCGGCTACACCATTGTCGGCGGCTTGGCGTTTCTCTTCGTTTTCTCCTTCCACGGGGCGGCGTTCCTGCTCCTTCGCTTAGCACACAGCCCGCTGGAAGAGCGGGTATCGCGGATGGGGCGGCGCGTAGGAATCGTGGCCATCGCCGCTTTCGCCATCTACCTCGGCCTCACGGCGGTACACACGGACATCTTCTCCATGACCGTGGCGCCGCTCCTCCTCATCGCCGCCGCCGTCGTCTTCATCGTCGGCTACGGCTGCTTCTTTACGGGGCGGCCGGTTCCCGCCTTCGCCCTCACTTCCGCCGCCATCGTCTTGACGACGGTGGGGGTCTTTGCGGCGCTCTTTCCCAACCTCATGATCTCCAACATGAACCCGGCGTACAACCTCACCATCTATAACGCGGCTTCTTCCCCCTACACCCTGACCGTCATGACCATCGCCGCCGCCTGCCTCGTCCCGGTGGTTCTCATCTATCAGGGCTGGACTTACTGGGTCTTTAGAAAGCGCGTCACCCTCCACGACATGGAGCATTGAGGGGCGCGTCCTTACACAAGAAAAACCGCCATGCCCGGCACAGAACTGTGTGGGGCATGGCGGTTTTTCTTTGGCTGCGGTATTGATCGGTATTTTTTCCCGGGAAAATTTTCTCCGAAAAATGTTTCACGTGGAACATTTGTCCTTTCGGTCGACCTTAGGATAAAATCCGCTGATAAATCAAAAAATCCTCGTCTTTGAATACGTTGAAAATCACTTTCATCTGACTGCCGGTTTCTTCGTAGTATTGCCGGACCGTTTTTACGGCGATTTCGGCTGCCGGTTGGTTGGGGAACAGGAACACGCCGGTGGAAATGCAGCAGAAGGCCACGGTGCGGCATCCGTATTCAGCGGCCAACGACAGGCAGGCACGGTAGCAGGAGGCGAGGAGATGGCGATGGCTCTTGGTCAAAGGGCCATGGACGATGGGGCCGACGGTGTGCAGGACGTATTTTGCGGGCAGGTTGTAGCCGGGGGTGATTTTCGCCCGCCCGGCGGGTTCTTCGGCTCCTTGGGCCTGCATGATGGCAAAGCATTTTTCCCGCAGCTCCACGCCCGCCATGGTGTGGATTTCGTTGTCGATGCAGAAATGATGGGGGACGAAGCAGCCTAACAATTGACTGTTGGCGGCATTGACGATGGCATCCGCCCTGAGTGTCGTGATGTCTCCCTGCCACAAGATCAGACGGGGGTCGGCTTTTACCGAGGGGAGATTCTCGCTGTCCGTGACGCCCTTCGCCTCGGTGATGGAGCGCAGCACGTCCCGTTCCGTGGCGTAAAACGCTTCCGGCAGTTTCGGCGCGCCGGGTCTTCGCAGATTGCAGAGGGTACGAAAGAGATCGAAGGCCGCCGCTTCGTCTTCCGGCAGGTCATGCACCGCGTATTCCGGCATTTCTTTTTGCAGTGCCGTGATGAGAAAATGCAGTTGTTCCCGTCTCGTCATGGTGCGGTTCCTTTCTGCGCTTGCGCTCTGGGGCATGGGTTTACATGTCCCGCGCCGGGGCGATCCGATGGCCGATCTTCGCCGCGAGGTGTTCTAATTTTTCCCGGGCGGCGGTTTGGCAAGGGAAGAGGACATAGCTGTCACTGTCGATATCTATGCAGGCCATGCCGGCTCCCGCTTCTTTCCAATGGGCATCGATGACGGCGCACCACGCCGGGATATCTTCCTCTTCCTCCAGCCACGCCGCGTCGAGGGAAAGCCCGCTCTGGGCTATGCCGGACAGCTGGCCGACAAAGTAAAGGAAATCGACCTTTTCCTCCTTCCAATCCCGCTCGCAGACGTGGCCGCGTTCTTCCAAGATATCCACTAAGCCCAGCCAGCGGATCTTGTCTCGGTCCGAGGCATCGTCGATGCCGCGCTCGTCAAAGGTTATACAGTGGGCCGCAAAGAACGCTTCCGGATCGTTGGCGCAGGCGCGAACGGCCTGCCAGGCTTCTTCGTCGCCGGGGGCGATGATTCGAGCGATTTCTTCGAGGCACTGGCCTATCTTCGCCTCTTCGCTTTCCGATAAAGCCGGGGCAGGGCGTTGCTTTTCCGCGAGATCCGTCTCGCGTCCCGCGGCTCCGTGGGTGGTTGGCTTTTCTGCTTTTTTTCGCAGCCACTCCCATACTCCCATGGTTTCACCTCACGATATCATCAAACACTTCATCCATTGGCCGTTTTTCGGCACGGTGTCCCCCTTTGACAAAATTGTACGACAAAGTACGGCGATTGACAATACAAAACAGAAGGGTTCGGTATTACAGCCGATCTACTATTTCACCAATGTCGCCGTTGAGGCATAGGGCTTTAGCTCGAATTTCCGGAGGCGCGTAAGCTTCGCCGTAATTCAGGCAGACGTAAGCGGCGTTCGGCCACTCGGCGGTCATCCGCCAGAAGGGGAGCTTGATGATGCCCGGGGTGTTGGCGCCGACGCCCAACTCCAAAAAGACCGTGGATTTTGCGCGGTGCTGGCGCAGGTAGGCGGCGTAGTAGGCCGCGTGGCGGTGCCAGCCTTCGTCTTCGGCGAAGGTATCATTGGCGCGAAGGTTTATGGCCATGGGTTTACCGCACCGGGGACAATGGGGAATCAGTTCTGCCGGTACGGTCATCTTGGGCGGCGCATCCGCCGGTAAACGCAGCGTGCCGCCTTTGACTGTGCAGCCCTGCGCCTTCACCATTTGCCGGATAATTTCCTCGTTATCGTAAGTGGCCGCATGGCAAGGCTCGCTGCATTGAAAGAGGCCGTAATCCCCTTGGGTATAGAAGAGACGCCGCTTAGGAAAGCCCGCCTTTTGAAAGCAATGATCGACGTTTGTGGTGAGGACGAAATAATCCTTGTCCTTCATCAGCCGGAAAAGCTGGTCGTAAACGGGACGGGTCGGGTCAGTGTAGCGATTGAGGAAGATGTACCGGCTCCAGTAGGCCCAAAATTCTTCCGGGGCAGCATAGGGATAAAAGCCCCCCGTGTACATGTCGGAGAAACCGTAGCGGTGGGCGAAGTCCCCGAAATAGGTTTCAAACCGTTTGCCGCTGTACGTATATCCAGCGGAAGTGGAGAGACCGGATCCGGCGCCGATCACTACCGCCTCCGCCGACGCTAAGATTTCCCGCAGCTGCCGGATCTCTTCTTCGGCGATGGTGTGTTCTTGTCCATGATTTTTCATCGTTAAGGCTCCTCGCCGCACAGCACTTGGCCGTAGGTGGACGGTTACAGTTCATCGGCGCGTATTTTCTTCCCGCTTGCGGCTTCTCAGGGAAATTGTATGATACTTTGGGGTGGGTGGCAACAGAGATTTTAGGCGGGCGAAAGATTGGCCGTTTCTTGCATAGGCCCATGGGCGATGGCAAAGACGGTAAGTTGTCCGCAGCGGCGCAAAATAGGGCGGCAAGACCTGCGTTTACAGGCATTATGGATACTTGGCGGCGCGTTTGCCGCCTTTTGTGCTATACTTTTAGGGAGCGCTGATCAAATGAGGGCGTCAGAGAGAAAGGGCATCAGATATGGGGGCAGAACAATGAAAGACAAGGAAGGACATATCGGTAGAGCTCCGGTGGCGATTGAAGTTCGGGGGACACGCGTGCACAATCTGAAAAACATCTCCGTCGATATTCCGCTGCATAAAATTGTAGGAATTGCGGGGGTATCGGGGTCGGGGAAGTCTTCGCTGGCCCTCGGCGTGCTTTATGCTGAAGGCTCGCGGCGGTATCTGGAGGCGCTTTCGACGTATACGCGGCGGCGCATGACCCAGGCGGAGAAGGCGCGCGTGGATGAAGTGCGCTACATCCCGGCGGCGCTGGCGTTGCACCAGCGCCCCGGTGTGCCCGGGATACGCAGCACCTTTGGAACTTCGACGGAGCTGCTGAACGTCGTGCGGCTGATGTTTTCCCGCTTGGCGAGCCATCGTTGCCCCAACGGACACTATGTGCCGCCGACGCGCCAGGTCGCAGCGGAGCAGGAGATCGTCTGCCCGGACTGCGGCGCGCATTTTTACGCGCCGGGGGCGGAGGATTTGGCATTCAACAGCGGAGGTGCCTGCGCCGCGTGTGGCGGTACAGGCATCGTGCGCGTCGTGGACGAGTCGACGCTGGTGCCCGACGACACCCTGTCCATTGACGAGGGGGCGGTCCTTCCCTGGCAGACGCTCATGTGGTCGCTGATGAAAGAGATCGCGCGCAAATTGGGGGTGCGGACGGACGTGCCGTTTCGCGACCTGACTGACAAAGAAAAGGACATCGTCTTTCACGGCCCGCCGGATAAGGTGCACATGGTCTATCAGATCCAGAAGACCGGCGCGGCGGGGGAGATGGATTTCACCTATTTCAATGCCATTTATACCGTAGAAAATGCATTGGCCAAGGTCAAGGACGAAAAAGGCATGAAGCGCGTGGAAAAATTTCTGCGCCAGGACATCTGCCCGGACTGCCATGGTACGCGGCTCTCAGAGGCCGCCCGCGCCCCGCGTCTCATGGAGTGCTCTCTGGCGGATGTCTGCCGCATGACGCTGACGGAGCTTTTGCTTTGGGTGGCGGAGGTTCCGAAGGCGATGCCGAAGGATATGGTTTCGATGGCCGAAAGTATCTGTGAGACGTTTCGGCATACGGCGGCGCGCCTCATGGAGCTTGGCCTTGGGTATCTCGCCCTTGACCGCGCGGCGTCCACCCTCTCCACGGGGGAACGGCAGCGCATGCAGTTAGCGCGGGCCGTGCGCAATCGGACGACCGGTGTGCTTTACGTCCTCGACGAGCCGTCTATCGGCCTGCATCCTTCCAATATCGACGGGCTGCTTCACGTCATGGGGGCGCTCGTCGCCGACGGGAATTCCGTGATCCTTGTCGATCATGATGTACAGATCCTGCGCTGCGCCGATCATTTCATTGAATTAGGGCCTGGGGCGGGCGCAGGCGGAGGCACCGTCATCGCTCAAGGGCCGTTGGACGCGATAGAGAAGAATAAGGCTTCGCGCATCGGCGCATTCCTGTCGGGCCGGGGCCAGGTGCGGGTCCATACCCCGGCGGCGTCTGCCGAACTGTTCAAGTATGGAAGGATCGAACTCAAAACAGAGCAAATCCACACAGTGAAGCCTCTGCGGGCGGTGTTTCCTCAGCGGCGGCTGAGCGTCGTGACCGGGGTGTCAGGGTCGGGGAAGACGACGCTGATTCTGGAAAGTCTGGTTCCGGCGCTGGAAGCGCAGATCAGCGGGACGGCGCTTCCAGCGCATGTCAGGACGATTGCCGCTGACGGCGTGCAGCAGGTGCGCCTCATTGATGCGGTGCCTATTGGCGCCAATGTGCGCTCCACCGTCGCTACCTATGCGAACGTGCATGACGAGCTGCGCAAGATCTATGCGCGAACCCCAGCGGCTAAAGCGCATGGCTACAAGGCAGGGGATTTTTCCTATAACACGGGAAAACTCCGCTGCCCCACCTGCGACGGGACGGGCGCCATCGACCTTGACGTGCAGTTTCTCCCCGACGTCACCATTGACTGTCCCGACTGCGGCGGGTCCCGCTATCAGAAGGCGGCGTCGGAGATCCTGCGGGAGGATCGAAAGAAGATGCACGCCTGCTCTCTTCCCACGCTGATGTCGTTGAGCGTCGATGAGGCCCTGGCTTTCTGTGGCGATTTAAAGACGGTGCAGCGGCGGCTTCAGATTCTTCACGATTTAGGGCTCGGCTATCTGACGCTGGGCGAGGCGACGCCCGGCCTTTCGGGGGGCGAGGCGCAGCGGCTGAAGCTGGCGAGCGACATGGGACGGGGGCAGGAAGGCTCCGTCTTCGTTTTTGACGAGCCTACCATCGGGCTGCATCCCTTGGACGTACAGACGTTGCTCGGCGTTTTTCAGACGCTCATGGAGAGCGGGGCGACGGTTATCGTTATCGAACATGATCTCGATGTCATTCGAAACGCCGACTATATTCTTGATATGGGCCCCGGCGGCGGGACGGAGGGCGGGGAGATCGTCGTCTGCGGCACCCAGGGAGAGATTCGGAAAAACCCGCATAGTGTCACGGGGCGTTATCTTTAACGTGCCGGCTTTCCCACCTTTTTTTCATGCGCCCGCCCCGCTGGGCGCTTATAATAGAAAATAGAAAACGGCGCGAGGAGGGTATGGTATGAACAGCAAAGGGCTACGGCGGCGCTTGACGGCGGTTTTGACGGCGGGGCTGATGGCGGCGTCGGCCGTCTTTTTCCCGGGCCGGGCAGCGGCAGATGGCGGCGACGTCCTGACGGCGCTGGTGGGGCTTTTCGGGGCGGCGGGCATGTACGGCGGCTACCTTTCAGCGATGTTGGACGCCGGGAACAACGCCCTTTATCAGGAGCAGACACTGGCCTATGATCGGCGGGAGAACGGTTCTTCGGCGAATCCGGTGGATCGGGCGCTGGTGGATGATATCATGGGGCGGCTGGTGAGCCGCGGCGCCTATGCCATGGACATCCGCTCTTTGCCCTTTCGCTGGCACGTCAACAGCAGCAAGGATTTCAACGCGGCGTGCTTTCCCACGGATCACGTCACGGTGAACGAGGGGCTGATCCGGGGACTGAACCGCAATGTGGATGAATTGGCGGCGGTGTTAGGGCATGAGATGACCCACGGGCTGAAGCTGCACGCGGCTTATACTTACGCCCGGGCGGCGGCGCAGTCCTTTGGGATTAATTTCATCAGCATGGCCACGGGGGCGGTACGGCCCGAGGTTGCCGGGGTGTTAGCGGATTATTCCGTGGCGAAGAATATCATTCTGCCGGTGGAGTACGAGGCGGACGAGGGCGGATTTTACCTTTCCTCCAGCGCCGGGTTCAATCCTGGCGGCGCGGCGGCAGCGATGGCGCGGATGCGGTATCTGGCGGAACATCCGGAGCATTTTGACCGCAGTTACGGGGCGGACGCCTACGATCACCCGGATACGGATAAACGCGAGGCCCGGCTGGCGCAGATGCTGACGGATTACAGCGCCGGTCATGTGACGGTGCGGGATCGGCGGGAAGTGCTGATCGACGGCCAGCCGCTGATTTCGGCGGCATATTCTACGGAACTTTACGATGATACGCCGGAGCAGGCGTATCTCATCGCCGGGGGATTGGCCCGGGCGTTTCATGATTTCGATACGGCGGCAGCGTGGAATTTCCGTCCCGGTGAGAACGGCCGCGTGGATTATCTGACGGAGGACAGGGTATATGAGCCGCTGAAAAAAGCCGTGTCGGCGAATCACGCGGCGGCGCTTTTGGAGTCGCTGGTGACGGCGGCTTACGCGCAGGAATCGGCCAGCGGGGCGCGAAATACCCTTCGGGCGGCGGAGGAAAAACGTGAGGCCGAGCGGGCAGCGCGTCGGGCGAAAGCGCAGGACGCCAGTGAAAAGTTAGTGGAGCGGCTCTATCAGAACGCGGACTGGTACAATGACGTCAATCGTCCCGAGATGGCCCTGAAGGAAGTGGAGCGGGCGCTTTCCTGCGACCGCCGCGAGGGAAAACTGGCCGGACTTTACGCGGTGCGGGGGCGGGCGAAGGCGCTTTTAGGCGATTTCACGGCGGCGATGGCGGACTGCGACCAGGCGGTGGAAATGGACGGCCGCGATCCGTACACATATCTAAACCGGGCCGAAGTCTGGCGGGCGCAGGGGAAGCCCGACGCGGCACTGGCGGACATCCGCCGGGCGACGGCGGCGAAGGAAGATACGCTGGCGGCGTGGAAGATGGCCGGAGACATCGAGGACGAATTGGGCGATAAAGCTGCGGCGATGGAAGATTACCGCCGCTATGTGAAGCTGGCCCCCGAGGCGACGGACATCGGGGACGAATATCTGCGGGCGCTTTCCCCGAAAGTTTGGGAAAAAGTGGAAAAGGAGCGGGCGAAGGCGCAGGAAGAGACGATCAAGGCAGTGCAGGAGAAAAAGGCGGCGCGGGAAAAAGCGAAAGGCACAGCGGCGCCAGCAGAGGAAGCGAAAGACACAAAGGATCATAACGCCGCGTAAGACGTACGATCAGAGCGGCGCGTTTGACAAGACGAAGAAAAGCCGACGGCGTCCTATGGCCGTTCCCTCAGCGGATGGCCATGGGACGCTGTTTTTTGTGGGCAGCGGCCAGAAACGAACTTTACAGGTTTCGTTTTCGGAATCATCATCAAAAGTATACAGTATTTTTATCGGTGGAATATTGTGTTTCGTAGATAAGTTGCGGTATACTAAGCACGCTGTAAAACACATCGGGGCGTGCCCCGCAGAAGGTAAAGGAGAGAGCAAAAGTGGCAGACATGAAAGCGTATGTGCAGGAAGTGCTGGAAAAGATCGCTGTCAAAGACCCGCAGGAAAAGGAATTTCAGGATACAGCGAAGGAGATTTTGACTTCCATCACCCCGGTTTTGGAAGCCCATCCGGAATATAAGGAAGAGCGGATTTTGGAGCGCTTTGTGGAGCCGGAGCGGGTCATCCTGTTCCGCGTGCCCTGGGCGGATGACAAGGGACACATTCAGGTCAACCGCGGCTTTCGCGTCCAGATGAGCAGCGCCATCGGCCCCTATAAGGGCGGGCTGCGCTTTCATCCCAGCGTGAACCTCAGCATTCTGAAATTTCTGGCCACGGAGCAGGTGCTGAAGAATGCCCTCTCCACGCTGCCTATCGGCGGCGGAAAGGGCGGCGCCGACTTTGACCCGAAGGGAAAATCCGACGGCGAGGTCATGCGCTTTTGCCAGAGCTTCATGACGGAGCTGTACCGCCACATCGGCCCCGATGTGGACGTTCCGGCGGGGGATATCGGCGTCGGGGGACGGGAAGTCGGCTACCTCTACGGGCAGTATAAGCGCCTCACGGGTCACCACGAAGGCGTCCTCACCGGCAAGGGGCTGACTTTCGGCGGCAGCTTGGCGCGCACCGAGGCTACGGGCTACGGCCTGCTCTATTTTGTGAAGGATATGCTGGATGATAACGGCATCGCCATCAAGGGCGCGACGGTTGCCGTCTCCGGGGCGGGGAATGTCGCCATCTATGCCATCGAAAAGGCGCAGGCCATGGGGGCGAAGGTCGTTACCTGCTCCGATTCCAACGGCTACATCTACGATCCGGCGGGCATCGATTTGGCGCTCCTGAAGGACATCAAGGAAGTCCGTCGGGGACGGGTCAAGGAGTACGCGGCGGCCCGATCCGGCGCGGAATACCACGAGGGCTGCACCGGTGTCTGGTCGGTGAAGTGCGATATCGCTCTCCCCTGCGCCACCCAGAACGAGCTGGATTTGGACAGTGCCAAGGCCTTGGTGGCGAACGGCGTCAAGGCGGTGGGCGAAGGGGCGAACATGCCCTCCACCCTCGACGCGGTGGAATACCTCCAGAAGAACGGCGTCCTCTTCGCTCCGGCGAAGGCGGCCAATGCCGGCGGCGTTTCTGTCTCGGCGCTGGAAATGAGCCAGAACTCCGAGCGGCTTTCCTGGACGTTTGAGGAAGTGGATCAGCGTCTCAGGGGGATCATGGACAACATCTACGCCCAGTCGAAGAGCGCCGCGGAGAAATACGGCGCGAAGGGCAATCTCTTGGCCGGGGCCAATATGGCCGGTTTCGTCCGGGTCGCCCAAGCGATGCACGCCCAGGGCTGGGTATAAAGGACAGCCATTCATAAACGCCTCGCCTTCTTCCGGAGCCGTATCCGGTGAAAGGCGAGGCGTTTTTGTCTCGTTTTATGGGAGAATGAAACTGCGGGAACCGGCCTTTTTCGGGATTTGTTTATTTTTGGCAAGGGGTTATGGGGTCGTTTCCGATTCCGTGAAGGCCTCGGGATAGACGTTTCGGGCGATTTGCAAAATGGCGTCTCCCATGTGCTGGGTGTTGGAGGCGCGGTAGCGGTCCTTCAGGAAAAAGAACCGCCGATTTTTGACGGCTTTGGCCGTTTGGAGCGCCGGATCTCCCAACACGCGGTCGCGGATTTGACCGCCGTAATCGTTGGCGGCTCCGTCGTCGACGAACATCATGATGTCGGGATCGATCTGGAGGATTTGCTCGTCGGAGAGGTGGCTGCCGTAGGCCATGTGGATGCGGGCAGCGCCGTTGATGACGCCGCTCTGGCGGCATATATCGTGAAAGAGCCCGTCGGGATGGCCGAAGGCGCCCATGGAGGAAAAGCCTAAGAGAACCCGGCGCTTTTCCGGCGGAATGTCGGCGGTGTGAGACTTTACATAGGCGACTTTTTCGTCTAATTCGGCTAAAAGTGCCTGCCCACGCTCCGGCTCACCCACTGCCTCGCTCATCTGCCGCAGGCGTTTTCGCACCATATCGAGGTTCGTCGGCACTTCCATGCAGAAGACCTTGAAGCCCATTTCCTCTAAGGTGGCGATGGTTTCCGGCCGCGCCCGGAGCTGGGCGAAGATGAGATCGGGCTGCAGGGCGGCGATGGGCTCCGGCCCGGGATAGGCCGGGACGCGCCCCGCGACCCGGGCGGCTTTGTCAGCGGCCAGGGAATATTCGGGGTCGAGGGTGGGGGGCGATACGGCGGCAATGCGTTCCGGCGGCAGAAGATCCAGAAGGACTTCCTCAAGGCTCAGGGTGTTGCCGTAGACGTGCTGGGGCTTGGCGTCGAAATGGATGGTACGCCCCCGATCGTCCACCACATCATAGCCGCCCGGCGCCTCGGCTGCCGGTTTTTCTCCGCAGCCGGAGAGGAAAAACAGTATCCCAAAGAGGAGCAAGAGATATCCCCGCCGCCCGAGGCTGTGCTTATCCGTCATAGGGCGTCCCTCCCTCGGCCGTTGCGGTTTCTTTTACGGTGAGTACATCAAATTGGCGCTCAACATCTCTCATCCCCACGAATCCTCCTCCTTTATCTTCCTTTTTCCTCGCGTCTTCTATGGAGCCCTTCCCGCATAGACATCTTTTACGATAAACCATATAGTGTTCATACGGTCAAGAGGAGTTTCATAACGATTGTGTCCAGCCTGACTCAGGAGGAGAGCCGGAGCATCGCAGAAACGATTCCCTTGCTATGGGGGACAAATTTGCCGCATAAAGTGTTCGGTACATCGGTGGTAGTTTCCTGTGTCGATGGTTTTTCTTGCCTTGCACGGAGAAACATCGTACAATGAAAACGGAAATTGGGTATATGATATGAGGTAGGAGGGAGATCTATGGAGGTCAATGCGAATCTGGCGCAGGATGTGTTCAAGGATGCGGGAGAGAGCGTCATCTTCGTCATGCTCTCGCTGAAGCGTGAAGATATCGAGGCGGAGCGGGAAGTCATCGCCGACATGGCGGATCGGATAGAGGCGATTCAGCGCTCTATGAACATCCGCGTTGCACCTGAGACAGTGAAGCTCTCCTTCGGGTTCAGTAACCGCGCGTGGGAATATCTCTTTCCCAAGGCGGAGAAACCAAAGGAACTCGAGGACTTCAAGGGGGTAAACGGCGTGCACCATACAGCCCCCACAACGCCTGCCGATCTCTTCCTCCATGTGCGTGCAGGTCAGGCGGCAACGAGTTATATCGTTGTCGATCAGATCATGGGTTTCCTACGTCCCATCGTGGATGTGGTGGATGAGACGCACGGTTTTCACTATCTCGAGGGACGTGCAATCATCGATTTCATCGACGGTACGGAAAATCCCGTCGGTGCAGAGGCAGAGGAGTGGGCGATTATCGGGGCGGAGGATCCTGCGTTCATCAACGGCTCCTACGCCTTTGCCCAGAAGTATGTCCACGATCTCGACGCGTGGCGTGCGTTGCCGACGGAGGTGCAGGAGAAGTATATCGGACGCAGGAAATACAGCGACCTCGAGCTCGACGATGAGGAGAAGGATCCGCGGGCGCACAACATCATCTCGCAGGACAACCGCGACGGTGAGGAGCACAAGATCGTTCGCATGAACGTCGTCTTTGCGAACCCCGGCGAAGGGGTGCGCGGCACCTATTTCATCGGGTACGCACGCCATTGGGATGTGACGCGGCAGATGGTCATCAATATGTTCACGCAGGATGACCGGCTGCTCGAGTATTCGACCGCAGTAAAGGGGCAGCTTTTCTTCATTCCATCGAAGGAACTCCTCGGACGTATCGCCACGGGGGAATTGTTCTAAGGGCGCATGGCGGGTATCAGTATTTCCATAAGTGTACAACTGGGGAATAGGGTATAAGCCAAGAAATTTTGCTGCGATATCCGCTGTTGGTGTATCATTGATCTTTTTTGGCGGGAGGGGCCATAGAGAGCGTCGCGAATGGCCGCTGGTTCTCGCCAATTTCCCTGGCATCATCCTCGGCCTGACGGCTGCGATTACCGCCCGTCTCCAAATGCGCAAACGCAGCAACCGACACAGAGAGTGTGAATCTCCAGGAATGAGCAGCCCATCCGTATGGATGGGCTGTTTTCTATGCAGGTCGATTCTTTATTCGTGTTTTTAGAGTTTCGTGTCCAGTTTTGCGGGCCGGGGTGTGTAAAATTCCGACCGAGGGGTGCCTCGTTAGAACGTATCAAAATTAGGGGGTAAGACGGATTCGTGCACCAGAATAAAACGTCTGTCGGGACAGGGAAAATATAAGAAAAACGGCTTTCCCTGTCTGCGTTGCCGGATTTTCCGGGCGAAAACAGGGAGAGCCGTTTTCGTTGGACAAATATCAAACGTGATGGAGTTTCCTCTGCGTTATAACCGGGCGGTGATGGCTGCGGTCAGACCAAAGACAATTCCTGGGAGGTTGGCAAAAATAATGGGCCAATCGCGGTCCTTTTTAAAAAAACCGTATCCAACCCATGTGGTGCAGTTGATGAAGGCGACAAGCGGTTGAATCCAGTCGCCTTGATGGCCGGAAAGATTTCCGACGATTTGCGGAATATAGGAGACATACATGCAGATAGATAAACCGGAGGCAATCGTCCCCACGATGGTTATCTTCTCTTTCATGGCCTTTTTGCCAATATCCGTTACCTTCTTTTCTAAACTTGATACTTCAGCGCTTAACTTTTCTTCCATCGTGATTCCTCCTTGGGGAATTGAGATAAAAACATGGCAGTATGGGATAGGAAAGCCGCGTTGTTTTGTATTCTGCTTGCCAGTAGGAATGAGCGGCGTCTCGATTATACAACGGCAGAATACGAGAGTCAACGGCGTCTATGATTTATTGCACAGGAGTGGGTTTGGGATGTAAAATAGAATAGAGAGAAAACAATCGCGGGCGTTGGGGGGAGAGCGGTTATGGATATGCTGCATGGGGCCATCGGCGGCAAGCTGCTTCGCTTTTCGCTGCCCATCGCCTTCACCGGCGTGGCCGTATTTCCCCGGGCGAGCAACATAGAGGGCCGTTTCCTGCCGCCGGTGGAGAAAATATATTTCTTGCGTATACCCTATTGAATAGGGTATAATATAACTACTTAGTAAGAGCAACCGACAGAAAGCGAGAACATAGGGAGAAGATGTACCGAACCACTACATAAAGGCAAGCGAAGCGCAGCCTGCGGATAGTGGTTATGGTATAATATGAACACTTAGCAAGCGCGACCGCAGGGAGCGAAAGCTTAGTGTGAATATATACCTAAGCACTTGATGAAGGCGAGCGTAAACGAAGGCTGAGTTTAGTGCTTATGGTATAATAAGGATGAATCCTAACAACGAGAGGACAATTATGGAAATCTCGCGTGAGTTTATCCATGGTAAAAAATTCGACGTACAATGGAGATCTCTTGGCCTTGATGATAACGACCTAAAAGATTTACAGAGTCTTCTTTTGGAAAATCCTAAAGTCGGTGTGGTCATGCAGGGAACAGGACGCTTACGTAAAATGCGTTATGCGTATAGAAACCGCGGAAAATCTCATTCGGTTAGAGTTTGTTATGTTGATTTTGAAAAATATAGTAAAATTGTTTTCATTATGGTGTTTGCCAAGAATTCTATGGAAAATCTTTCACAAGCAGAATGTAACCACATTAAGATTTTGATTGATCGATTAGAGAAACAAATTGGAGGAGAGGGTCAATGAGCAAAACCTATGATTTGATTGCGGATTCCTTCGATGAAATCATTTCGGATTATGAAGGAAACAGCGGAAAAAATCTACATCACGACATTCTTACGATTGATATTGCACCCGTTAAGAAATATACTGGCGCAGAAGTGCGTTCGATTCGATTAAAAAACAATCTCACACAATCTTTTTTGGCTAAATATCTTTGTGTTAGTAAAAAAACGATTGAAGCTTGGGAGTCAGGGCGTAATACACCAAACGGCCCATCAAGTCGGTTGTTGGAGCTATTAGATATGCAGTCTGTGTCTTTGGCAAAAGTGTAATTTTTTCCAATGGGGAAATACCTGTAAATTACTTTTTGACGTAATTTACAGGTATTTTTTGTCATCCTTCTTGGCGCATATTTCTTGTAACCTTACGACTGAAAAATGTTGTCTACGATTGGCATTGTGCATGATTTGCCGTTGGATGTACAATAAGTTGGAGAGGGAAAACAATCGCGGGCGTTGGGGGGAGAGCGGTTATGGATATGCTGCACGGGGCCATCGGCGGCAAGCTGCTTCGCTTTTCGCTGCCCATCGCCTTCACCGGCGTGGCCGAGCAGCTGTTTAATTCGGCGGATGTCCTGATCTTAGGACAGTTCGTCGGCAAGGACGCTATGGCGGCGGTAGGAAACGACATCCCCGCCATCAGCCTCATGGTACTGCTCCTTTTAGGGCTGTCCATGGGTGTCAATGTGGTCATGGCGCAGCATATCGGAGGGCGGCACGAAAAACGGGCGGAGGAAGCGGCCCACACGGCGATTTTAGTGGCGATTTTCATGGGGCTGCTGCTCATGCTGGCCGGGGAAGCGCTGACGACGGTGACACTGGATATTCTTGAAGTTCCGGCGGAGGTTTACGAGGACGCGGCTGTCTACTGGCGCATCTTCCTTGTGGCGCTGCCCTTTTTGGCCCTGTATAATTTTGAAGCAGCGATCTTTCGCAGTTCCGGCGACAGCCGGACGCCCCTCTACAGCCTCATCGCGGCCAGCCTGCTGAATGCGGTTCTCGATGTGGCGGCGGTTCATCTGGGCCTTGGCCTCTCGGGGGTAGTTTGGGCGACGGTCATCGCGTATGTGGTGAATGCGCTCATCCTCTGGGTGCTGTTGACTCAGGGACGGGCGAAAATCCGCCTGACGGCCGCTAAGCTCCGCTTGTCTGCCGTTGAGCTGCTCCGTATCGTGCGCATCGGGATCCCCGCCGGGGCGCAGGGGATGGTTTTCGCCCTGTCGAACATCCTCATTCAGGCCGCCCTCAACGGCCTCGGACCCGACGCGATGGCCGCCTCCACGGCGGCGCTCACCATTGAGTTCAACGTGTACTGCTTTATGAACGCCTTCGGACAGGCGGTGACGACGTTTGTCGGGATCAACTACGGCGCGGGGAACATGGAGCGCTGCTTTGCCGTCGCCCGATCGGCCTTTAAGGTGGGGGGCAGCTTCATGGCGGCGCTGTCGCTTACGGCCGCGCTCTTCGCGGAGCCGCTGCTGCGCTTTTTCAGCGATGATCCCGCCGTCATCGCCCTCGGCGTCGTTCGCGTTCATTATGTGACGGGATTGGAATTTATCAATGGCTTTTTAGATATTTTAACGGGGATGATGCGTGGCTACGGCTTCTCACTGCCTCCGGCGGTAGTGACGCTGATCGGGGTCTGCGGCATTCGCATCGCCTGGCTGCATACCTATTTCCCGGCGCATCCGGATTTTGTGGGGCTCATGCTCAATTATCCGGTGAGCTGGGCCGTGACGGCGGCTCTGTTGGGGATTGTCTATTGGTATTATCGCCGGGAAGTCCTGGCGCCGCGCCGTGAGAGAGCGCGCCAACGCCCGGTGTGAAAATTTGGTGTGATGGCGGGGTGGAGGTTTGGCGAAACGTTGGCGGCGGAAGCGGGCAAGGGCCCATGGCCAATGGTTGGGACAATAAAACAGTTGAGACAGGAGGACATCACCATGAAGAAATTGGTAACGTATTTTTCGGCCAGCGGCGTGACCGCGGAAAAGGCACAGGCGCTGGCGAAGGCCATCGGGGCGGATATCCATGAGATCGCTCCCGCTGAGCGGTACACGGCGGAGGATCTCAACTGGACGAACAAGAAGAGCCGCAGCTCCGTGGAGATGAAGGACGCGGCGAGCCGCCCGGCGCTTTTGGAGAAGACCGTCGATCTGTCAGGATACGATACTGTCTACATCGGCTTTCCCATCTGGTGGTATACCGCGCCTCACATCATCAACAGCTTTATCGAGAGCAGCGATCTGACGGGAAAACGGATCGTCCTCTTCGCCACTTCAGGGGGCAGCAACATCAAGAAAGCGATGGAGGATCTGCGGCAGGCATATCCCCAGCTGAACATCGTCGGCGGGAAGATGCTGAATGGTGCGGTATCGGGGGATATTGACGACGGACGGTAACAGCGTGCTGCGAGACAAAATCGCGGCAAAGGCATAGAAGGGACGCGGGCAGTAAAAATGCGCCGCGTCAGGATCTACAGGAAGAGGAGGAAGGTTGATGACGATGAAAAAACTGACGGTTCTCTTAATGACACTGGCCATGGCAGTGCTTTTGACGGCTTGCGGCAGCGATCCGGCGCCCCAGAAAACGACCTCGTCCGGCAACGGTATAGTCGGAGCAGCGGAGAAAGCGCCGGAAATGCCGACGGCGAAAGTCGGCGGCAAGACATTGGTGGTCTACTATTCGGCCACCGGACGGACGAGGACGGCAGCCGAAGCCATCGCCGCGGCCACGCAGGGGGACCTTTTTGAACTGGTACCGCAGCAGCCGTACACGGAGGCGGATCTTGACCACAATAATAAAGACAGCCGTGTGTCACGGGAGCATGAAGACGCCGCCGGCCGTCATGTGGCGCTGGTGAAAGATACGCCGGACAACTTCGCTGCCTATGATACGGTCTTTATCGGCTATCCCATCTGGTGGGGCAGCGCCGCCTGGCCGGTGGATGATTTTGTGAAGCATAACGATTTTTCCGGTAAGACGGTCATTCCCTTTGCGACCTCCCATTCGTCTCCCTTGGGCGCGAGCGGGCGCAACCTCGCCGCCATGGCCGGAACCGGGACTTGGCAGGAAGGCGAATGCTTTGACCGCAGCATGACGAAGGAAAAGGTCACGGACTGGGTGAAAAGCTTAAAGTAAAGGGAGCGCAGCATTTATCAGCGCCCTGAAGAAAAGTTAAGAAAAGAGACGCCCGCTGCGTACGGACACTTCATGGGTGCCGTTTTGCGGAGGGCGTACGGCGGAAAGAGAAACCGGCCCCCACGGTCAGGATGTGCCTGACGGTGGGGGCCGGTTTTTTATGCCGCGGGATTCTTTCGTTTTTTTAGGGATGGTCATGAGGCGCGGGGTTGTGCGCCCTGGCATGGCGGCCAAGAGTTTGGCGAAAAAGGGGAGGGGCCGATGATGAGAGAGAATGGCGATTTCGCCTCGCGGGCTGCCGTCTCCCTGTACCTGTCGGGATCTGCCTCTCAGGACAAGGTTTTGAGAAGCCCTTGGCAGCCTTTCCGCACATCCCGGTAGGTGGTATCAAAATCCCCTGTGTACCACGGGTCGGCTACATCCCGGTCCTCTCCGGCAAATTCCAACAGCCGGTGAAATTTTCCCGCTGGGTCGCCTGGCGACAGACGGTTTAGATCGCCCATATTCTCCGCGTCCATGCCGATGATGAGATCGTAGCGGTGGTAATCGTCTCGCGTGATCTGCACCGCCTGCCGCCTTTCGTAGGGGATGCCCATCTCGTCGAGTTTTTCCTTCGTGCCGAGGTAAGTATCGGCGCCTATTTTATCGCGCCGACAGGCCGCCGACGCGATAAAAATTTCCTCTTCTCGTCCGGCGCGCCGCACTAAATCCTTCATGACAAACTCGGCCATCGGCGAGCGGCAGATATTGCCATGGCAGACAAAAAGTAATTTAGTCATGGTTTTTCTTTAATATCTTTCAGGTAAGTTTCTCGAGATTAACCCGTTTCCCATGCGGTTGATCATTTCATTTATGTAATGATCGCGTTTGATTTCCATCACAGCCTCCATTGAACATTTTAAGCAAAATGACTGATTGAGTTCAATGAAAGTATATCATGCGCGCGGCGGAAAAGAAAGGCTTCAACGGCTGGGGGTTAGAACTCCCAATACAGACTAAATCCGCAGGCCGTCTTGTCGGCCTTGAACCCTTTCGGTTTATCAAGCGGCGTTCCAATAAAAGCATCAAAGGACAGCCCCGAAATCTTGCCTCGGATCCCCCAATATGCTCCGGCCAGTGTTTTACCAACTCAAACTTCGCACATCAAAAACGTTCCACAGACCTTGAAAACACTGACTTTATGCCAATGAAAATACTCCCTTTATGCACATTTTCGTAGTTTTTGCGACAACAGTACAGGCAGCTCTTTCAAGAAGCCTTGCAGCTGCCCCTGGATTTCCCCTTCATCCAGCATAGGCTTCTCTTGGAGTCGTTCAACAAACAGCAGCAACCAGCGCTCTTTTACGTCACAGTTCCTTCAATAACATCCCGTTTTTCTTCATACCGGCGATCCACTGTTCTATCGCTGTCCTGCGCAGCTGCTTGGCGGAGACGGACATATAGGTCCGCCAGCGCGGCGGCTGCGGTTCTCCGACGAGCGGAATTTCCTTCACCGCCCCCTCCTCCAAAAAAGGCCGCGCGGTGGACCGCGTGACGATGGCGGCGCCGAGCCCCTCTTTGACGAGCCCCATCAGCGCGGGCATACTGCTCATGTAGTAGCCGGCAAACCGATTCGCGGGGATTATGCTGTGGAACCACTCGGAGAACGCGCCGCCCCAGTCCTGCATGATCAGATTCGCGATCTCCATGCCCTTGATCGGGAACGTCTCGTATTGCGCGAGGGGATCGCGCGCCCCGACGACGAAGACGAAATCCTCCTCCGCACAGACCCAACTGCGGGTTTTTTTCGTTTTCGGCAGCTGATACGTGACGGCGATATCGATCAGCCCGTCCGCCAGCTGCTGCAGAATATCCGGCGAATGTCCGATGACCGCCTTGATCAAAATGCGCGGATGGGCGCGCATAAAGTCGACGTAGACCGGCAGCATAAAATTGCCGAGGGCGGAATTCACATTGCCGATGACGATGCGGTCGTCCAGCGCCTCCAGAAAATTGATGTGCCAGCGGCCCTGCTCGTATTCGTGGACCGTCTTTTTCGCATAGGGAAGAAAGAGCCTGCCCGCGGCCGTCAAGGCGACGCGATGATTGTTCCGATCGAATATCTTCCGGTTCAGCTCGCGTTCGAGCTCCGCGACGCGCGCGCTCACGGTGGACTGCGACAGATTCATCGCAATCGCCGTCTTGGAAAAACTCTTGAGCCGCGCGAGGGACAGCATCGTCTTCAGAACCTCAATATCCATAGATATTCTCCCATACGAACATCAACCGTGTATTATGAATATCGATAATCAAAATCGAATAAATTTGTTTTACAAATATATCATATTCATAATAGTATGTAAAGGGACAAATTAATTTCATATTTATGGAGGAACCGCAATGAAAAAATCTTTGGCGCTCGGCATTGCTCTGACTGCCGCGCTCAGCGGCACATGTGCGGCGCATGCCGCCAGCATGGACATGTTCAGCGACGTCCCGGCCGGCCACTGGGCCTACGACAGCATCGCGGAGCTCGCGGCCGACGGTGTGATCGAGGGCTACGGCGACGGCACGTTCCGCGGCGACCGGCCGATGACCCGCTACGAAATGGCGCAGATCGTGGAAAAGGCGATGCGCAAGGGGGAGTTCGAGGGCGTGCGGTACAGCGGAACCGTCGACCGTTTGGCGGCGGAGTTTGCCGACGAGCTCACCGTACTGAACCGGCGCGTGGACGAGCACGAAAAGAAGCTGGACAATTTCAAACTCACCGGCGAAGCGCGCTTCAGCTACTCGCACAACGACTACAAAAACGCGGCGGCGCCGTATCAATCGAGCAACGCGCGGCTGCGCACCGACATTGTCTTCAGCGCGCAGATCAATAACCGCTGGACATACGTCGCGCGGCTCGAGAACAACCAGTATTTTCATAGGGACGGGAACAACAGCACCGGACGGCCGTTCGACGACAAGGGCGAGGATACGGATGTGGAAGTCAACCGCGCCTTTTTGAAGGGCCGCGTCGGCACCGTCGATGTGGTCGCGGGCCGCGCGTGGCTGGGCCTTGCAAAAGGACTGACGTACGACTCGTCCTTCGACGGCGTCTATCTCAAGTACGGCAACAAGTACCAGATCGACGGCTTCTACGGCAAGCTGACGAACGCGATGGCGAATAATCTGTACCAGAACAATAAATCGTGGGGCATCCACGCGCTCGTCCCGGTCCATGCGCAGGCGGACGTGTTCGGCGGATACGACACCATGCGGTTCAACAAAGCGGACAATCTCGTGCTGACCCATATGGGCGTGACGTGGCGGTTCGGCAAAAAGCTCGTGCTCACGGGCATGTGGCTGCACTCCAACATGAACCGGAACGGAAACGGCGCGGCCCTGATTTTGGACTACGGCGCGGCGAGCTTCAAAAAGCCCGGCAGCTTCGGCATGCAGGCGGTCTACTACAACGAGCCGGCGCGCTTTGCCCAGCAGCACACGATGGAGGGCGACTGGTGGAGCCAAAATCTGTGGGACGACGGGTTCAAGGGCTACAGCCTCTCCGCTTCCTACGGCGTCGCCGACGGCATGGTGGCCAGCATCAAATACTTCGACATTCAAAGCCGCGCCGACGGGGCGAAGAAAAACAAAACCCTGTGGAGCGAGCTGAAGATGCGCTTCTAAAACATAAACGGCGGCCGCCCGGCAGCCGCACGAACATCACCCCTGCAAAGGAGATCATGCAATGAAACGAATCACGATATGCGCCCTTTTGCTGTGCATGGCGCTCACGGTCTTTGCCGGCTGCGGCACGGAGCGCGCCGCGGAAACGGCCGATCCGGGGACGAAAACGGTGACCGACCTCGCCGGCCGCACCGTGACGGTGCCGACGGAGGCTAGGCGCATCGTCGCGACGGCGCCGGGACACGGCGGCGCGTTCATGACGATGTGCGCCGTTCTCGGCAGCGACGTCGAAAACGTCCTCGTCGGCTGGGACAACCGGCTCGAAGCGGACAACAAGGACATGTACGACCACTATGTCAAAGCCCTGCCGAAGCTCAAGGAACTGCCCGACGTCGGCAGCGTCTTCCGCGAGAACTTCAACGTGGAGAAGGTGATCGCGCTGAAGCCCGATCTGTGCATCTTCTCCCTCGAGGAGAAGGGCGCGATCGACGCCGGCGCCGCGGCGCAGCTCGATAAGGCCGGCATTCCCTACGTCTTCATCCAGCTCGTCGACGAGCAGACGGAGAACCAGGAAAAGAGCGCGCGCCTCATCGGCGCGGTGCTGAACCGGGAGGAAAAGACGGAGGCGATCCTGAGGGACAGCCTCGCAAAGCGCAAAGAGGTCGAAGCGCGCATCGCAAAGCTTGCGGCAGAAGGCAGGAAGAAGCCGACCGTTTACTTCGAATGCGTATCGCGCGGCGTGGAGGAATACGGCTGGACCTACTCGAATAAAGTACAGTGGGGCACGATGACGGACCTCGCCGGCGGCGACAACATCTCCGACGGGAAATACGACAAATACGGCAAGATGGACCTCGAGACGCTGCTGCGCGCCAATCCCGATCATATCTTCCTCTCGGGCGCCTACTGGCCGAAGGTCCCGACGGCGCTCAAGATGGGCTTTGACTCGACGGACGCGGAGGTCGCCGCGCAGCTCGAGCAGTATAAAAAACGGGAGGGCTGGGATCAGCTGAAGGCGGTGCGGGACGGGAACGTGCACGCGGTCTACCTCTCGATGGGCTGCGAGCTGTTCGACTTCGCGGCGCTGGAGTTCATCGCGAAGACGCTCTATCCCGAGACGTTCGCCGATGTCGATCCGCAGAAGGATTTGGAAGATTACTTTACGAAATATCTGCCGTTCCCCTTGGAAGGCGTCTGGCTATGCAAATAACGTCCCCTGCGGGCGGCGCGGCGGAGGCGTTCGACTATGTGCGGGAGGAACGGCGGCGCCGGGGCTTTTTGGCCGCGGCCGTCCTCGCCGCCCTCGCCTTATGCGTCCTCGATGCCGCGGCCGGGGAGGTATGGATTGCCCCGGCGGATATGCTGCACACGCTGCTCTCCCCGGAGACGGTGCCCCGCGCCGACCGGGTCATCCTGCATGACATCCGCCTGCCGCGCGCCGCGACGGCGCTGCTCGCGGGCATCGCCCTCGGCTTTAGCGGCGGCATCATGCAGACGGTGCTGAATAACAAACTCGCCAGTCCGTATACGCTGGGCCTCTCCTCCGCCGCGGGTCTCGGCGCATCGATCGCGATCACGACGGGGATCGGCGCCGCCGCCGGCATCGGCGTCTATTTGATCCCGGCCGTGTCGTTTCTGGCGACGGCGCTGGCCTGCTATTTGATCTTCCTGTTCGGAAAATATTTCAACGCGAAGCCGGATACGATGATCCTCGGCGGGATCGGCCTTTCCTTCATCTTTCAGGCCGTGCAGTCGCTGTTTCAGTACGCGGCGACGACCGAGCAGAGCCAAAACATCGTGTTCTGGCTGTTCGGCAGCCTCGCGCGCGCGAGCTGGGTCAGCACCGGCATTACGGCCGCGGCGCTGCTCTTCTTTATCCCGTACATCGTACGGGACGCTTGGAAGCTGACCGCGCTGCGCCTCGGCGAGGAGACCGCCGCCGGCCTCGGCATCGATGTGAAGCGCCTGCGCTTTCGCGCCCTGCTCGCCGTCTCGTTCATGACGGGCGTCGCCGTCAGCTTTATCGGCACGATCGGCTTCATCGGTCTGGTCGGCCCGCATATCGCGCGCCTCGTGGTCGGCGAGGACCAGCGGTACTATCTGCCGGCATCGGGCGTGTGCGGCGGGATTTTGCTCTCGCTCGCCTCGGTCGTCAGCAAGACCGTGGTCCCCGGGACGATCTTCCCGATCGGCATCATTACGGCCGTCGTGGGCGGGCCGTTCTTCCTATGCTTCCTCTTTGCAAAGCGCAGGAGCGTGATCGGTGACGGCGATGATTGAGGTCAAGGGGCTGAGCTGCAGCTACGGGGAAACCCGCATCCTAGAGGACATCTCTTTTTCCGCGCGGCGCGGCGCAGTGACGGCCGTCGTCGGCTCGAACGGCACGGGGAAATCCACGATGCTGAAGCATATCTGCGGCATCCTGTCCGGGACGGGCAGCATCCGGCTCGACGGTGAGGATATCGGCCGGTATTCCCGCAAAGAGCGCGCGCAGAGGATCAGCTATCTCGCGCAGTCCCACGCGGTCGACGCGGATATCAACGTCTTCGAAACAGTGCTGCTCGGCCGCATGGATCATCTCGGCATGCACGTTCCCGCAGCGGAGATCGCGCGCGTCTGGGACATCCTGCGCCTTTTGGAAATCGACGGGCTCGCGCGGCGCAATATTGCTCGCCTCAGCGGCGGACAGCGGCAGCTCGTCTTCATCGGGCAGGCATTGGTGCGCGACCCGGAGGTGCTGCTGCTGGACGAGCCGACCAATAATCTGGACCTGCAGTATACGTTCAAAATCCTCGCTGTGATACGAAGGTTCACGCAGGAGCGGAATTTTGCCGCGATCGTCGTTCTGCACGATTTGAACCTGCTCGCATCCGCCGCCGATCACGTCGTCGTCCTGCACGAAAAGAAGCTGTACGCGGAGGGGACCGTCGAGGACATCCTCACGGAGCGCATGCTTCGCGACGTTTACAAAATGAACGTGGAGTTCTGCCGGACCGCCGCGGGCCGCACGGTGCTGATCCCGCTGTCCCCCTGCGAATAGACGCGCGCCGTATGGAACGATAAGGAGCCGGCCATGAATCCGATCGCACGGTTTTTTGCGCTCGCGCCGCATCTGCGCGCGGGCGAGGCACAGGGCGCTGTCCCGCCGGCGAAGACGCTGTACCGGGACTATTGGCGCGTGGCATGCCCGACGGCGCTCGAGGGCATCTTCATCAACCTCATCCTGCTCGCGGATCTCGTCATGGTCGGGAGCCTCGGCATCGCGCAGGCGGCGGCGATCGGGATCGTCAGCCAGCCGAAGATGCTCATGCAGATGTTCGGCAAGGCGCTCGGCACGGGCGTCACGGCAGTCGTTGCGCGCAGAAAGGGCGCGCGCGACTACCGCTCGCTGAACAGCTGCATCAAGCAGTCGCTGGCGCTGACCGTCCTGGTCTACGCCATGCTGGCGGGCCTCGGCTATACGTACCGGGAAGAAATTCTGCGGCTCATGGGCGCGAACGACGAATACATCGGCTATGCGCTCGTCTACTTTACATACCTCATCGGCGCGCTGTTCTTTAAGGCGATGTCGGCGATCCTCACCGCCGTGCAGATCGGCATCGGGCGGACGAAGATCATCCTGCAGGCGAGCGTTGCCGGGAACCTCGTCAACGTCTGTCTGAACTATGTGCTGATCTTCGGCGCGTTCGGCTTCCCGCGCCTGGAGATCAAGGGCGCGGCCATCGCGACGATCCTCGGGGAGGCGGTGATCTTCCTCGTCCTCCTCTATGCCGTGCTCCGGCACCGCCAAGAGGGCGTCGATCTGCGCGGGCAGGGGACAGTTGCATTCGAGCGGAAAACGCTGGCTCCGGTGCTGGAGGTCGGTACGAATTCCTTTTTGGAGCAAATCTTTGAACGCATGGGTCTGCTCGTCTTTGCCCGCCTCATCGCCGAGCTCGGCACGGTCGCCGTCGGGACGCACCACTACTGCATCATCCTGTGGGACCTCTACTATTACTTCGGGCTCGGCATGAGCACCGCCAGCGCGTCCTTTGCCGGGCGGAAGCTCGGGGAGAAGCGCCGCGACCTCGCGCGCCTCTACATGAAGGCGGCGCAGAAATCGGGTCTCGTCATCTCGCTCGCCGCCGCGGCCGCGATCCTGCTGCTGCGCGGGACAATTTTCTCCGCGATGGTCCCCGACGCGGATGCCGTCGCCCTCGGCGCGGGCATCCTCTCCATCGTTGCCGTCCTCATCGTGCCGCAGACGCAGGCGCAGGTGCTCGCGGGCACGCTGCGCGGAGCGGGGGACAACCGCTTCATCGCGCAGTATTCGCTCTTTGTCAGCGCGCTGCTGCGCTCTCTCATCGCGTACGTCCTGGCCTTTTCTCTCGAGCTGGGGCTCTACGGCATCTGGTTCGCGCTGCTCATCGACGAGGTCTTAAAGATGCTCTTGACGCAGTACCGCATCGGCAAAGGCATCTGGCTGACCAAAGAGCTTTGAAACGTGAACCTGTTCTGCCAATCAAAACCACCCGCATAGCAGGTGGTTTGCACGCCCCTATAAGGGGTTATTACCGGCCGGCGTCTAAAGGCGCTGGCTTTCTCTTTGTTCAAGCCTTATTGCCATTGACCCGTTACTGCCCTTAAAAGGGCGTTTGTACTACTTGCTACCCTTAAATGGGTCTTCATACTCCTTCATGCTTAGTTTACATCGCTATATCATGCTTCTCCTGCTCTTGGATATACTTGCGTATTGTCGCTTCATTCAATCCCACCGTACTTACATAGTACCCTTCCGACCAAAAGTGCCGATTCCCAAACTTATATTTTAAGTTTGCGTGTTTATCAAATATCATTAACGCACTTTTTCCTTTTAGATACCCCATAAATTGTGATATACTTAGTTTCGGTGGAATACTCACTAACATGTGGATATGGTCTATCATCAAATGTCCTTCTAGTATCTCCACTCCTTTATACGCACACAGCTGCCTCAATATATCGCGGATGCTCTCCTTATACTGACTATAGATTATTTTTCTACGATATTTCGGCGCAAATACTATATGGTATTTACTCAAACTTCGCAGATGAATAATCTGCTGTAACCCTTGAAATATCTATCGCCTTGGCAAATAAAATAGCATGAGCGACATCCATTTGGTATAATTTTAAGTGTCAAACAAAAAACATCCAATGGAGGCTCATGCTATGAACAGTATAACACAAAACCACCAAGACGAGGAACTGCTTTCTAAGAAAATGCAGGTCTTTTTCCGTCGCTATCAAGTCAGTCGCATCCTCCGTGCGGCAAATGCGTACAAGCTTCGCGGCGTCCCTGTCCTTAGCATCTTCCTGCTGGTTTTCCGCATGGTGTTCCAGCAGCGTTCCGTCTACACGCAGATGCATCTCCAGCGCACCGCCATGCCTTTCGGCAAGGATACGTTCTACCGCTTCATGAACTCTTGCCGAATCCACTGGCGCAGGTTCACGACAGAGCTTGCCGCCGCCATCATTCATGCCACGCTCGCTCCCCTGACTCAGGCGGATCGCATCAACGTGCTCATCCTCGACGATTCCATCTACCATCGCGCCCGTTCCAAGAAGGTGGAGCTTCTCGCCCGTCTCTACGACCACGCCAAGAAG